>Ga0209678_1000096_pt1 | contig 34791 bp, 25 predicted proteins | sample WorMetilvaeELBA1_FD_187404 | JGI IMG/M metagenome (GOLD analysis project Ga0209678, IMG submission 187404) | Marine gutless worms symbiont microbial communities from Max Planck institute for Marine Microbiology, Germany - Olavius ilvae ELBA.1... ...
AAGATAACTACCGTTTACGAGTTTTTAATGCAAGTAAAAAATGCATTAAACTGGAAAATCTTCGTTTTCCTTTTATGCGATATTAATCAGCAATATCAAAGAGTTCTGGATACCCGTTCGAACACTATATAGTCTATAAGTTTGATCTGGTAAAAATGAAGCATCTTGTTGATCATGAACTTATCAATTTTCACCATTCGATTTAATAACCCAAAGATTTTACTAAAGAAAAATACAATTATGGCCGAATAACGAGATAACAAACGCCAAAATCTTGACTTGATTAAAGCTTAGCACCCAAAACGCAGGGATTTCTAAACAGGAAATCACAATTCCGTATGGACACGAAAATGGAACATAGTGACATCAACCTGGATGATTCAGCAGAACAGCTATACGCACAGCTTGGCGATGTGGAGGACCGCAAGCTGCAAAAGCCTGAATTCCGCGGAGAGGACCGCTTCGAACTGGGACTTCGCGAGGAGCTGCGACGCTACGACACCATGCGCGAAATGGTTGGCATCCTGGTCTACCATGCCAGCCGATGTATTGATTATCGCTCTAAAGATAGAAAAGCAGATCTTGCAAAAACGATCTCCAACCTGGATAATGTCTGCAGCACCCTAAGCAAAACTCCACAAGTCGGCGAAAAAGCGCTGATCCGATACAAAGGTGGTTTTGGCGAAAACCTGGCCGCTGATAAAACAGATTACGAAATACTTTCCGGGGAAATCTCCTTCGATGCAGCAGTGTTAAAGGGGATTGCGAAAAAGCAGGGATCAGACCAATCCCGCTTGCTGGAGAGAATGGACCGCAGCTTCGAAATATTCTGGTATCACGGGATAAACAATTTGGTTTTAAAAATTCCTCATAATAGCCAGGAATTCCGTCGCCTTAAGATGTCGCTGCGATTTGCCGCCCGCTACTATGCGGCAATCAAAAAGAATTCGCCCATTAGCGTGCGGATAGGCGGCAAGCCCGTGACACTGAAGCCTATAGAAAATGAAAACAACGAACCCGACTTGAATTTAACGCTGCTGGCGTTGCTCAATGGTTGGCGGCAGGAGAAAATGCAGGACCTGGTGGCTAAAGTGGATCGCTTGATGCGAAGCACGGAGTCGACTGTCAAAAGATACAGCTACACAAGTGCTTACGATGCAATCCTGCATATTAAGCATCTTCGTTCGAAATTGAGTGCGCCCCCGATCGAGGTCAACAATATAAAATGGCTGATGGTCGGCAATGAACAAACTGCCTTATCGGGTGATATGGCGAACCTGGCCCGGCTGGTTATGGACAGATCCGGCGGATGCAGCCCTGAAACGACGCGTGTGTTGAAAAGTGTTTACGGCGAAGACTATGAAGAAATTGATTCCCGGCAAATTGCTGAAAGGCTTCACCTTACCTCCGGCTTATTGGAGACCATCGAGACAGATTCCCATGGCGAAGGGTTAAAGACCGAAGTCTTAAGCAACGTTAAAGAACGGCTCAGCAAGCTGAATGACGAGGTTTACGACAATATTCAAATTGAAGGCAACCAGATCAAGGCCTCCTCACCGGGCAACGGAACGGTTACCGAAGTGCTCGACGCCAAGCTTGGAAAGATCGTCACATTCCAAAAAAATCGGTCAGCAGCCAAAAAGAAGATGGTCAAAATGGTTCATCTTGCCATCGAATTTGAAGTCGAGGACTATGAAACCCTGGCTAAAGATTTCAATGTGTCGGCGGACGAGGCCAAATCGCTGGTAAAAAGGCTGAAAAGCTGTTTTGATTCCAGGGGCAATTTCAAGAAAAGCACCTTCATAAGAATCATTCCCGACCTGGAGCTCTATGAGAGAAGAATTTTTGACTTTCTCTGGCACAATCTGAAAGAATCTCTGCACCATAAGGACCGCGCCGCATTCCTGGATTCTCTTCAACTGCTGGTAGACAGCTTAAAACAGCCCCAAATTGCCATATCCGTTCTGCTGGAGGATCTCTACCAAAATCCCTCGGTCATCCGATTTGCGGATAGAAAAGCCTTCATGCTCGGCACCCGTCTGCTGCGATCGTATTCCCAACAAATTGTAAGTTACAAAATTACACCGGAAGATGTCCTTTTGACACCATCCGAGGTCGATCCTAAAATTGCCAGCTATGCCGCTTGGAAGATAGATAAAAATCAAAACAATTTTTTCGAGAAAATTCAAACTGTTCACCGTCGACTGCTTGAGAAGCTTAATTCCGTAAAGGACCAAAATGACCTGATGGATACCCGGGAATTGCTGGCTTTGGAAAGAGAGGGCTACATTTTTATGGCCCTGGTGGGAGGCAGTACCAGCAAATCGGTTCTACTGAGCGCCCTCAAAGAATACGGCCATCCGGAATCCGCACCTTATCAGCTGCAGATGAGCCAGAAATACTTGGCGGAAATTCTGCAGATTTTGAATATCGTAATTCGCGGTGTCGGTCTGGTGGGAGGCCGCGACGAAATCGTCAATATAGAAAGTATCAAAGGTCGGCTGGAAGCCTTTTCTGAATTAACCGCACCACTGCAAGGTTCGGACATGATCGATCAGTTGAAGGAATCGGCTGAGGCCGCATCCCAACAACTTAAAATGCAAACTGAATAATCATGCTGATTGTGTAAATCAAGTTGATATTTACCTGTATATTTGATTTGCATATTCTTCTTTCTCCGGCGGTTCGACCTCATTCAGACTTCATTAAACCTGCCATAATACTATTTAATATTAATAAGTTATGAAAGTTGGTGTCATCAGGGTAAAGTAACGCCCGGCTGGCACGAATTGTGCGAAACCAATTATCAATCCCGATGGTTTTCGGTCCCGGATTCAGAATTCAACAGATGCAGATCTTCGTCAACAGATGCACCAATGTCTACCTTGATTTCCTTCACTACCGGGTAAATCCTACATTCAAACCGATTGACTCGAAGTACCATGCTTGGCGTCGGCCCGGGACAAGATCAGGCAAGCACCGTGGACATTGAAACGGTTGCTGCGGGCAGGCGGGGGGTGACATTTTTTAACTGTACTTCAAGAAAGGAGGTTGGATTATGAATACAATGCCTCGCTACGAAGTCAGATATAACAAAAACGAAGATTGGATAGAGATCTCTGAAATTGAGCTGATGGATGGACTTTACAAATCGTATCACCGGGTAACACCCGCCATCAAAGAGATGTTAAAAGGCAAGGAGCTTTGCACGCCGCATGCCGACTACCGCTTGAAATCGGATTGAAATCAGCTGGCGCGGCCTTAAACTATGGCCCCTGCCGTCAACTATCCTATAAATTTATTTTCCCGGCATCTCGCAAGCGGCGGCTAAGTATGCGGGCAATATTCGTAATTACGACGATATAGGTGGTCAGGTCTTTGCGCAATACGGCAGCAAAATCCGCCCGATCGATCGACCAGATACCGACTTTGGTGGCGGCCCTCACGGTCGCCGAGGCCGGTTCCACATCGATCAGCGACATTTCTCCGAGAATATCGCCTCGAAAAACATCACAAAATTTTCGGTCACCGCTAAGCGTGGCAATCTTTTGGTCTTCGGCATAAACGCTGAGGTCGCCTTTGAACACCTCGACTTGACCGCTTTCGATCACCATGAGGGAATCTTTTTGCTCACCCTCCGAGATAATTACCTCCCCCGGCTGATATTCCCGGTAGGATGCTACCCGAGAAAATTTATTTAACGCGGTACTGTCAACGCCGATAAATAACGGTCGGTCATGCAGTTCATTAAAATCCGGCATTTTTTTTTGGCCTCCATTGTGATATTTCAGGACATCCCTGTTATTTGTAATATCGGTTAATTTGGCTTTTTCATTAGGACAAGATTTATACCCAGGCCGGCCAAACCGGAATTGAAGATTGAAGATTGAAAAATCCTGCTAAGGGCCTAAGCTTTTTCCAAGACTACGCGCTCGGAAAAAGGGGCTCCTGCGGCGCAGCTACAGCGCAATTCAAAGAATTTAGGTGTCAGGTGTCAGGTTTCGGGTGTCAGGGAACCGAGTTGCTAAATCCTGACACCTGAACACTGAAACCTGAAACCTTGAGTAACTTACAACATGTTGTCAGAAAAAACCTGCTAAGGGCCTAAATACTTCGATTCCATAAACAGCATCAGAGTATACAATTATGGACATATGTGGGATAATGGTAGTTCGGGCTAATACTAATAAATCAGACCAGACAGGAGGTTTATCCCATGCCGGATTTTAGTGTGTGCAAAAACCGACCGTTTTTACTGGGAATCGATCAGGATACATTTGAAAAGTTGGCTGCCATCGCAAAATACCGTGATTATCAACCCGGTGACACCCTCATCCGGGAAGGTGAGCCGAAGGATGAAGTTCTGCTTATCGAAGAAGGGCAGGTGGAGATATTCAAATCCGGCAACCAGCCGGATAGTGCCAATCAGAAAATTGCCACCCTGGCCGGCAGCAATAAATTATATGACCTGTACCAGGGAGATGTTCTGGGAGAAATGTCACTGATCGATGTGGAACCCCCATCGGCCAGCGTGCGGGCAGTTACCAAAGTCGGAATATGGTCGATGGACCGTCTGGAATTCAACGCCGTTCTAAGCGAAAACCTCGAGGCCTATAATGTCGTCCTGGCCAATATCGCCCGCATTCTAAGCCGCCGCCTGCGGGACACCACCGCGCAGCTCCTTTAGTGTTGAGTTCAATAAATAAGATCCGGCAGGTTACCAAATTTTTAGCTAATTTCCTGATTATTGAAAATTCCAAGCACCAAAAAACAAATATCAAACAATATCCAAATTCAAAGCACCAATGACCAAAGCAGGATTTGACCTGCTTTAAGCCTTCTACCCGGTCTCAATATGAGGGGGTGTTTGCTTCAGTCTGAATATAGGCATAATTCAGCCAACATAGGCAGTTGAGATGAATTGATTTGCTGTAATCTATGATTTGTTTTGAATTTGTGATTTGGAGTTTGTGATTTATTTGTGATTTGGGATTTGTGATTTGGAATTTCAGCGATACCGTTTTAGTTAAGACGCAAGCAGCCATGAGGAAATTAGATTCAGCAGAATCAAACCAACCGATCAGGTAATCATCAACTTTTCGGGCAAATGCTGCGGCTGTTCCACCCCATCCCAGTCATTGCCTGGAGATGCCTGGAGATAATTATTGATGCGATGCAAATAAATCGCATAGAGTTTAAGGGGGTTGGCGCGGTACAACGCCGTCATGACTTCCTTGGCCCTGTCAAACTTTTGCTGGCGGTAATCCGCCACCGCCTTTTCAAAAATTTCGACCTCTTCGCTCAAAGCTGAATCAGGCGCTCCCTCAACCAATGGCTCGTAAATATTCACCGCCTTGTTTTTTCCCTTGACCCTGACCTTGTCGATAAAGCGACAAAAAAATCGATCGCCCAATTGCTTTCGGGTGAATTCTGAAATGATAATGTGCGTGCCGTATTCCTTGTTGGCGCCTTCGAGCCGGGAAGCCAGGTTAACGTTGTCGCCCATCACGGTATAGTCAAATCTCTCACGGCTGCCGAAATTTCCGACGCTCATTATGCCGGTATTGATACCGATGCCGATATCGATGACCGGCAGCCCCCGGCTGGCATATTCCTGCCGGGTTTCCTTTAGCTGCGCCATCATGCTCATGGCGGCTTGCAGGGCATGCCGGGCATGCTCCTGGTCATCGAGCGGCGCCCCCCAGATGGCCATGATGGCATCCCCGATAAATTTATCCACCGTACCGCCATGGTTGATGATGCAGTCGCTCATGGTGGTCAGATAATCGTTCATAAAGGAGCTTAGCTGCTCGGAGGTCATCTGCTCGGAAATCGTGGTAAACCCGCGGATATCACTGAATAGTACACTCAGGTGTTTCTGTTCTCCTTTCAAAGACAGTTTGGCCGGGTTGTCAATAAGCTGGCTGACCACGCGCGGTGAAACATAGTGTCCGAAAGCCATTCGAATGAAGCTTTTCTCCCGGCCCTCGAAAAAATAATTGCCGACGCTGACTGCCAGAAAAATCAACAAAAACGATAGGAAGGGGTAGACGACCCCAACCAGGGTCTGCTCCAGAAAAAACAGTTGATAATTACCGCATAGCGCCGCCGCGATGATCAGCAATCCGCCCAGACCGCCCAACAGCGGTCCGCTGTATGACAGAATCAAACTGAGAAAAATACCGCCGACGACGATCAGGGCATATGTCCATCCGATCTCGGTAAATATGTCATGGGAAAACGGGTCATCGGCAATCAGGTTATCGATGATCGAGGCGTGTACCTCAACACCGCTGTATAAATTTGCAAATGGTATCGCGACCAAATCGTACAGCCCGGCAGCAGACCCGCCCACCAATACATATTTGTCTTTTAGAGCCAACCGATGCTGACCACGCCAAACATCCACCGCCGGCAGATAGAGAAATGTTTTGGCAGGTCCGCGAAAATTTACCGCCAGCTGGCCGTTGTCGTCGGTGGGAATAAAACGCTCGCCGACTGTAATTCCCAAAAGGCCGGTTGCCGGGGTTTTGACCTGATGGGAGGCATGAATTGTATATTCAATTTGATTCATACCAACCCGAAACATTTCCAATGCCAGGGAGGGATATGGGATGTCATTCAGCATCATCAGCAGGGGGACTTTGCGGATGGTGCCGGAGGGATCTGGAAAAACGTTGAAAAATCCTTCGCTCAGGCCCTGGGCGACATCCACGATGTTCACCACACCCCGGTAAGCCTTGATCAAGGCCAGGTCACGAAAGGGAGTCGTATCAGGTTGCACCCTGATCTGACAGGAGGGAAACGGCAGGTCTTGCGGGTTTTTAAGCCCATCATCGTACAGTTGAAATGCATAGCCCAAAACGGTCGGCCCCGCGGCAACCGCATTGCCCAGGGCCAGGTCGTGGTTTAGAATTTCAGGATTCACGGCCAAGTCCGCCGGTGAGGGTAGTTTCAGGTTAAAAATCCTTTGCAGCTCATCCATATAGCGGCTGGGGGAAGTCCGGTCCTGCTCGGCAAACATGATATCCAAACCGAGCACACGGGGTTCTGCGGCCAAAATTTGGCGGATGAGCTGCGCCACAATATTGCGCGGCCAGGGCCACTGTCCGATTTTCTGCAGGCTTTTTTCATCGATATCAACGATTACCACCGAACCGGTGTCCTTTACCGGCCCGCGCCAGCGAAACATGGCATCGGCCACCCGGTTGTCAAGAGCGGTCAATAAGGCGGGCTTTTGGTTGCCGAAGGAGTGAAATATCAGGCAGGCAGCCAGAATTACTAAACATCCGATTTTAAAAGGAGACAGTTTGAGCTTGGCGGGGATTTTCATTTTAAAGGGCCTGAATATTATTTAAATGCCATAGCAACTAAACTAAACGCTGGCAAAATCATTCCAAACATTTCGTGCCTGACTCAAAAAAATTTTGGAGTAATGGAGTAGTGGATAATATCCAATTCTCCAACATGCCGGTTTCCTTCTGACTAGACACCGGTTTTCAATAATTTGGGATTTTAGATTGCGGATTTTGGATTTGTGGAATCATTACGCTCTATCAATTATAATGGACAGAATTCATTAAATTTAAAATCCAAATTCAAAAATCTAAAATTTTACCCAACTTGTAATGGAACAAGAATGGGCTTAAAGTGGTTTAATGAATATCATCGATTTTCACCAGCCACTTAGCGATTACCGCCAAAAATTCCGTAATATTCATCCCCGGTACCCATCTTGGCCCCGAAATTACCGCCGATAGCCGCCGCGTTGGGACCGAAGTAGGTCCCTTTAACCTTGCTGCTGACAGCGCCGTTGATAAAGCCGCTGAAACCGTTGGCGTTGACATCTCCGGGGTTGCTGGTCACATTCAGACCTACCTGGTCGAAAGTAATATTTCCCGTCAAAGGCGTGGTCGCAGAAGGAGTAAAATCGATGGTGATGTTGGAAGCTCCGCCGGTCAGCTCCGATATCATTCCGCCGGGATCAATCTGGATCCCTTCCGCGCCTCCGGTATATATACCCGTAAAAGGGGCGGCGATCAGGCTGTTGACTTCCGCGGCCGGCGTCTGCGGCCCGGCAATCCAATAGGCAATGGGATGATGCACATGATAATCAGTGCCGGACGCCGGATCCTGGTAGGCGATTTCCCAGTATCCCCAGGTCGTGTGAGGTGAAAGTGAATCCGCCTGCTTCTCGGTCACCAGATAATTGCCGTATTCCTTGAGACCGCCGACACTGGCTCCATTCGTGATCGTGTCTGTCCCGCCCAGGAGCGCAATTATGGCGTCGTCCAAAACATAGGCCGAGTCCAGGGGGTCACCAATTTGAAGACCGGCGATGGTGCTGCCGGATAGGTTGAAGTCAGCCGCCGACATTTGGCCGCTGACAGTACCGGCATCTTTATCGACGGTCAGCCGGAAATCCGTGGCACTATCGTTCATGAAAATTCTGCGGTTCAGGTGCGGCGCCGACATATCTTCGGCAATACCCATCACAAAGCCTTTTAAATTATGGATCCCGCCCGGCGCCGTATCTCCCGGCAAGGGCTCGCCTTTGCTGAGCGCTGCCCCGTAAGACGTCCAGCTTCGCTGGTTGGACTGGAAATGCACATCGACATCAACACCTTGCATGGTAAATCCCACGGCATCGGTTTGCGTGCCATAGAACTGTCCGAAAACCCCTGATCCTGAAATCGTGGTAACCTGGTTATCCAATGGATCCAGTCCTCCCCCCACGACCGTAATATTGTCCAGGGCCGTCTCGTTGACATCGCCGAAAATAAACACGGGGAAATGCTTTTTTTGCGGATCATCGCCTTCGAGCACCCCAAAAAATTTATGGTTGTACCAGTTGACCGCCATTTTGACGGGATCTTGAGAATACTCCTGGCTTTCGGCTATCTTATGCCGGATCACACCGTCAAAGGCTTCGATGCCGTTGTTGGGAGTGCTTAGTGATCGTTCAGCGACAAATCCCATTTCCTGCAGGAGGTCCAGGATGGACTGCTCGATTTCTATCACCCTTTCCTGCCGGACGGATTCGATGGCGTCGATAACGGCCTCGTTTACGGTGTTTTTTACGGTATCGACGTTGCTGGAGAACGCCGACGAGGACATGTTGCCGACACTTGAGGTTTGTCCCGGCAGCGACGGATCATCAGCGGCATCCGGCTCATCATATGCTTCCAGGGTCTCCATCCCCTGGGTCGGCTGGGAGTCATCAGCGGTGCCCGGCTCGCTGGCCGAATCGGCCGTTGTTTGGGACACAGGGTCCGGGTCCGTGGGCTCATTTTCGTTAGTGCCGGACGGAGCTTGGGAGTCCGCATCCGGCTGTGGATCCCCCGGCTCATCTTCGCCCCCACCGGTCGGCGGATCAACCGCGACATCCTCCAGTTGCTTTATGTCTTCATTGCTAAAGCGGGTCGGCTTGGCCGGCTTGGCGGTCGGACCGGCCACAAATGTCCCGAATCCCGGCCGATCGATGTTGACGGTCCCGGCATCGTTGCTGAAATAGATGCCTTTGCCGCCTTGAAAGAGAAGTTGGAGCGATGACCCGGCGACTTTGCCGGAGTACATGGAGCCCCGAATCCCGATGGTTCCGGCCGGCGTTTCGGTCTCGAAGTTGCGCGGCGCCGCCTGGGTGATGGCACCGCCCATAATCCGGAAAACACCTTCATTGACACGGGTCTTCATCGCTCCGGTTTTCTGTGCCGGATTCCATTTGTATTCGGCGATCTGCATATCGGTGTTCCTGGCCAGGCTGACCAGGGTATTGTCATCGAACATCAATTGCACCCTTCCCCGCGGGCCGGTTTTAATAGTATCTGCGGCAAAAATTTTACTTTGCACAGCCAGGCGGCGTTGCGCGCCATTGGGATTGAGGGCGATCACCTTCCCCCGCAGCGCCACGACCAGACCGATGGGTTTATCAGCTGCAAGCACAGACGGATTAAAAACTACAAACAGCAAAATGGCTGCAAGGAAATGGTTTATGTAATTGCTTAATTTCATCGCCCTTTTCTCATCCGGTTGACTGCACCGAGGCAGTGCTCATTTACTTTTTTTATCGTTTTCACCGCAGTCGCTTTAGACTAAAAGGTGTAGGCCAGGGAAGCGCTGACCACATTTTTATCGAACTCATACAGTTCAATGTTGGAATCCGACCGGGTGTAGCGATAGTTGAATCGCAGCGCTAAATTTTGTCTGAAATCGGATGACCGCCAGATATTTTTTGACAATCCCGCTCCGGCATAATGCAAATTATCCCGCCTTTTCTTGTCAAAGAGCGGCTGATCACCCTCGAACACCCGGTAGCGGTATTCGTAGTAGCCGAAAATCGAAAATTCATAGGGTAAAATGCGCTCGCAGTTAATCAGGGCCCCGGCCTGATTATAGCTGTATACTTCGTTCTGCGCATCTTCAATTTCCCCGGCCACGGCCAGGCTGATCCGGTTGGGGCCATATAGAAATATCGACTCTGCTTTCAAATTGAAATTGTCGGAATCGCGATCGTCGATCTGGTAATATTTTTTATTTTCGTACTTGCCACTGATGTTCAGCAGGGTACCCGGGTTGAAGAGCAGGCCGAAGATCATTTCGGCTCCGGCGGTTCGCAAGAAGCGGTCCCAGTCGAATTCGAGGTAATTCGCCAGCCCGTGCAGTCTGAAGACATAGGATTTTGAGTGAAACTCCGGTCCGGTGTTGAATGATAAGAAGAGCGTGTCCAGTTCACTCTCCTTAAAGTACAGGGCATTATAGACCGCACCCAGGGAGGCCCATGCGTAGGGACTGTCCGGCGGCTGATAGCGATGATTTAGAATTCCGGTGGCGTTAAATAAAAAATCTGATCTGGGTTTGGCGCTCTTGCCCTGCAGGGCGACTTCACCGAGGGTCGTGTCCACGACATCGTTGGCCGGCGCCGCAAAAACATTGTCGTCCCAGTCGATGGCCCCGGCGATCTGGCCGTTGAAAAAATGTCGTTTCTCGGCCCCGGCGATTTCAGCCAGAAAAAATTCTATATTGCGGGCGACGGCATCCGGCGGCCTGGTGGCCAGAACCTCTTCGAAATACTGCCGGGCGCTGTCCCGCATACCAAGACGGTAGTATGTGCGGGCCATTTCAAGTTTAACGCGGGCAAACTCGGGTTGAGCGATCAGAATACGCTCGAAAGCCATCAACGCCATCTCGTAGTTTCCGATTTCAAATGCCGCCCGTCCCAGGTAAAAGTTAAGATTTAAATTCACGGGATCCGCTTTAAATGCTATCAGCAACAGGTCATAGGCGTCTTGATAATTGCCGGCTTTAAAATAATCAAGACCTTGCTGGAACGGGTCCGAGCCCTCGGTAACAGCGGCACCCGCCATTGATCCAAAGAGCATAAACCCGATGACCATCAGGAGGACGCCGAACAGCGCTGTATTCGCGGATTTAAATCTAACCATGTGACATTTTCTGCCTACGGATTTTCAAGTTCTTTTCGATGATTCAGTGAAGATTTTTCGCAGCCTGATATGTAATCGGCTATTTTTTGATTTACTTTAAAGAATTGCTCGGATAAATCGAAGAAGAAGGGTTGATCCTAAAATACCTGCCAAATTAAAGTCATCGAAAGTAAATGATGTTTAAACCCTGAAATGCCAAATCGAGATTAAACGAATATGAATGGGTTTCCGGAACCGATATCGAAAGCCGCCAATTGCCTGAATCCGTATAGACGTCCTATCGCCGTTGGCCTGTCATTGCTGATGTTGTCGATCACGATGACCGCTAGATCACATGCCAACGGCTGGGAGCACGGGGCGATTCCCTTCGAAGCACTTGTAAAGGCCCTGGATTTTGAGGCGCCGGATATGCGCCTGCGGGCCGCCCAATCCCTGGGGGTTCGCGGGCAGCCTGAAGCGGTGCCACCGCTGCTGCAGTGTTTGGTCAAACCGGAGAGAAACCACCGGGTGCGTTCCGCCGTGTATACCGCTTTGGGCAAACTGGGGGACCATCGCGGCATTCCGGCCCTGGGAGACTGCTTGGCAGAAGAAGCCCGTGAAGAAATTCGCAGCGACTGTGTGACGGCGCTTGGGATGATCGGTGAAAAAAGCACCTTGCCGATTATTTTGACAGTGCTTAATGAGGACTCGTCATTTCTCGTTCAAAGCAGCGCCGTCGATGCACTCGGCAGCTTTTCCGAAGCGCCGGCCGTGCAACGCCTGACAGCTCTGGTTAGCGGAAACGGCAACCGCACCCTGCGTCAGCGGGCAATTCGGGCCCTGGGACAAACGGGTTCCCCGGCCGCCGTCAAGCCGCTGCTGGGGGCTTTGTCTGAATCCCGCAGCGACAGCGAACGTATGCTGATTGTCGGCGCGCTGACGGACCTGCGTTCAACCGATGCAGCACAGCCGCTGACGAAGTTGCTGAATAAAACCGGGGATCCCCAGCTCCGTACCCGCATCGTCATCGCACTGGGTGCGATCCAGGATGGCAGCACGTATCCGGTTTTGATCGAAATGCTGCGGGATGAGGTCCCGGCAGTGCGTTATTTTGCCGTCAGGAGTCTGCATGCCTTGGGACGCCGGGATGCCGCATTGCCCATCAGCCGGCTTTCGCTAGAAATCTCCCGGCGTCTGGGAAACCAGTCGACCAGTGATTTATTATCAGACCCGCTGCCTGCCCTGGCTGATCTCAGCTTACAGGCGACCGCCCTGCAGGCGATCGCAGATCTCGACGCGGTCGCGGGGCGGGAAGCGCTGCTGCAGGCCGCCCGTTCGCGCTCGATTCCACGCGAATCAGCGACCGCGTTAAAATTGGCGGAAGGCTTTTATCAAAAGCGCCGAGCCGCGCTATACGGTCTGGGATATTCCGAGTCAGAGGCGGCGGCCCGATTATTGGCGGGACCGGCCGGAGTCGGTGATCCCGATTTCCGCCTGAGAGCCGTTGCCGTGCGATCAGTGGGGGTGCTCGGCGATCCGCAATCAATCAACGTGCTAATCCTGGGCCTGGATGACCCGGCAGCTGAAGTTCGCTGGGCCGCCGCCGCCGTGCTGGGCCGCTGGCAAAACCCCCAGGCGGTCGCCCCCCTGCTCGAGCGACTGTCGGATAAAAATTCCGAGGTCCGGCGCCAGGCTGCCCTGAGCTTGGGCTACCTCGGCGATCTGTCAGCCCTGAAGGCGCTGGAAAATCTCCTCGAACAGGAAGAAAATGAAGGGGTGCTAACGGCGGCGTCCTACAGTATTCGGCTGCTTAGAGATGCAAAATAATACTGACGTTATATTGATGATGTGAAGTCGCCAAGCGCCTATTGGATAAATACCCGCTCAATCACCCACCAAGAAGCCACCAGCAATATCAGGATCGAGCAGACCCGTGCCGACACCTGGTACCACAGTTGACGGCTCCACCAAATGATGGGGCCGTAAACCAGGGCAATGACGGCGACCTGGCCGGCTTCCACGCCCAGGTTGAAGGCCAGCAGCGTGACGGCCATCTGACTCTGATCAAGTCCCATATCACGCAGTGCGCTGTAGAACCCGAGTCCATGCACCAGACCGAAAACACCTGCCAGGATCCAGCGTTGGCCAAAACGTTGTCTGATGATATTTTCAAGGGCGACAAAGGCAATGCTAAGCGCAATAGCACTCTCGACGATCCGTGAAGGCAGATCGATTACGCCGTACCAGGCCAGAGCCAGAGTGATGCTGTGGGCCGCCGTGAATGCCGTCGCAATCTTGACCATTTGCCAAAAATTGTTGGAAACGACGAGCAACGCAAGTAAAAAGAGAAGGTGGTCGTAACCCCTGAGAATGTGCTCCAATCCCAGGAGCAGTATCCGGCCGAAATGGGCCGACCCGGATGGCGGCGTCGGCTGGTCGACTGTCAGCTCGAGACGGGTCAACGACCGGTCGAAAAGAAATTGCTCCTGACCGCCGGAGAGAAGAATCCGGCCGATGCTGCGATGGGCGGGATCGATGTCGAAAAACAATAGATACGTGATCGAGAGATGACTGATGCGTTGAGCACAATCATAGTCGGATAAAAGCAGCAGATCTTCCGGCAGAAGGGAATAATCGACTTGCAGAGGGAGGGGCGGACAGGGCCTGGATTGGGCCTGAATTGAAAACCTTTGCTTCAGATAGCGTCCCAGCAGCTCGGCGCGCTGCTCGAAGGCGGACTGCGGCACCGGTGCAATCAGATCGGTTTCAATTCCCAGCGCAACCGCCATATCGTGGGCGGACACTTTCAGCCGGACGGCGGCCTGTGAGCCGGATACGGTGATTTGCGAGGTCGTCAGGCTGGTTTTGTGCGCGTTCAGGCTGCCGGCGGTTGCCAGTGCGAGGAAGACTCCCGGTATAATTATCCAGAAACGGTAGCGGCTGCCCACCTTGGCCTTCCCCGCAGCTTTGATTATTTATCGCACAGAGCAATGACACGGGACGGTCCGCCGGTGCCGCGCACATGTTTCGGGGCGCCGACGACCAGGGTGCAGCTGCCCGGCTTGGCCATGGCGAGCTGCCCCAGATTGGCTGCGTTTTCGACATATTTCCAGCCGCGCTGCAGGCCGCGCCTGTGGGCGTACCAGGAATCGGTCCACTTGTCGTCGATACCAACCGCACTCTGACCGGATTCGACCCCGATATTGTCAGCCACAATCCCCTGGATTCGAATACCCTTTTGAGTTTCGATCTCAATCAGCTTGTCGACCGCAGCCCGGGCCAAACCGGGGTGATTAAAGGCATTGATATACGGGTCTTTGGCAAAGTCGGCCCCCTGGAAGTAAAAATCCGACCAGCCGAGGTTGAGCACCAGCCAGACATCGTTGTCCAGTTGGTCGGCAACAGCGGCAATATCATCGGCCGTGACCACGTTCATCGAATTTTCACCGAAATCGGTGACCTTCGTATCGGGGCTCGGCCGGCCGCCGTTTTTCGCCAGCTCGCTTTGCACCCGGCCGCTGATGTCGATGAGCACGATTCTGCCGACAAGGTCGTCGGCACCAAGTTTATCGGCGGTGGGCCGTTTGTCGATTGGGATTCCGCCTTTTTCCATGGTTTCAGGTTTGTTGATATAATGCGCCGGCGTGTCCATGTGGGTGCCGTGATGTTCGGCCAAAACCAGAAGGCCGAGATCAAAATGACCCCAGTTTGTCGGAAACTGAGAAATGGATAATATGGTTTGCTGCCCGAACGTGGGAATGGGTCTGCTGTCCAGCCAGGGCTGGGCCATATCCGGTTTCATCGGATCGCCGGCCAGCGGCTTGAATGTCGGTATCGGATGCGTGAGATCGACCATGTAAGGGGCCGCATTGGCATGGCCGCCGCTCATCACCAACACTAAAGACAGCGCCGCAATCACAAATAATTTTTGTAACATTGTCATACCTCCTGAAGTTGCAGTTTTGGCGATAAACCAACGACCACCGGCAGCGCTGCAGCAATAAGACTGACTCCCGAACGGGCTTGGGGCCGAACAATGCCGGTGGTCGTTGACTTAATCAAAAATTTTGACTACTTCTATTCTCACCCCGCACAATCGGGGCAGCTGATGAATGGAGTAGTTCTGGGGGGAGCTTCGGCTTCAGAATAGAAATGCAGCAGCAATAACCGGTCAACATATTCTATATAGGCATGCCGAAGAAACGTGTCAAGATTGGAGACCGTTGTTGAGCAAAATTCAGTTGAACGGGCGGCTTGAGTTGACGGCTTGCCTGCCTTATCTTCAGGTCTACGACAACCGCTATCGCCGATAGAAAGCAGGCTAAAATGAAAAACAACTCCCTAAAAACAGATTATACTTCAAAGCGGCGGACCGCCGCTGAAGCGGTTCGCCTGATCCGGTCCGGGCAGCGGGTGTTTATCGGATCATCCTGCGGCGAGCCCCAGCACCTGGTCAATGCGCTGATGGATAATTCCAACTTCTTTTCGGATGTAGAGATTGTCCGTCTTTTGAGCCTGGAAGGATCGCTCATGTCATTGATGGCGGATGAGTACCGGGGCCACAAATTCCACGTCAGGTCGATTTACCAGGGCTCCGATCAAACCAAGGGCCTGCGGGCCAATCAACGCTTCATTACGCCGTTGACCCTGGGGGCCGTTCCCGACTTGTTCAAAAAGAAACTGCTGCCGCTGCACTTCGCCCTGGTTCAGGTTTCACCGCCGGACAAAAACGGCTGGATGAGCCTGGGGATATCGGTAGATGTCACCTTGGCAGCCGCCCAATCCGCGGCGGTGGTCATCGCCCAGGTGAATCCGATGATGCCCAGAATTCCGGGCCACAGTTTTATCCATCTGGATGATGTCGACATCATCGTCGAGCAGGAGGAAGAATTGTTGAGTGCGTTTAATTTGCCGGTCTATGAATCGGCTTCCGAGATCGCGGCCATCACTGCCAATTTGATTGAAGACGGCGCCACCCTTCAGCTCGGTTTGGCCGAACTCTCCCAGCCGATTGCCAATGCCCTGGCCGCAAAAAACGATCTGGGGGTTCACACGGAAATCTTGACCGATGATCTCATGCACCTGATCGACCGGGGTGTGGTCACCAATCGCCGCAAGACATTGAACGAGGGCAAGGCGGTTGCCAGCGGAGCCATCGGCAGTCCTGAATTCTACCAGTCGCTGCACAACAATGTCGCCATGGAGTTCAGGCCGTCGGACTACGTCAACAATCCGGCCGTGATTGCCCAAAACCACCGCATGGCGGCCATCAATTTCGCTCGGACCATGGATCTCAGCGGACAGGTGTACGCGGATGCCCTGCCGCAGAACCATTTTTCCGGGGTTACGGGAATGTTTGATTTCATCCTGGGAACATCCATGTCGCCCGGCGGAAAATCCATCATTGTCATTCCGGCCAGAAGCATCGACGGCAAGACCAGCCGCATAATCCCCAAAGCGGACGGGGGGTCTATCGTCATCCCCAAGGGCTACGTATCATACGTGGTCAGTGAATTCGGCATGGTCAATCTTTTAGGGAAAAATATCGAGGAACGCGCCATGGCCATGATCAGCCTGGCTCACCCGGATTTTCGCGATGAACTCTTCCACAGCGCCCAGGAGTCCGGTCTGATCGACCGCAATCGAACGCTCACCGAGTCCCTGTTCGGAATCTATCCCGCCCGCATGGAGGAAACCCGCGTATATGACGGCCAGCGGGTTACGTTCCGGCCGGCCAAGCCGGTTGATGACCGCCTGATCCAGGAGCATTTCTACAGCATGGATGAAAAAGATGTTCAAACCCGATTTTTCAGCATGCGCCGCAGTTTCTATCGCGAAGACATGCAGGACATGTTCCAGGTTGACTATATCAAAAACCTCTCGATCGTGGCCGTCACCGGGGAGGTCGGTTTTGAAAAAATAGTTGGGATGGGTATGTATGCACTCGAACACGGGTCGGTAGCCGAGGTGGCCTATTCAACGTCCAAAGAGTGGCAGGGCAATGGCATTGCAGGTGTCATTCAGGAAAAGCTGGCCGAGGCTGCCCGGGAAAACGGCTTCACCGGGCTGGTTGCCTATATGCTTCGCACCAACACCGGCATGATCCGGCTCTTTAAAAAATTGCCTTATGAGATAAAGTCCGAATTCGAAGGGGAGGTTGTCGTGCTCAGGTGCGATTTTGATGAGTAGCGGTTTATTTTGTTGCAGAAAACCTGGTCCTCTGGGTCAGGCCAGAGACAATCGGCTATGTCATCTGTCTAAGTTCTAAATGGTTTCAGGTGTCAGGTTTCAGGTGTCAGCAAAAAATGAATCGTGGGTTCTAAACCCGGAATGGGTTGAGACTAAAAGTCACCAGCGGTGAAAAAAAGATCAATTCATGAACGATTCGCATCCAGCGGATCGGCTTCGGTTGCTGACACCAGACACCTGAACACTACCGTTAAAAGTTGCGATCTTCATCACCCTTACGAGGTAGAACAGCGCCGGATCCTAAAGGCTCGGATTCGCTACAAAAGCTTTGGCAATCCCGTAGTAAGTTGCCAGGTGCGCAGTTCCGGATTATACTCCCAGAGTTGATCATCGGCCATGGATTTGACAACCAGGTCGTCTTTTTTGAAGTATGATATTTTCACCACCTGGCGCACCCGGACATCTTCCTCCACAACGGTCATGGTCCGGAGTTCATAAGCGGTCACTTTAAAATTGTCCAGATGCTTAATTTGTTCTTCCACTTGCGCATCATCTTCATTTTTCAGAAAAGTGGCGGCAACCATGAATTCGGACCAGCTGATGGCCTGGCGGTAGCCGTGGGTTACTTCTTCAAACGCCTTCAGGGGATCATTGAATTTCAGTGAACTGCAGCCGACCAGGACACTGATCAAAAGCACGGCAAAGATTGATGCACGGTTCATAATTTCACGTCTCGCATTATTTATATCCGGTTGACAATATGCCTTGGTGGATATCCGCCAGGACACACCACACGCAATGATGGACGGGTATTGTTGTACCGGCCCGGCACCCTTATTGTCAACCGGTCGAACAAAAATTGCAATCAACTTCTGATAAAAATTTCTGTCCACCATTGATTCACTCCAACGCTTTTATCCTTGCAGATTTAAAAAATTTGGTACAGAATAGGAGTGCCGGTCGGATCGAAAAAACAAATAATTCCGGAATGATATATATAATTTAACTAGAGTACTGATGGTAATATTGGTGAGGGAACATTTCTGATGGATTCCAGTAAAATTTTAGTTGTGGATGACGAAGCCGATATGAGGATTTTTGTCTCAACCGTTGTCGAAACCTGTGGTTTTAAACCGGTATGTGCCGAGGATGGGACCAAGGCGCTGCAGCTTGCGCGATCGGAGCCGCCGGCCCTGGTTATCCTGGATGTCATGATGCCCGGTATTGACGATGGTATCCAAACCTATCGGCAGTTCAGAACCGATGAAAAGTTGAGCGCAATTCCGATCATCATGCTGTCGGCTGTGGCTCAAAAAACTTTTTTTCATAGCATCAGAATGCTGACGCCGCGCAAAGGACGCCCCCTGGCCGAACCTGACGCGTATATGGAAAAACCACCGGAAGCCAATGATCTGATATTGCTCATCAATAAGCTATTACCAAACCTGAATGCGGCGCACCCGGGCAACCGGTGAGATTGATAGATGTTGCAAATAATTAATAAATTTCAGAAAAGCCTCGTTGCCAAACTCATTGTCCTGGTGGGTCTGGTGTTGTTGATCTGCCTGTCCGGCTGGGCCTATTTCAGTATCAGCTACCAAAAAAAGAAAGTGATGGAGAGCATCATTTCCGATGCCGACAGCCTAACCAACACCATAAAGCTAGGTTCCCACTATGCGATGATGCACAATTTAAGAGATGATATAACATCGATCATTAGAAAATTCGCCAGTGAGCGCAAACTGGAAAGTCTTCGCATCTATAACAAGGACGCCCAGATCAAATATTCGAATCGAAGCTCGGAAGTTGACCAGGCCACCAATATAAAAGCCGAGGCCTGCAACAAATGTCATCAGTCGGAACCACCTCAAATCCATTTAAGCCTGGCGGAACGGACCCGGATTTTTTCGTCTCCGGAAGGAAATCGCCTGCTGGGCATCATCAGCCCCATCTACAGTGAACCGGGATGTTCAGCGGGGACTTGCCATGTTCACCCGCCCGGCAAGAAAGTCTTAGGCGCCCTGGATTTGGTGGTATCACTGGCTCCCGTTGACGCTGAATTGTCCCGCTTTCAAAATCTGATGCTGGTCTTCGGACTATTGGTGTTTTTAATTACGGCAAGTACAATTTTCTTTTTCCTGCTGCGATTTGTCAAACGCCCCATAAAGAAGGTCATCGCGGAAACCAATCTGATTGCTGACGGCCGGCATTCGTCGAATCTTGCTATAGATCAGGACGATGAGATCGGCCGACTGACATCGGCCGTTAACAAGATGAGTGAAAACATCAGTGAAAAACAGGCGGAATTAAACCGGCAGCGCAACGAGTACCAGAGCCTGTTCGAGCTGGTGCCCTGCATCATTACGGTTCAGGACCGAAATTACAGACTACTGCAGTATAACCGGGATTTTAATGAAAAATTCAACCCCAAACCCGGCGACCACTGTTATCGCGCCTACAAGGGCCGTGAAATGAAGTGCGAAATCTGCCCGGTCGAGGAAACCTTTGAAGACGGTCAGCCCCACTTCAGCGAGGAAAGAGGATTTAAAACAGACGGAACTCCCACCCATTGGATTGTCAGAACATCTCCCATTAAAAACGATCGCGGCGAAATTGTGGCTGCTATGGAGATGAGTGTCGATGTAACTCAGCGCAAATTGCTGGAAGCTGAGCTGAAAAAATCAGAGAAAAAATATTATGCCATTTTCGACAACATTCCGAATCCGGTGTTTGTGCTGGATATGAAAACGCTTGAAATTCTGGATTGCAACAACAGCGTCAAATCCGTGTATGGTTATGACAAGGAAGAGATCCTCAAAACTTCTTTTTTGAAATTCTTTAAAGAAAAAGATGGTCGGCGATTGACCTCACTAATCAAAAAGACGCCTGTCATCAACCGGGCCCGGCACATCAACAAAGATGGTCAAATTCTCTATGTCGATATCCGGATTTCACCCTCGGAATATCCGGGAGGCACTGTGCTTCTGGTAACGACCAGCGATATCACGAAACGACTTGAAACAGAACAGCAATTGATTCAGGCCAGCAAAATGGCAACCCTGGGAGAGATGGCAACCGGGGTGGCCCATGAACTGAATCAGCCGCTGTCCGTTATCAAAACCGCCAGTCGTTTTTTTATTAAAAAACTCAAGAAAAATGAAAAAATCGAAGATGATATTTTTCTGACCATGTCGACCGAGATTGATTCCTATGTGGACCGAGCCGCTAAAATAATCAATCACATGCGCGAATTCGGCCGCAAGTCGGATGAATCGCTGCAAAAGGTCCAGATAAATGATACCCTGAAAAGGGCCATGGAAATTTTGGGGCAGCAGCTGAAGGTCAGGGGATTTCGTATCGTATGGGATCTCGAAGAACATCTTCCCCCCATAATGGCTGATCCCGATCGGCTGGAGCAGGTATTCATCAACCTTTTGATAAATGCCCGGGATGCGGTTGATGACAAATGGCAAACCCTGGATCACACCACAGGTGATAAAAAAATTACCCTAAAAACCGAATCCGGCGGCAACGAAATTGTGGTTCGGATCAGTGACACCGGCCCGGGGATTCCGGAGGCGATTGTCGACCGCATTTTCGAACCGTTCTTTACGACCAAAAAAGTCGGTCAGGGGACGGGTCTTGGGTTGTCGATCAGCTATGGTATCATACAGGAATGCAAAGGCAGTATCGAAGTCATTTCCAAAGCAAACGAAGGCGCCACATTTGTCATGAAATTTCACGCGGCGGAAGATACCTGATGGAAAATTCGATATTATTGGTTGATGACGAAGCAGGGATCCGCACAGTGCTGGGCATCTCTCTGGCAGACATGGGATATCAGGTGGTCACCGCCGAAAACGGCCGGGATGCCCTTAATATCTTCAAAAAGCAGATGCCATCAATCGTGCTGACGGATATAAAAATGCCGGAGATGGACGGCATCGAGCTGCTGCGCCGGATAAAAGAACTTAGCCCCGACACGGAAGTTATCATGATTACCGGTCACGGTGACATGGAATTAGCCATTAAAAGCGTAAAGTATGCGGCTACGGATTTCGTAGCCAAACCGATTAATGATGAAATTTTGGATATCGCACTGCAAAGAGCCCAGGAACGAATTGCAACCCGGCGCCAACTAAACGAATACACTCAGCGGCTGGAGCAACTGGTTCAGGAAAAAACGCAGAGACTGCTGGAGGCGGAAAGATTGGCAGCCGTCGGACAAACCGTGGCGGATCTATCCCATGCGATCAAGAACATCGTCGGCGGTCTTAAAGGGGGGACATTCGTATTAGAAAAGGGAATCGAACTCAGCCATGAACAATACCTGATGCAAGGCTGGGAAATGATCAAAGGCAATGTCGAAAAAATAGCGAACCTTTCGCTGGATCTTCTGAATTATGCCAAAGGAACCGAATTAAAATTCCAGCTAACCGATCCTAACCAACCGGCATGTGAGGTGGTTAAATTAATGGCGCCTGCGGCCAAAGAGCAAGGCGTCGATTTGAGTATTGAAGTCGATGCCGATCTCGAAGAAATTTCATTGGACCCGGAACTCATTCATCGCAGCCTGTTGAATCTTGTCACCAATGCCATCGATTCCTGCAGCGACCGTCAGTCGGACCCGGAAATAAACACCGTCAGGGTGCAAACCAGAAAGACCCGGGAGCGGGGTGTTGAATACCGGGTCGAGGATACCGGGTGTGGTATGAAGCCCGCGATAAAAAAGAAAGTGTTTAAAAGATTTTTCACCACGAAAGGCAGTGCCGGCACCGGCATCGGATTGATGGCAACCAAAAAAATCATCGACGCGCACCAGGGCGAGATCTCTTTTAAATCAAAGGAAAATAAGGGAACTGAATTTATTATCAGAATACCCATGGGAAAGAAGAATGACGAATGAAGAATGAGTTAATTATAGCCTACAAGTACTGTTTTAGTTTCCTTGGTGGTTTAATTGCATTAAGGCAATGATCCGTCCACATCTAAATTAAAATAGATCCGCCAGAGGCGGACCACAATTATTCATTATACAATATTCATTATTCATTTATATGGATAACCTGCTCATAAAATACAGTCAACTTGGTGATATTTTTGACTACCTGTCGATCGGTGTCATGGTTCTGTCACCGGATCGCAAGATTGTTTCGCTGAACAAATCGGCTGAAATAATTACCGGATATACCCAAACGGAGCTTATCGGCGAATCCTGCCACCACATATTTTTGGATCCGTTGTGCGGTGAAAAGTGTGCATATCTGGAGGCGATTAAAAGTGGTGATAAATCCGGTAGTGTTGATTTTGAAGTCACCGACCAGACGAATGAGAATAGCAGTATAACCAGAATTGTGTCTCCGATATATGGCCCGGATGAAAAACCGGCGGGATGCATCGAAGTGTTTCAGGACCATTCGGCCGTCAAAGACCTTCTGGAACGGGTGCGGCACGATGACAGACGGTTAAAGAGCATCCTTGATCATCTGGATATAGGTGTTCTGACGGTAGACCGCGGCGGACACATTACCTTATTCAACAGCACGGCTGAAAGCATCACCGGATTTGACCGCAGCGATGTATTGGGCAAATCCTGCAACAGACTATTCGGCAAGGCCTCAAGCCGGGATCTGCTGTTATTTCGAGAGACAATTACCGACGGCAGACCGCGGGCAAGCGCTGACGGTGTCATAAAGACCAGTCAAGGACAACGCATTCCGATCCGCGCCAACTATATGGCGCTTAAAAACGAGAACGGCAATGTCGTGGGCGGCCTGGCCACCATTGCAGACTTGTCGCTGAAATACCAGTTCAACAGTGAAATCAGAGGCCGCTATACATTTTATGACATGGTGGGCAAGGATCCCGCTATCCTGAAAATATTTGAGATTGTTCCCGTGTTGGCCTCCAGCGATGCAACCATCCTCATTGAAGGTCCCACCGGTACCGGCAAAGATCTCCTCGCTAAAGTCATCCACAATGCCGGCACGCGGGCCGCTAGGCCGCTGGTCAAAGTAAACTGTGCGGCCTTGCCGGACAATCTGCTGGAATCGGAAATGTTCGGCTACGTGAAAGGGGCATTTACAGGAGCGGAAAAAGACAAACCGGGTCGGTTTCAGGAAGCTGACGGCGGATCCATATTCCTGGATGAAATCGGAGATATGCCGTTGGCGCTGCAGGCAAAGCTATTGCGGGTTCTGGAGGATAAAGAGTTTTATCCTCTGGGCAGCCGCAAAACCACCCGCGTCGATGTTCGGATTATTTCAGCGACCAACCAGAATTTGGGCCGGCTGGTGCGTGAGAAGCGTTTTCGGGAAGACCTGTTTTACAGACTGAACGTAATGCGCCTGGAACTGCCGCCGCTAAAAGCCAGAAAAGCGGATATCCCGCTTTTAATTTCCCACATTCTAAAGCGTTTGAATGCCACCCGTGATAACCGGGTTGATAAATTTACCAACGATGCGATGGAAGTGCTGCTAAATTATGACTACCCCGGCAACATTCGTGAACTGGAAAACATCATCGAGCACGCCTTGATTGTCTGCCGCGGTAATGTTATCGAACGCAGCCATCTGCCGCTGGCTCTGCAAGAGGGGACGACCGCACCATTGTCAATCTCGGAAGACCGTCCTTTTGAAAATGAAATTGCACGCAGCGAAAGATCTCTGATTATAGACAAGTTGCGCGAGCATAACTGGCATAAAGGTAAAACCGCTTCAGCCTTAGGCATGAACCGCACCACGCTCTGGCGAAAAATGAAAAAATTTGATCTAGATCTCAAGCACCGGAACCAGGAGGTAGACTGATACAGGATGCTCGATGCTGGATGCTGGATGCTTGATACTGGATGCTCGATACTGGATACTTGATACTGGATACTTGATACTGGATACTTGATACTGGATGCGGGATACTGGATGCTCGATACTGGATGCGGGATACTGGATACTGGAAAAGAAAGGCTTTCGGCGTTCGGCAAAGAGCCATTTGGTTGTAGCTAAAAGCATAAAGTTGCAAGGTATAGGGTATAAGGTCCAGGGTTTAAGGTAAAAGGGATGGGAGTAAGATGCCATGTACAAGGTGTAAAGCGATTTGAAAACGGTCACCCGAATCTTGCCGCCAACGCCATGCGCTATGCCCTTCGCCCGATGTCATCTGTTCACTGTCATCTGTCATTTGTTCTCTGTCTTCTGTCATCTGTCTTCTGTCATCTGTTCTCTGTCTTCTGTCATCTGTTCTCTGTCTTCTGTCATCTGTTCTTTGTCTTCTCGTTGCTCGATGCCGGTTGCCGATCACCGATTGCAAGATGTTTGTAAGGTTTGAATCCGACACGTTGCAACAATAGCATCAATCGTTGCAAAATGTTGCAATCCGCTGTTGCGATCTACAGATTGCGCATTTCCCAAACTCCGTTTCAATATATTTATTTAGAATTATTATAAAATTTGCTTTACCTTCTAATTTCAAACTTCGCTCCAACCCTCAGATTCACTTGTCACAACGTTGCGATCCTGCAACAAATCCCCTTCCTTACAATATATTCCCAAACATCCTGAAACCGGCCTAACCATTTAAAAACAATATACATATTTTTTGCCTCCGGCAAAAAATATTTTGGCACAAATAGTGCTCAAGGGGTTGTTAGCGGCGATTTCTTTTTGAGGCCGGCAACCTTAAAGCAAATATCGAAGGCACCTATGAATACCGTCATCTTGGAAAAAAACGGCTTTATCGACCATAACGGAATCCGGGTGAAATGGGATGTGCTGCGGTTTCTCAGTTCACAGATTATGCTCGAAGAAGGATACACGCTTAGAAGCTTCTTTCAGATGCTCGAACAATACAAGCTGCTGGTCGATTTAAATGCGTTTTTCCCCTCCTACACCGAACAATATCGAAATTGTCCGGCGGAGGGATGCCGGGCGGGAGCCCTCGACTACCTTGAATTCAGCAAAACTGTTGAAATGATAGGATTTCCAGAAAAACGCCTGGAAATTTACAACACATTTTCAGGGAGATACAAGAATGAAGCTTTCGAAATCAGATCCCTGCAGCTGGAAAGCCTGTTGGACTTCCCGGTAAAGCTCGGAAGACTGAAACACATCGTATTCGGAGATCCCGTCGACCTGTTCGAATTTGATACGGTATTTACCCTTTTTGAGTTCATCGACGGTATTGCCTGGGAGCTGAGCTTCCACGTAATTCCAACCCAGTGTGAAATTAGGAGGTGACCAATGTTTAAAAAAATTCTTTTCGCCACAACGGCTTCACCAACCTGCGACAATGCCGCCAAGGTCGCATTTGATCTGGAGCTTAAGTGGGATGCAAAGCTTTTCGTTTTCCACGTGCTCGGCATCCCCAGCCGTGGTTACAGCCCTTTTGTTAGGGATGCCAGGACCGGTGAATTGGAAATGCCGGACCCGGATTATGTTGATTGGGTCATCGAAGAGATGAAGAACACCTATGATGTGTTGCTGGCAGACACCGAAGACGTTTCGGTCGAAGCGGCCGTCGGCGTTCCGCACCGGGAAATACTTAGAAAGGCACGCAAAGAGGATATTGATCTGATCATCATGGGCGCTCACACCCGGCAGGAGGATGTGGGTGCGGCCCGCTATCGGAGCATAGCCGGCAGCACGATGCAAAAAGTAGCCAAAGCCGCCCGTTGTCCGGTTGTCATTATCAGCAGGCCCTGCACCACCTGCTGGAAACTGTTTTCCAATATTGTTTTTGGCACTGATTTTTCCAAAGCATCCGACTACGCCTATATGTGGGCCTATCAGCTGGCCAGAGAGGTGGGTGCCAGGCTTCACCTGTTTCATGCCTGTGATATCAACAGCCGCGATCCCGGCCATGTTTTAGATCAGGCCAAGATCGAGGACAAGATCGAACGTGCCAAAGAGGAAATGCAAAAACGGTATGTCGCCAAAATGAACGGTTACGACAACTACTCATTGGAAGTTCGTGAAGGCGCACCTTACGTCGAAATACTCAAATTCGCACGCGAGAAGACCGGTGATCTCATTGTGATGGCCCACCACACACGCGAAATTGATCCGGAAAAAGCATTGCTTGGCAGCACCGTTGAACAAGTTGTCTTGAGGTCGGCTTGCCCGGTGGCAAGTGTCAATCACCCTGACAAAGTTGCCGATATCTGATCCGCCTTTAAAGATGGCAAGACCAATTGTTTGATAAAACCTATCGGAAGCGTGTTTATGAAGAAGACAGTTCTGATTGTTGAAGATGAAATGGATATGCGGATTTTCATATCCACCCTGCTGGAAACCAGCGGCTACCGGCCCGTGACGACAAGAGATGGGCGTGAAGGTCTGGTTAAAGCCAGGGAAATTCATCCGGATCTGATAATTCTGGACGTCATGATGCCCGGTGAAGGCGGGGTACAAATGTATCGGCAATTGAAAACCGACGAGACGCTGATAAATATACCGGTTATCCTGCTTTCAGGTGTAGCAAAAAAGACATTCGCCCATTACCTGAAAATGTTGAATATGCGTCTGGAAGGATCGATACCGGAACCTTCCGCATATCTGGAAAAGCCGCCTGAAGCTGAAGATCTTTTGAAGCTAACCGAGCGTCTGATCGGATGAACGAATCGAGGTTCAGTGTTCAAAGGTTCAGAAATTCAAGGGTTTAAAAAACAGAGGACTGATAAATTGACGAAACACGATAACACAATCCCTGGAAGCATATGATTGGGATTGGCGGCTAGGATGATCACCAGGAGCAAAACCCGAACCCTGAACCGTGAACCTTGAACCCTGAACCTTGAACCCTGAACCTTGAACTTCAATACCCGGGAGCAAACACGATGGAGGACATAAATAGCTGGAATTGGGAAACCGGCAGCAGAGACATTGCTGATATAAACCAATGGAAAGATACTTTTAACTGGGTCGAGGAGCCGTATGTAAGCCCGAACGGCGAAAATATAGCGGCCATCGTCAATCTGGCGGAAGGTGAATTCAACGTCTGCATCAACGGCGAACCCTGGGAGACGATATACGACAAAATATGGCATTTGAGGTTCGCGCCCGATGGCCGTTTGACGGCAGTGGTATCGGAGATGGGTGAATGGACAGTGGCCGTGGACGGCAATCCCTGGGAGAATAAATTTGGCTATGTGTGGAATGTATTGTTCAGCGCGGACGGCCGCCATATTGCAGCAGCAGTTCAGCAGGATATGGCCTACTGCATGGCCATTGACGATGTCCCATGGCTTCAGACATATCCCAATATGACAAATCCCACTTTGAGTATCGATGGAACCCACAGCGCAGCCTCCGTCCAGGTGGTGGAGTTCGCCGAAGGTGAAATTCATAAATTTCAGGAGGGCGCGTTTAGCGCCGCGCTGGACGGCGAAACTTGGGACAAGCACTTTGTCAATGTCTGGAATACGGCTATTCGGGCCGACGGCCAATCAGTCGCCGCCGAAATTCGACTCAGTCTCACCGAATACACCATTGCGGTAGACGGCACACCTTGGGAAAAAACCTTCGGTTGTGTCTGGGAACCGGTTTTTCATCCGCAAAACGGGTCGATCGCCGCACCCGTTAGAATAGACGGCAAATGGCACCTGGCCCGGGACGGACAGGTCATCTGGGATCGCAAATTCGTTCAGCTCTGGCATACGGTATTCAGCCCTGACGGTGGCAAGCTGGCCGCAATCGTCGCTCCCAAATATGGCAAGTGGACCATTGCCGTGGACGGTCAGCCCTGGCCGGTGCTGTTCAATGAGCTCGTCACGGATGTCGTATTCAGCCCCGACAGCCGGCGGGTGGCGGCTGCCGGCAAATCCAATGGAAAGTGGGGGGTTGCGGTGGATGGTGTCATGTGGCGAAATTCATTTGATATGGCCTGGCGCCCGGTATTCAGTTCCAACGGGAACGACGTCGCCGCCAAGGTTGAACGAAAGGGGCGGTATACCGTCGTCGTCAATGATAAAATCTGGCCAAACGAATTTGATGCGCTTTGGGACCCGGTATTCAATCCCGCCGGCGATAAAATACTTCTGCGAACCCTGCAGGATGGCAAGTACACTCGCCGAGTAATATCGGTAAAAGAGATTTAAATATAGGTTCAGAGGTTCAGGGTTCAAGGTTGAAGGTTGAAAAGCCCAAGGCAGTGAGAATCAAAAGAATAGGAAGGAGGAGGCATGCACAGTTTATATAATTGGGTGACCGGCCCGCTGGTATGGCTGGCGTTCATAATTTTTTTCGGGGGCTGCCTTTACAGATTGATTACCTTGTTCGTGTTAATCCACAAAAAAGAGCGATTTATCTACTCCTATTTCAGCTTGAAGTACAGTTTACGGTCCATCCTCCACTGGATGACGCCGTTTGGGACTGAAAATATGAGACGGCATCCGCTGTTTACAATCGTCACCTTTGCATTTCATATCAGCCTGCTGCTGACGCCGGTATTTCTGCTGGCACACGTCATGCTGATCGATGAATCCTGGAGGATAAGCTGGTGGACGCTGCCGGACGATGCCGCAAAGATCCTGACCGTGATAGTTATTGCCTGCTGCGTTTTTTTTCTAATCAGAAGATTGGTGAGCCCGGAGGTGCAGTTTGTAACTTCTGCTTCTGATTTCGCGATTCTCGCAATCGTCGCGGCGCCATTCATTACCGGGCTTGTGGCCTATTACCAATGGTTTGATTATCAAGTTGTTGTCATTTTGCATATTCTAAGCGGTGAAATCATGCTCGTAGCGATTCCATTTACCCGCTTGAGTCACATGTTGTTTGCGCCGCTGACGAGAGCCTATATGGGCTCTGAATTCGGCGGGGTCAGACATGCCAGGGATTGGTAGGAGCGGGCGCAAATAAGATGATTTTATTTTAATCTTTTCCGAGGTTGAGTGAATTTTTGAAGCTGTTCGGTGAAAATGAACTAAAATAAAAAATGACTAAAATGAGCTAAAATTATGGAATTCTATCATTTCTATAAAAAAGATAACGCGCAGCGTTTCCTTAATTTTAGTCATTTTAGGCAATTTAGTTCACTTTAGGCATTCAATTAATTCGCTATATCAGGGCTCGGGAGTTACTTACCGAAAATACTTAATTACCATGGTTAAATCGCAAATAGGGAGACTAAAATAATGGCTGAACCCGCGAAACAAGAAAAAATGAAGGCGTCAGACCAGGGCCTGGAAATCGGTGCTCAAAAACTTTCCGCCGGACGGATTGAAAAAGTAGTTAACCGCGTCCTGAAGGGTGAAGCCGGCGCTCGCCTCAAAGCGTATGTCGATACCTGTATCCACTGTGGTCTGTGTTCGGAAGCGTGTCACTACTATCTTTCCCACGACAAGGATCCCCATTATTCACCGGTGGGCAAAGTGAAGCAAACCCTCTGGGAAATGCTGAAAAAGAAAGGCAAGGTCAGCCCTCAATTCATTCAAAGATCATCTGAAATTGCTTCAACCGAGTGTAATGCCTGTAAGCGTTGTGCCATGTACTGCCCTTTCGGGATCGACATCGCTTATATGATGCTCACGGTCCGGAGGATATGCCATCTGCTTGGGGTCACCCCCCTCTACATCCAGGACACCGCCCACAGCCATGCCGTCACCATGAATCAAATGTGGGTCAAAGAGGATGAATGGATTGATACCCTTCAGTGGCAGGAAGAAGAAGCCCAGGCTGAAATTCCCACCCTGCGGATTCCGTTGGAAAAGGAGGGTGCCGACATCATGTATTCGGTGATCGGCCCGGAGCCCAAGTTTCAAGCTCAGCTGCTCTACCAGGCGGCCGTAATCATGGATGTCGCCGGTGTCGATTGGACGATGCCGGCCACCCCAGGCTGGGACAACTCCGACATGGCCATGTACACCGGGGACAACGAGATCATGGGACGCATCAAGCGAGCACACTTCGAAACGGCGGCCAGGCTGAGGGTGAAGCGAATCGTCATGGGAGAATGCGGCCATGCGTTTCGCTCGGTGTATGATATGGGCAATCGCTGGTTGGGCTGGCGCATGCCTCCGATTCCCATTGTTCACGCCATCGACTTCTATCACGAAATAATAAGTTCCGGCAGGATTAAGGTGAAAAAAAAGTTTGAAACGCCCGTGACTTTGCATGATCCGTGCAACGTGATTCTGGGCGGCGGTTTGGCGGAAAAGTCCCGCGACGTCATCAATGCCATCTGTGAGGATCTGATCGAAATGCACCCCAACCGGGAGCACAATTACTGCTGCTGTGCCGGGGGCGGCGTAATCAACTGCGGTCCTCCCTACAAGAACACGCGCATGGAAGGCAACCGCGTTAAGGCCGAGCAATTGTTCGCGGCCAAGGCCAGAGGGGCCAAAATTCTGATCGCGCCCTGTCACAACTGCCACAGCGGCCTTGAAGATATCAATCATTATTATGGATTGGGATTCGAGATCAAATTCATCAGTGACATTCTGTATGAGGTCATGGAGAAACCGGCGCCGCTCGCGTAAGGACCGTATTGGTTGGTCAGAAAAGATACCTACACCAATCAGCAGACAATCGCTTATTTAAAACGGCATTCGGCTTTGGGCTTTCGGCGCGGGAGGCACACCATAGTTTTTAAAATCGATGTGTCATCCCGCAATAGCATGGGTGAAGGATGATTTTCGGGTTTTATTTCTAGGTGGGTTCTATAAACTTAAGCTCGACTTTGCATAAGGAGATAGTAAAATGCAAAAATTTTATCTGCTTAACCTGATTGCGACAATGACGCTGACGGTGCTGATCTTGCCGGCCTTATCCCAGGAAGATATGGTGGTGATCGAAGACGAAGGATTTCAAAGCAGACAACGCCCTGCGGCGGTCTTCAAACACGATGATCACAACGAGATGGCTGAAATCGAAGAATGCACTGAATGTCACCACATCTATGAAGACGGGGTAAAGCTGGCAGATGAATCCTCTGAAGATCAGCTTTGCTCGGACTGCCACAATGAGGACGCTTCTCAAGGTCAGCCGCGCCTGGTAAAAGCTTACCATCTGAACTGCAAGGGATGCCATCAAAAAAAGGAGAAAGGTCCGATCATGTGTGGTGAGTGTCATGTCAGGTAATTAATACGCTTGGGAGCTATTAGTTATTCGTTATTGGTTAATGGTTTCAAAGGAATGAAAAGAGAGGAAAGTCATGCCCAAAAAAATACTTATTATCGATGACGATCCGGTAATCGTCAAATACTTAAAAGCCGTTTTCAGTGACAATGGTTATGCGACCTGCAGTGCCGGCAGCACCATGGAGGGGCTGGATGTCGTCAAGGCCGAAAAGCCCGACCTGATCTGCCTGGATCTGCAGATGCCCGGCGAATGGGGTCCCAGGTTTTACCGCAAGCTAAGAAAAGATAAAGATCTCAGGGACACACCGGTGATCGTGGTCAGCGGAATTGACGGAGATCATGCCATCAAAGACGCCGTAGCATTTGTAAAAAAACCATTCGACTCGGAAAAATTGGTCGGAATTGTCAAAAATACCATCGGGTAAAATTCAGAACTGTTTTAATGTGGTAACATGTGTTTTATAGTCATTTTGGCGATTACTGGAACTTTAAAACGTGTATGAATGGTTCTGAATTTTATACAATTTGTTTTTTGAATTTCTTTGCAGAAAACTGCGGATTTAGAATCTAACCAATGTGAGTACTGATGCAATGGAGTATTGTAAAAAAGGATTCCAGCCTTTTTTCAATATTCCATCACTCCAGTACTCCAATACTCCAGTTCCTGACGGTCTCAATTAATTACGCAAATGGTTATCGATCCGAATTATGACAGCCTCCAATAAGAAAAAATTACTGCTGGTCGATGACGAAGAGGGCATCCGCAAAGTTCTCGGTATCGCCCTGTCCGACATCGGGTATGAGGTGTTTACCGCTGAAACTGGCGAGCAGGCCCTTGAGATCTTTCGCCAGGAAATCCCGCCAATCGTCCTGACGGACATTAAAATGCCGGGCATGGATGGCATCGAACTGCTGCAAAAAATAAAGCACGAAAATCCGGACACCGAGGTGATTATGATCACCGGCCATGGCGATATGGACCTGGCCATAAAAAGCCTGAAATACCGGGCGATAGATTTCGTCACCAAACCCATCAATGACGACGTACTTGAAATTGCCCTGGACCGCGCCAATGAGAAAATCCGGATGCGCAATCAGCTGCGGGAATATACTGAAAATCTTGAGGACCTGGTTCGTGAAAAATCCGCGCAGTTGATCGCCATGGAAAGACAGGCTGCGGTGAATCAGACCGTCGAAGGGCTCTCTGCCGCTATGAGAAACATAGCCGGTGACCTGGAAGGCGGCATAAACTATTTCAATGAAATGCCCTGTTTTGTCTCGATTCACAATCACGACTTAAAAGTTGTGGCGATTAATCAGCTTTACCGTGAACGGCTCGGTGATAAAGTCGGCGCCCGGAGTTGGGAAGTATTTGCAGAGGAAGGTGCTGATCGCGGCAAATGCCCCTCTGCCGAAACATTTAAAAGCCAAAAAGGGCAGCGAACCAGAGCAACCGTCAAATATGCAAACGGCAAACAGGTCCCCGTCATCGTGCACACGGCTCCGATCCGCAATCAGACCGGTGAAGTTGAGCTGGTGGTCGAAATCGCCGCGGATATCGCCGAGCTCAAGCGTCTCAGAGAAGAACTGCTGCATACCCAGCAGCGCTACCAGCAGCTTTTCGATGAGGTTCCCTGCTATATCTCAGTTCAGGATAAACAATTTAATGTTACCGCCGCCAACCGGCGCTTTAAAGAAGATTTTGATGTCGCCCTGGGAGCCTTCTGTCATAAAATCTACAAGCACCGTGCAACACCTTGCCCCAACTGCCCGGTAGTAAAAACTTTTGAAGACGAAAAATCGCATCAGGCTGAAATGGTGGTAACCTCCAAAAGCGGCGAGAGCTACAATGTCCTGATCTGGACCGCGCCGCTGAGAAATGCCGCCGGACAGGTTACCCACGTGATGGAAATGTCCACCAACATCACCCAGGTTCGGCAATTACAGGAGCACCTGTCATCATTGGGGCTTAAAATAAGCTCGATCTCCCACGGAATAAAAAGCCTGCTGACCGGACTGGACGGCGGCGTGTATCTTGTCGATTCCGGTTTTGCAAGTGATGACAGAGACCGGGTCATGGAAGGCTGGGATGCGGTGAAAATAACCGTCAGCCGCATTCGTCAACTGGTTCAAAACATCCTGTTTTTTGCAAAGGATCGCGAATTGAACCTGGAGCGCATCAACGCATTCGATTTTCTCTGTGACGTCGCTTCCGGCATCGGGCCTAAAATAAGAGCGAAAAATATTGAATTTGAATGTAATTTCGATCCGTCCATGGGAGATATCGATATCGATGCCGGCGTCTTTCGCATTGCGCTGATGAATGTTCTGGATAATGCGCTGGATGCATGTCTGGAGGATAAAGAAAAAACAGCCCATAAAATTGTCTTTGGCGCCCGGCGAAATCAGGATCACATCGTCATGGACATCGCCGATAACGGCATCGGCATGGACCGTGAAACCCGCGAAAATTTATTTACCCTTTTTTTCTCGTCTAAAGGCGACCAGGGGACCGGACTGGGGCTTTTTATTGCCAAAAAAGTCATCGGGCAGCATGGCGGCCGGATAACGGTTGAGTCCAAACCCGGCGTCGCATCACGCTTCGAGATTTTGCTGCCCAAGCGATTTCCGACATCAAATTAATTCATTCGCGTTTTTCGAATCCGGTCTACTCCCCCTCTTTTTGCAACCCCTCACAACCTTTTTTGCCATACCACATTTCTTAAGCACCATATATTGTGCCCCCTCTTTTTCTTGACGTACAAGGCTGATTCCACTATATCTTTCCTCGCGGAAAAAGCAATACCCTATCTTTTACAGGATATATGGAAGGAATTAGGAAGATGAAGAAATATTCACAGACCCTATTTAGCACCATCTTGTTGATAACAAGTGTTCTATCGGCAAATGCCTTTGCTACTTCTCCCAACGTTATTTACATAATGGCTGATGATATTGGCTATACAGATGTCTCGGTTTACAACAAGCTAGTGCGATGTCTCACAAGTTTTGTCGCTAAATTTGGCAATTTAAAATTCACAAACAAAGCATGGCAGCTATGCTGCTATTGGCAACGGCAGATCTCGGCTGATAACAGTTTCCGTAAAGCGTCTA
>Ga0209678_1000097_pt1 | contig 34668 bp, 26 predicted proteins | sample WorMetilvaeELBA1_FD_187404 | JGI IMG/M metagenome (GOLD analysis project Ga0209678, IMG submission 187404) | Marine gutless worms symbiont microbial communities from Max Planck institute for Marine Microbiology, Germany - Olavius ilvae ELBA.1... ...
TATTTAATGTTAATTCAACAAGATAACTACCGTTTACGAGTTTTTAATGCAAGTAAAAAATGCATTAAACTGGAAAATCTTCGTTTTCCTTTTATGCGATATTAATCAGCAATATCAAAGAGTTCTAGATACCCGTTCGAACACTAACTAAATCTGTTTCGAGATTCTGTGCAAAGCAAAGCGAGAAAATCGGCCGGACTTTGCTGAAAAAATCGAACCATGTAAAATAAATTGGCCCAATAAAATATCTGGATATGCGGGACGTGCTCAACGCCATTGTAAATGCGGCACCCGAGGCTGCAGATAAGATTACCTATGAAGATATTCAATTGCCTTTTCCCGAGGAGGTAGACGGTTCAGGTCTGGAAGCTGCCGTAGGGCCCATTTCGCACAGGCCATTGGCAGATGGCGTGGCCGAGACCATTGCGATGTTTCGCAATTTGATTGGGTCAGGTAAATTGGATGCCGAATCTTATATTGCAGATCGTTCCTAGGCCCTTAGGGCCTTTTTTCTGACAACATGTTGTAAGAAACGGAAGGTTTCAGGTGTCAGTGTTCAGGTGTCAGGACTTAGCACCTCGCTTCCCTGACACCCGAAACCTGAAACCTGAAACCTAAAACAAAAAACTGCGCTATTGCTGCCCCGCTGGGGCCACTTTTTCCGATCGCGCATAGGAAAAAGCCTAGTATCTATGCATATTTCAAGCTCGGTAACATCGACAATTAATTGTCGACGTGATTACCATAAGCGCCTAGATGACGCTTGCCAAAGGAAAAAGTCAGCATGCAGGGTTCTCCCTGTGGATTGCACCCATTGAAAAACATAGCTTGAGGTCTATTTCGGACTAGATTTTCTGAAAAGAAAAAATTGTTGATTTCGACTAAAATTGCAAAGTAGATGGACACTACCATCTACTTGGTCGTCATCACGGTGATATCAATCTATGCCTAGCAGACTTTATTGTTCGATATGGATCCGGCAATTTGAAACCAAAAAGAAATTTACCTGATTTGATTGATTGCAGATTGACATTGGATTCCGCCTTCGCTATTTGGATGAACATTGTTCAGGATGTCTTATTACTTAAATTAAGGAAAATTTATGAAAGCAGACGATAAACGGATTTACCTCGAAGATATTGGGGAGATTGTGATGTCGCGGGGCGGTAAGGATATCTGGCTGGTCAAGGGAATTACGCAACATGAGGATTTTAAAAATCGCTGCCTGCCCGAAAGGATATACGTGGTTGATTTTCCCGGCCGGGGCGCCGGCGAAGAATTTTTGCTCAGCCGCCAGGCCTGCGGACCTGAAAAATTTTTGATGATCAAAGAAATCGGTCACGACATGATTCGACTTTTCGAGCGCATGTTCGAGGGGCGGCTGGCCCAGTTTGTCATCCTGTGGGGCGGACGACCGTTGGATCTGTTGGACGCCAACCCGCCGCTGCAGCGACCCGAGCTGCTCGACACGACCTATATCAAGCTCACCCGGGTGGAAGACGAAGCAAAGTTTCGCGGCTGGGACATCGTCGAGACCTCCTTTGTCGGGGAGTGGTGGCAGGACGACACCTGGATCATCATGGAAGAATGCATCGCGTCCGGCCAAACCCTGACTTATTTTGTCAAAGAAGCACTCGACCATCACACGCCCAAAAAAATATTTCTCTTTCCGGTGTGCGCCAGTCTGGAGGGGCTGGAGGGGATCTGCCGGCTGTGCAACGATGCGGGGGTGGAATTGGTGCCGGTTTACAACGGCGCCTTGATCGAGGTGGCCGAAAAGGGTGTTACCATGCCCTTCACCGATCTCGGCCTGCAACCGCGCACCATCATCACCCACCACTTTTACCACGACCTCAAGGATCGCTACCAGGGAACACCGCTTTGCTGGGTGGGTGACATCGGGGATTCGATTTACAAACCCGAAGACCATCTCATCGAGACCTTCAGCGACATGCTGGCCGTGGGCATGGACTTTGACCGCGAGGACTTTTCGCTCTGGAGTCCGATCATGCGCTCCGAACATTTTCTGACCCGCTTTGAAACCGAACACCCCGCGGTTTTTAAAGCGGTGAAACAATATTTGAGACAGTGAAGGACAAGAAGATGAGAAGGTGAGAGGATGAGAAGGTGAGAGGGTCAGAAGGTGAGAAGGTGAGAGGGTCAGAAGGTCAGAAGATGAGAAGGTGAGAGGATGAGAAGGTGAGAGGGTCAGAAGGTGAGAAGGTGAGAGGGTCAGAAGGTCAGAAGATGAGAAGGTGAGAGGGTGAGAAGGTGAGAGGGTGAGAAGGTGAGAGGGTAGAAGGTCAGAGGGTGAGAAGGTGAGAGGATCAGAAGGTGAGAAGGTGAGAAGTTGAGAGGGTGAGAAGATCAGAAGGCAATTCGGTAGTGGGAATGAATTGAATTCGGAAGTCGGAATGCGGAAGTGGGAACCTGGAAGTGGGAAGTCGGAATTTGGAAGGTGAGATATTTGCTGTTGATACTTATCACAATCGGTATGGAGACCAATATTGCCATGTCTGCTTGCAATAAAGACGAAATCTTAAGCAAAGAAGGAAACGGAACTGAAAGTTATTCCCATATAACAACAGATGATTCCGTCCGCCACATGGTGAACCACCCGGCGTTCAAAGGTTTCGGCCAGTATTTGCTGCCGAGAGACAACGGCACAAGCGATTATGACCGGCCACTGAATCAAGTCGGTTCGCTAATGCCCTATCACGAACATGTGGACCCTAACATCGTACTGGGCGCAATTAACCACATGATTGGCGAAATCAACAACGGCAAAACCATATTCTACGACTTCTACGCTGAGCATCAAAAACGTAAGGACCCGGCCAAAGCGTCTACCGGCCTCTTTTTCTTCAGGGGGCAACCGGGTGCTCCGTTTGTCATTGCGTGCCCGGGAGGCGGCTTTTCCTATGTCGGTTCACTCCATGAGGGTTTCCCACTTGCCATGGTATTGAGCCAAAGAGGGTACAATTCGTTCGTGTTGAGATATCGCACTGGGGGTGGATTAAGGGCCACTGAGGACTTAGCGGCAGCCATATCATACGTTTTCAAAAACGCGCAGAGACTCGGAGTCAGCGTTGCAGATTATTCCTTGTGGGGCGGTTCTGCTGGAGCCAGAATGGTTGGCAATATCGCTTTGCATGGCACCGCTGGATTTGGCGGCGATGATCTCCCAAAACCGCGTATTGTCGTCATCGCCTATACCGGCCATACCATTTTTTCTGAACACTTCCCCCCGACGTTTATTATGGTGAGCGAGGATGACGGCATCGTTAATGTGCCAACGGTGGATAGATGTGTTGAGAACATGAGAAATGCCGGAATAGAAGTCGAGTATCGCAAATTCAAGAAAGCCGGTCATGGCTTTGGGCTTGGTACCGGTACGGATGCCGAGGGGTGGATTGAACACGCCATTCAGTTTTGGGAAAAACATCAATCTAAATGTAAACTTATCCCCCACTCTCCCCCTCTGACCTCTGACCCTCTCACCTTCTGATCTTCTGACCCTCTCACCTTCTGATCTTCTGACCCTCTCACCTTCTGATCTTCTGACTTTCTCACCTTCTCCCCCTCTCCCACTCTCCCCTTCTGACCTTCTGACCCTCTCACCTTCTGATCTTCTGATCTTCTCACCTTCTCAACTTCTCACCTTCTCACCTTCTGATCTTCTCACCTTCTGATCTTCTCACCTTCTGATCTTCTCACCTTCTGCTCTTCTCACCTTCTGATCTTCTGATCTTCTCACCTTCTCAACTTCTCACCTTCTCACCTTCTGATCTTCTCACCTTCTCACCTTCTCACCTTCTGACCTTCTGACCTTCTCCCCCTCTCCCCCTCTCAAGTTCTGGAGCCAGGAAATGAAAAGTCCACCTCCACCGCCCTACCCGCCAGCGCCAGCCGGCTGATGACGGGCGAGGTTTCGGCGATGACTTCGCCGCGACGGATCACATACAGGCGGGCGGATTTCAAGCGCAGGGCTTCATGCACGTCCCGCGCCTGCAAAACGACCATATCGGCCCGGCAGCCCGGCGCCAGCCCGTAACCCTCAAGACCCATCACTTTGGCAGCATTGCAGGTCACCGCCTCGAACATCTGGCGCATCTGGGCCCGGCCGGTCATCTGGGCCACGTGCAGCCCCATGTGGGCGACCTCCAGCATGTCATGGGAGCCGAAGCTGTACCAGGGGTCCAATAAGGCATCCTGGCCGAAAGCCACGTTGATCCCGGCTGCCATCAATTCTTTGACCCGGGTCATCCCCCGTCTTTTGGGATAGGTATCATGGCGGCCCTGGAGGGTGATATTGATCAGCGGGTTGGCCACCACATGCAGGCGCGCTTCGGCCATCAGCGGAATCAGCTTGCTGACATAGTAGTTGTCCATGGAGTGCATCGAGGTCAGGTGGGATCCGGTCACCCTGCCCTGCAAGCCCAGGCGTTGGGTTTCATAGGTCAGCATTTCAATGTGACGGGATTGCGGATCATCGCTTTCGTCACAGTGCATATCCACCCGCAGATCGCGTTCGGCGGCCAGTTCACACAAGGCGGTAATCGATGCACTGCCGTCGGCCATGGTTCTTTCAAAGTGCGGGATGCCGCCGACCACATCCACCCCCAGGTCCAGGGCTCGCCGCAGGCTGGCGGGGCTGCCCGCACAGCGCAAATAGCCATCCTGGGGAAAGGCCACCAACTGTAGATCGATATAGGGTTTGACTTCCTCGCGCACCGCTAAAAGCGCTTCCACGGCCGGCAGCCGATCATCACTGACGTCCACGTGGCTGCGAATGGCCAGGGTGCCGCGTGCAATGGCCCAGTGGCAGAGTCTGAGCGCCCGGGCTTTGATGTTGTCGACCGTCAGCTCCGGTTTGAGTTCGCCCCACAATTCGATGCCCTCCAGCAGGGTGCCGCTTTCATTGACCCGCGGCTGGCCGTAAGTCAGCGTCGAATCCAGGTGAAAGTGGCTGTCCACAAAAGGCGGCGACACCAGCCGTCCGGCGGCATCGATTTCGCGGTGCGCCCGGGCATCGAGGGCCGGCCCAACCTCAGATATCAGGCCGCTTTCAACACCGATGTCCACCCCGGTGCGACCATCGGGCAAATTGGCGTTGCGTATGATCAAGTCTAGCATGGGGCTCCTTTGGAATGGCGAATGACGATTGTAGAATGACGAATTATGGAATCGCTTCGCTCAATCTAAATGAAAAGGGATGATTGCTATCTCTTTTTTAAATTGATAGAATTCCTTCATTCGACATTCGTCAATCGACATTCGACATTCCCTGCCATTAGTCATTTGTCATTAGTCATTATTCATTATTCATTCCCTGGCATTCGTCATTCCAATCATTCGACATTCGTCACTCGTCATTCGCCATTCCCCTCACCCCTTCTCCTCCCGCCGGTAGGGTTTCAGCAGGCCGGCCGGCACGGAAGCCTTGCGCGATACACTGATCAGGGCGACAATCGTCAACAGGTAGGGAATCATCAGGAACAGGTGAAAGGAAATTGCGATCCCCAGGCCCTGCAGCCTTAACTGGAGTCCGTCCAGAAACCCGAATATGAGCGCGCCCAGGGCGCCCTTGAGGGGATCCCAGTTGCCGAAAATGACCATGGCGATGGCAACCCAGCCGCGTCCGCCAATGACATCGATCAGGAACATGTTCTGATGGGCCAGGGTCAGAAAAGCCCCGCCGATGCCCATCAGGGCGCCGCCGAAAACCAGACACAGGGTGCGGGTCAAAGTTACATTGACCCCGACCGTGTCGGCCACCACCGGGTTCTCACCCACCGTGCGAATCTTCAGGCCCAACCGGGTCTTATAAAGCAGAATCGACATAACCGGAATCAGGAGCCAGGCAATATAGGTCAGCGAGTATTGCGTAAAGAGACCGGGCCCGATGACCGGAATTTTCGAAAGCACCGGCAGGGAAATCTGTTTGAAGGGTTCAACGGTGGGCGGCACCGTCGGGGACCCGATATGCAGCCGGTAGATAAACATCGCCAAACCGGTGGCAAACAGCGTGATGCCCAGTCCGGACACATGCTGGCTCAAGCCCAGATTGACGGCCAGAAAAGCCATCAGCAGCCCCAGCAGCATGCCGACCATGGCCGCGGCCAGCACGCCGGCCCAGATCGAGCCCGAGTTGTAAGTGACCAGAAATCCGGTCATGGCCCCCATGAGCATGATTCCTTCGATGCCCAGATTCAGCACACCGGCCCGCTCGGACAAAATTTCCCCCAGGGTGGCAAAAATTATCGGGGTGGCCATCCGCATCGTGGCACCGATCAGCCCGGATATAAATGCGACGTCGAGAAGTTCGTTCATTTCTTGCGCACCCACCTTATTTTGAATTCGGTAAACAACAGAAAGATGAGCATCACCATCAGTGCCATGCCCTGGATGACTTCAGCGATATAGGTCGGCACGCCGGTCATGCGGCTCATGGTCTGGGCGCCCACGATAATCACACTAAAAAATAAAGACGAAAAAAGCACCCCGACCGGGTGCAGGTTTCCCAGCATGGCGATTACAATGCCCGAATAGCCGTAGCCCGGCGAGATATCCATAATCAGGCGGCGCTGGATGGCACACAGTTCACCCACGCCGGCCAACCCGGCCAGCCCGCCGGAAACCAGGGCCGTCCACAGTATTACCCGGGTGGTGTTGATGCCGCCGAAATTGGCGGCCCGGGCATTCACGCCCACCGCCCGGGACTGGTAGCCAAAAGTGGTTTTCTTGTTGATAAACCAGATCACCAGTACGGCCAGCAGGGCCAGGGGTATTCCCAGGTGAAAGCGGGAACGCGCCAGCAAAATGGGATACTCGGCCGCGGCGATGATGGCCGAAGACCGCGGCCAGCTGGAGCCGGGCTGCTGCAGCGGTCCAAAGAGCAGTGCCCCCATGATATGCACCATGACATAATTCAACAGCAGGGTGGAAACCACATCATCCACCTTGAGCTTGGTTTTAAGAAGTGCCGGAATCGCGGCCCACAGGCCCCCGGCCAGAAATCCCGCCACAATCACGATGGGCAGCACCAAGGGCTCGGGAACACCGCCCAGCGAGATCCCCAGGGCGGTGGCGGCCAAAGCCCCGGCCAGCAGCTGCCCTTCGGCTCCGATATTCCAGAATTTAGCCCTGAACGCAAAGGCCACCGCCAGACCGGTCAACAACAGCGGACTGGCTTTTACAAAAGTCTCCAGCAGATTGAAGCGGGTCCCCAGGGCACCGTGGAACAGGTAAAAATAGGATTTCCAAAGATGGCCGCCGGCAATCAGGATCGGAATGGCGGACAATATCAACGTCACGAAAATCGCAGCGATGGGAATGACAATCCGGGCCCACCCCGGCAAGGGTTTGCGCTTTACAATCCTGAATCCGATCACTTGGCCACCCCGCTCATCCAAAGCCCGACCTGCTCGCGGGAGGCATCCGCCGCCGGCGTTTCTCCCATGACAGCGCCTTCATACAATACGACAATGCGGTCGCTTAAATTAAATACTTCATCCAGGTCTTCCGAAATCAGAAGAACACCCGCCCCCCGATCACGCTCCTGCAGAATTCGCTGATGAATATATTCCATGGCGCCCACGTCAAGGCCACGGGTGGGCTGGGCGGCGACGACCGCCGCCGGTCGACCGGCGAGTTCCCGGGCCAGCATGACTTTTTGCAGGTTGCCGCCGGACAGGCTCTTGGTCACCGCCTCAGGACCGGCCGTTTTAATGTCATAGGCTGAAATCAATTCCTCGCTGAATCGGCGAACCCGGCCGGATTTCATCAATCCAAAACGCTGAAACCCGGCCGTGGTGTGATTTTCCAGAATCATGTTTTCCTCAACCGAAAGATCCATCATCAGGCCGGTATCGATCCGGTCCTCCGGAATACGACCCATTTTTAACCCGATGGCTGCTGCCGGGTTACCGAATTTAAGGGATTCCCCGTTGACCTTGACGCTGCCCGTGGTCGGATGGCGCAAACCGAAAAGAATTTCGGCCAGTTCGCGCTGCCCGTTGCCGGAGATGCCGGCCATGCCCAATATTTCGTTCTGGCGCACGACCAGGTTCAAATCTTTGAGGGCCGCTATTTTCTTATCGTTCAAGGCATTGAGGTTCTCGATTTCCAGCACGGGCAAACCGGGCTCGATCTTTTTTTTATGGATATTTTCCAGCAGTTCCCGGCCCACCATGAGGTTGGCCAACTCCCGGGCGCTGGTCTCGGAAACCTGGCGCTGGGCGGCCATCCGCCCGGCCCGCAGGACCACGATCCGGTCCGAGATATCCATCACTTCATTTAATTTATGGGAGATAAATACAACCGAACGGCCTTCTTTGACCAAAGACCTTAAAGTATGGAACAGGTCGTCGGTTTCAGCCGGCGCCAGCACGGCCGTGGGCTCATCCATGATCAGGATGTCCACGTCCCGATAAAGGGCTTTGAGGATTTCTACCTTTTGCTGCTCACCCACCGACAGGGTCCAGATTCGGGCATCCGGATCGACCCGCAGCCCGAAGCGTTCCTGCAAATCAATCAGCTCCCGGCGGGCGGATTTTAAATCGAGAAAGATGCCTTTGCCGGATTTGGTGCCGATAACGATGTTCTCGAGGACGGTCTGGGACTGCACCAGGGCGAAATGCTGGTGGATCATGCCGATACCGCGCGATATGGCATCTTTCGGAGCCGCCAGGTTGACCTTCTCCCCTTTGATATAGATTTCTCCCTCGTCGCAGGTGTAGTAGCCGAAGAGAATATTCATCAGGGTGGTTTTGCCGGCCCCGTTTTCCCCGAGCAGGGCGCAAATTTCACCCGGAAAAAGGTCAAACGAAATGTTATCGCTGGCGGTAACGTCCAGAAAGCGTTTCGTGATGCCGGACAGGCGCACCACTGGTTGGATCCCTTGTTCTGTCATTAAAATGCCCTATAAAATTGAAAATTGAAGACTGAAGATTGAAGATTTATGGTGTCGCTTCGCTCTGTCTTTTTTTTAACAGAGAGAACACTTAACTTCGACGATCAACGTTCGATGTTCACGCATTCAACTGATTTCACACAAAACCAAATAGAGTTTATGAGGATTATCCCTTCCTGGAATGGTTCCAAGAATATACAAACTCTGATAAATACCCGGACACACGGGATTGGCCAAAGCGTAGTGCTGTAGCCGGGTGGGGATAAACAACCTGTCCAATAACGTCTGAAATTCCTCTAATTCCCTCCCACTTAACGGGGAAGGTCAGGGTGGGGTGATAAAATAGAAAAGGATTGAGGGTCTTATCTAATCACCCTCCCCTTAGTCCCCTCCCGTCAAGGGAAGGGAAACGAGTTGTTGGATCCGCCTCAGGCGGATAAACCCCACCCCTACATTCGATTGAGGATATAAAAGCTTAGGGCGGCATACCTACGCTGATGGCCCAAAACCCAGCATGTGCAGTTCGAGAAAAAAAACCAATCTAAAAGTGTCCAAGCCCCACTAAACAACCAGGAGATTGCGCTGCTGCGCTGATCTCATTGCCGGCAATTATTTACTTCTGAGGGGACACTTTTAGACACTTTTAGACACTTTTAGTCGGACACCGGTTTCTGCTCATCTACCGGCACCCGGTAGGTTCCGTTCAGGATCTTTTGCTCGATATCCCGGACCTCTTTGATTACGCCGGCCGGCAGCGTCTTTTCAAATCCATGCAGCGGTGCCAGGCTGGAGCCGCCTTTGGCCATCATGGACCATTCACCGAGATCCATGGCGACAAAGGCTTTTTTCCGGACCATTTCAATGGCGAATTTGATGGTGGGATACATATCCCAGACGGGTCCGGTGATGACCACCTCGGGCGCCATCGCATTTTGATCCGACATGTTGCCGAAGGCCAGTACGCCTTTTTCCTTGGCAGCCTCGAATACCCCGAACCGCTCGGCATAAATCAAATCCGCACCGGCTTCGATCTGGGCGATGGCAGCCTCTTTGGCCTTGGGTGGGTCGAACCAACCGCCGATATAAGAAATTTTGACCTTGACCTTGGGGTTGACCTTGAGCGCCCCGGCCTTGAAGGCATTAACCAGACGGTTGACTTCACCAATGGGTATGGCGGCAACCACACCGAGCACATTGGATTTGGTCAGGCGGCCGGCAATGATGCCGCACAGGTAGGCCGGTTCGTGGATCCAGTTGTCAAAAACAGAGAAATTCGGCGACACCGGGCCGAATTCGGATCCAAAGGCGAAGGCGATCTCGGGGTAGTCTTTGGCAACCCTGCGGGCCGGTTCCTCGCCGGCCAGGAAGGCATCCCCCACAATCAGGTCAAAGCCCCTTTCGGCATATTCCCGCAGAACTTTTTCAAAGTCAGCCGCTGCAATTTTCTCGGTGAATTCATATTCGATGTTGCCCATCTCCTTTTTTATCTTCAGGCAGGCCTGGTGGATTACGCCATCCCAGGGTTCCTCGATGGCCGTTTGAAAAATCGCAGCGATTTTAAATGGTTTTTCAGCACTTGCGGTAATCGCAAAAGACAATGACAACAAAACAAGCATGACGATCAGGGCAACTTTTTTCATGGTGAATTCTCCTTTCGTTATTCCAAGGTTGAGTGGTTCAAGGTTCACCGTTCAGGGGTTAAAAACCCCCAGGCAGTTCTTGTAAATAGGCAATAATTTGAGCAGAGCTCTTATGAATCTTCTGAGGAATGGATTCGATTTTAATTATTTTTATTTAGACAGGATTTACAGGATTATCAGGATTTTTTTCGCCTGCGGCGAGGGGCCTTTCGGCCGAAGGCCAAATTATCCTGACGATCCTGTTGATCCTGTCCAATTATTTTTTTAAAAATAATAATCCATTCCTCTCTTTCTTTCAAATGCTAGAGTTTTTTATTTGATCTGACTGGACGCTCGCGGCCAGCGGCGACGCTCGTATGGGGCAACAATGATTAGACCCGGTTACCATAGAGGAGCATCTCAGGTTTGTCAATTCCATTTCTTTATGGTAATAGTGAGATCCTAGATTGACTGGCAGAAAGAAGCCCAAAAATTCACCGCTTATAGACGATGTAGATTTTGGGCTTTAGATTTAGGATTTGGATCGGCGTTATCGCTATTGGCCTGGGCAGCCGATTTGGCGAAACAGGCTCGCTCTATCCGTTCAAAATACAGATAGAATTCTTTAAATCCAAAATCCGCAATCCAAATTCCAAAATCTACCGACAGTCCATCACCGCCACGATAATTTATCTCACGCAAAAAAATTTTGGAACATCTGCAACCGAGAAACGAGGAGATATGTGATGCAAGATTCAACTAAAATCGGCCATGACATGGTTCAGAGGCTTGCCCTGCAACATGAACCTGTCGGAGTGACCCTGTACACGGATAAAGACCCATTGCCGGCTAAAATTTCGTTTAGCGACCGGGAACTCAAAAGCTATTGTCAGGCCCTGATTCTGGCGGGTGAAGGCGAAAGTTTCCTGCTGGGACGGGAGAAGATGGGCTGCAAACTCGGGACTTCCGTGCTGGGCTTCGAAGACGACATGGAGGCCTTCCTGGATGACGGCGTCCTGGAAAAGTACGGCGTGGGATTGTTCGGTACTGAAGAAGCATCGGCTGAAACGATTTTGAAGTCCACCTATCTTGCCAAAGGAAAAACCAGGGCGGCCCTGGTCGCACCCCTGTCGAAATTTGAAGAAACTCCCCAGGTGGTCATATTTACGGCCGACAGCGAGCAGGTGATGTGGCTGTTGTATGCCCTCAATTATCAAAAAGGCGGGCAAATCAACCTACCCCAGTCCGGCGGCGCCCTGGGTGGCTGCTCGGACATCACGGCGTTGCCGCTGCTCAAGGGCATACCCAATGTCACTTTTTTAGGCCTGGGCTGCCGGCTGAAATCCGCCATCGGACCCAATCATCTTATGCTGGGCATCAATGGCACCGACCTGGCGATGACTCACAGGCATATTATGGAAATGGCGAAACCGATCGATATGCTGAACCGGCAGCGCACTGCAAGCTAATTCCTGAATATTACATAAGTATTTTTGCGGCTATGATTGTCTCCATAATTTCTGCCTCCGGGGTGCGCGCCAAATTCAGGAAACACTTGAAAATCGCTTAAAACTAATCTTCAGCAAAATTTCTAAGTCAATTGCTGAAAAAAGGTGGATTGATTACCCGATGTATAGCAATACTGCCACCAAGTTACGGCGACCCGCAATGGGGGCCCTCGTTTGTTTCCGCAGCTTTATCAGACTCACCCCGGTTATTTTAGTATTGGCGATCATCATGGGGATGCTCAATCCTCCAGCCGGGAGTCTGGCCCTGGCCGAAAATCAGCCGACGGCTGCCGACTTCATCTCTGCCAAACCCACGGTATTGGTCCTGCATTCATATCACAGCGGTTTTACCTGGACCGACAATATTGCCAAAGGGCTGGGGACGGCATTCGCCGCATTCGCCGACCGGATCGACTTTTGTGTTGAGTACATGGACACGCGCCGATTTCACTCCCGCCAGTACTTTGCCAAACTCAAAGATATCTATCGTCTCAAATACGCCAAGAAGAAGATCGCTGTGGTGATCTGCTCCGACGATCAGGCCCTGAATTTCGTATTGGGTGCCGGCGAGGAGCTGTTTGACGGCATACCAATTGTTTTCTGCAGCGTCAGCGGCTACATCCCGTCGATGCGCGAAGGCAGGGAACTGACGGGCCTGCTGGAATCCATAGATATCCGGGCGACTTTGGACATTGCCTTAAAATTCCAGCCCCGGACCCGGGAAGTGGCCGTGATCACGGACATGACCCGCACCGGCCAGGCCCTGAAAGCAAAGGCCGCTAAAATTTTCAATAATTACGACCAACGTCTGCGGTTTACCTACCTTGAAAACCTGACGGTGGAAGGTTTAAATGAGAAAGTCGCAACCCTGACGGACGGGACCGTCATTTTTATGTTCATCTTCAACCGCGACAAAGCCGGCCGGGTTTTCTCGCATGAGCATAATTTAAAAACGCTGCACCAACATGCCCGGGTCCCGATTTATGCGGTATGGAAGTTCTATCTGGGGCATGGCATTGTGGGCGGCAAACTGACAAGCGGCGAGGCCGAGGGATTGATGGCCGGCCGCATGGCGCTGCGCATCCTGCGCGGTGAGCGGGCCTCTGAAATCCCTCTGCAAAAAAGTCCGACCCGCTACATGTTCGACTACCGCCAGCTGAAGCGATACAAGGTGTCCGAATCCAGTTTACCGCCCGACAGTCTCATCATGCATCAGCCTGGTTCCTTTTACCGTGATCACCAATCCCTGATCTGGATCGTGGCGATCGTATTTACCCTGCTGCTGGCCCTGGTGTTGTTTCTGGTGGGCAATATTGCCCGTCGCAGACAAGTGGAAACCGCCCTGCGACAAGGTGAGACCAAGTTTTTCAAGATCTTCGATACCAGCCCCATCTGGATGGTACTGGCCACTGTGGCAGAGGGTCGCTATATCGAGGCCAATCAGGCGTTTTACGAAATCACCGGCTACAGCCCCGAAGAAGTCATAGGCCGCACGTCTATCGAAATCGGACTTTGGGTCAACCCCGCCGACCGCTCCGGGATCCGAAAAATACTGGAAGAAAAAGGCCGCCTGGTTTCGCTGCCAGTCCAATTTAGGATGAAAAACGGCGATATCCGGGATTTTCTCTGGTCGGCGACGGTTTTCGATTTTGGTGAAGAACTGACCGCCCTGAGCGGTATAATCGATATCACCCAACGCAAACAGGCGGAAAAAGCCCTGGTCCGCAGCGAAAAAAGGTTTCGCGACCTGGCTGAACTTTTGCCGGAAACAATCTTTGAAATCGACATCGAAGGCAATCTCACATATGCCAACCGCCGGGCATTTGATAAGTTTCTCTACACCCAGGAAGATTTCGAACGGGGATTAAATGCGTTTGACCTGGTCGTGCCGGAGGACCGCCAAAGGGCGATGGAAGACACCGTAATCATTATAGGCGGTGAACATCTTGGATTATTGGAGTACAACGCCTTGCGCAAGGACGGCAGCACGTTCCCGGTATTGGCCCATTCGACAGTCATCTACCAGCAGGACCAAGCCGTCGGACTGCGGGGGTTTATGATCGATATCTCCGATCAAAAGCGCCTGGAGGCGCAACTCCTGCAGGCCCAAAAGTTAAAATCCCTGGGGACGCTGGCCGGGGGGATCGCCCATGATTTCAACAACCTGCTAATGGGCATCCAGGGCCGCACCTCGCTTATGACGATGGACACCGAATCGTTTCATCCCCACTATGAACATCTGAGGGAAATAGAGAAATATGTCATCCGCGCCGCCGGACTTACCAAGCAGTTGCTGGGATTTGCCAGGGGCGGCAAATATGAAGTCAAACCGACCGATCTTAATCACCTCATCGCCCAAAACTCCACGATGTTCGGTCGAACCAAAAAGGAAATTGCCATTCATCGCAAATATCAAAAAGATCTTTGGACCGTTGAAGTCGATCAGGGCCAGGTCGATCAGGTCCTGCTAAACATTTATGTGAATGCCTGGCAGGCTATGCCCCAAGGCGGTGAGCTGTATATCCAAACGGAAAATGTTATCCTGGATGAGAATTTCGTCAGCCCCCATGACGTCAACCCCGGGCCATATGTGATGATCTCCGTTACGGATAGCGGAATCGGGATGGACGAGTCAACCGTGAAGCGCGTTTTCGATCCCTTTTTCTCGACCAAAGTCAAGGAACGGGGGACGGGATTGGGATTGGCATCAGCCTATGGTATCATAAAAAGCCATGATGGGATAATTACGGTCGACAGTGGCAAGGGACAGGGCGCGACCTTTAAAATTTATTTGCCGGCATCGGATAAGGCGGTTCCGACCGCCCCGCAATTAAATCCGGACGTACCGGCTGGATCTGAAACAATTCTGGTAGTCGACGATGAGGAAATGATTCTGAACGCCGGCCGCGCGCTGCTGGAGAAGATCGGATACCGGGTTTTAACTGCGCCAAGCGGCCGGAGGGCAATCCGGGTATACGAAGCGCAAAAGGCTGAAATCGATCTGGTTGTGCTGGATATGGTGATGCCGGATTTGAGCGGCAGTGATACATACGATCAGCTTAAAAAAATTAACCCGACTGTCAAAGTTCTTCTGTCAAGCGGCTACAGCATTAACGGCCAGGCATCGGAAATCCTCGATCGAGGCTGCAATGGATTTATTCAGAAGCCATTTACCATGAACGCTTTCTCCCAAAAAGTGCGAGAGATCCTGGATCAGTAGTTTTCGAGGATGACAAGCCGGGCTTTGATCCACTCCGGCGGGAAGTTGGGTTAATGTTGTTCAGCAGGACTGAGGTGTCGGGTGTCAGGTGTCAGGTGTCGGGTGTCAGAGGACAGAGGGCAGATGACAGAGGACAGAGGGCGGAGGGCAGAGGACGGAGGACAGAGGGCAGATGACAGAGGACAGAGGGCGGAGGGCAGAGGACGGAGGGCAGAGGGCAGAGGACAGAGGACAGAGGACAGAGGGCAGAGGGTAGAGGGTAGAGGGCAGAGGACAGAGGACAGATTCTTGAAGTTGGAAGTGGGAATTCGGCCTTCGACAAGCTCAGGCGAGTCAAAGTCGGAATGATTGGATGACCTTTGTCAGATGGCAAAAGGAACCAGTGCCAAGTGAGTAGTGACAAGTGACCAGAAACCAAATTCCAACATCCAACATCCAGGATCCAGCATCCAGCATCCAGCATCCAGCATCCAGCATCCGGCATCCAGCATCAAGCAACCAGTATCCGGCATCCGGCATCCGGTACCCGGCATATAGCATCCCTTTGCAGTGGGATTCTGCACTGAAAAGCAGAACCACGAACCACACGAAATACACGAAAATGGAAAGCAAACCTTTTTTTGGCTTTTGTGTATTTCGTGTATTTCGTGGTTTACTTGCTATGCATTTACACTTAATACAGACCTCGTCATTCAGTTTGCAAAAATGGCTGTGAACCTTTGTACGCCGCGTAATTGCATGAAAATTGGACATGGGTAAAATTCAGGAATTCAGGGATTTAGGAATTTAGGAATTGAAGGAATTCTATCTCTTTTAATTTATTGATTTTATCCTTTAATCCCTCAATCCCTCAATTCCTAAATCCCTCAATTTGGCGCAAATAAACATAGATAGTTTCCAAAAAAGTTGACTCATTTTAAAAGTAAGTTAGGAGATCTGTAATAAGTTTATTTTTCGATTAGACCGGCCGCCTTTTTGCCGGCGGTCCGCCTCCGGCGGAACACCTGAAACCTGACACCTGAAACCAAAATTAAATTAGATCCAAGGCAAAACTCGGAAATAGCGACCAAACCCCATAGACCGGCTTACTTAACTGGACACAAAGGAGTTTCGAATGATGTACATTGACGGACAATGGACCCCTGCGGAAGGCAATGCCGTATTTGATGTTTTTAATCCGGCCACCGGTGAAAAAATAAGTGAAGTCCCTGATGGCGGCCGCAATGACGCGGTCCGGGCGATCGATGCGGCCGGTCGGGCTTTTCAGACCTGGTCCCAATTAACCGCCTATCAGCGCTCTAAATACCTGTACGACGCCCACCGCCTGATGATCGAGCAGCGCGAACAACTGGCCCGGGTGATGACTGAAGAGCAGGGAAAACCCCTGAAGGCGGCACGCAACGAAGTCCAATACGGCGCCGATTTTCTGCTCTGGTATGCCGAAGAGGCCAAACGGATTTACGGTGAAACCATTCCGGCGCCCCGGCCGGATCAGCGATTTATCGTCTTGCACCAGCCGGTAGGGGTAGTCGGTGCCATAACCCCCTGGAATTATCCTGTGTCAATGATCACCCGCAAAGTTGCCCCGGCCCTGGCGGCCGGCTGCACCATCGTCTTGAAACCGGCTGAGGCCACGCCCCTGTGCGCCGTTGAAATCTTCAAATTATTCGAGCAAGCCGGCATTCCCGGCGGGGTGGTCAACCTGGTGACTGCCCTGGATCCGGCCCCCGTCGGGGATGAGTTTTTGACCAACCCCCAGGTTCGCAAACTGACCTTTACCGGTTCGACGGCGGTCGGTAAATTGCTGGCCCGGGAAGCGGCCGATCAAATGAAGCGGATCTCGCTGGAGCTTGGCGGCCATGCTCCGTTTATTGTTTTTGAGGATGCCGATCCGGAATACGCGGCCAAGGGGGCCATGCTGGTTAAATTCCTGAACACCGGCCAGGCCTGTATCAGCCCCAACCGGATTTTCGTGCACCGGAGCATTATTGCAGACTTTGTGGCCGAAGCCCGGGCAAGGGTTTCGAAAATGCAGGCCGGCAATGGACTGGCCGCCGGGGTGAGCATCGGCCCATTGGTCGGGCCGGCCGCCCTGGATAAGGTCGAACGCCAGGTTGACAACGCCCTGGATCTGGGAGCCACCCTGGTTTGCGGCGGCCGGCGTATGACGGAAGCGAATCTGGACCGGGGTTATTTTTATGCACCCACGATATTAAATGACGTTTCTGAAAGGATGGAAATATACCGTGAGGAAACATTCGGGCCGGTTGCAGCCGTCATCCCATTCGAGAGCGAAGCGGAAGTGCTGAAAATGGCCAACGACACCGTTTATGGTCTGGCATCCTACGTTTACACCCGCGACATTTCCCGGGCCATGCGCATGTTTGAGCGCTTGCGCTTCGGCATCGTAGGAATCAACGATATCAACCCAACCGCCGCCGCGGCCCCTTTCGGCGGGATGAAACAAAGCGGGCTCGGCCGGGAAGGCGGCCATGAAGGCATCGGCGAATATCTGGAAACCAAGCTGGGAGGGTTCTCGGTCTAACGAAGGATTGAGGAATTGAGGGATTGAGGGATTTAGGAATTGAGGGATTGAGGAATTGAGGAATTGAGGGATTGAGGGATTTAGGAATTTAGGAATTCAGGGATTTAGGGATTCAGGAATTTAGGGATTCAGGGATTTAGGGATTTAGGGATTTAGGGATTTAGGAATTCAGGGATTTAGGGATTCAGGGATTTAGGGATTCAGGAATTTAGGGATTCAGGAATTTAGTGTCTATTTATTGAAATCACATCATGTTTGCGCAGGATTTATGTCATAGCCAGATTGAAAATATGAGCAATTCTATCGATTTCAATTAAAGAGACAGAGCGAAGCGATACCATAAATCTTCAATTTTCAATCTTCAATCTTCAATTCCGGCTTCGCCGGGTTGGGGATTCAGGGATTTAGGGATTTAGAAATACATAGATTTGGGGATTTGACAATTTATGGGTTGAAGGAATTCTACCCGTCGTGAGCTTTTTTTGTCGAACGATCTCTTTTAATATAGTGATTTTATCCTTTAATCCCTCAATTCCTCAATTCCTCAAATCATAGTTACGCAATTTCCTCGTCTATGATAATTCGCTCTCCCTTGTGATTTTTGTCGATCCGAAACTTTTTCCTGACTAAAATCCTTTCGGCCAACACGACGGTGGCAGGGTAATCGGTTCTGCGCTCACAAAGCTTACTAAAATAAGCTTCTGCATCGTCGGAATTTTCAAATGTCTTTCGTTTAATTTTACGGGCATCACCAATTCGAATCATTACTGAATACATATTCGATTCCTTTGATTGAACAGCCGGGATGGTCTGAGAATATTGTTTGATCAAGCATTAAATCTAAGCTTCGGAGGATTGAAACCATGTTACTGCAGAAACTCTATAGCACAAGCGGTAGAGTATTGATACAGGAAAATACGTATCGGTTCAAGGTTCAGGGGTTCAAGGTTCAAGGTTCAGGGTTCAGGGTTCAAGGTTCAGGGGTTCAAGGTTCAAGGTTCAGGGTTCAGGGTTCAAGGTTCAGGGGTTCAGGGTTCAGGGTTCAAGGGTTCAGGGTTCAAGGTTCAGGGTTCAAGGTTCAGGGTTCAGGGTTCAAGGGTTCAGGGTTCAGGGTTCAAGGGTTCAGGGTTCAAGGGTTCAGGGTTCAAGGTTCAAGGGTTCAGGGTTCAGGGGTTCAGGGTTCAGGGGTTCAGGGTTCAAGGTTCAAGGGTTCAGGGTTCAGGGTTCAGGGGTTCAGGGTTCAGGGGTTCAGGGTTCAAGGTTCAGGGGTTCAGAGTTCAAGGGTTATTGCCCTGCTTTCGCTTTCCTGGTTAGGGAGAGCAGAGGAATATGAAGTCGGAATGCGGCCATCGACAAGCTCCCCTCGACTTGCTCGGGGCCTGAGCCCGTCGAACGGCAGGCGAGTCAAAGTGGGAAAGCGGGATTGAGGACCTGCCGTCGTAAGATACGAGCCTACCAAGCCGTTTGGCCTTGAACCGTGCGCCGAAGGCCGAAAGTCGTACACCTTCCACCCAGGCCGTTTGGCCGTGCACCGAAGACCGAATGCCGAATGCCGCTTCCCTTTCACCCGCCACCCCCTCTCCTTCAACCAAATTCATTGCACCGGTCAACATTTAGTAATCATCAGTAACTCGGTATCCAGTATCCAGCATCCAGCATCCAGTATCTTCGTTCAACCCCCGGCCCAGCCTGGCTACCAGGCAGTTGTCAACGAACTTGTGGACGGATTGCTCATATTTTGCGGGAAAGTCCTTGGGCAGTTCGATGTTGAGCACGACTTTGGACTGATCGGTGAGTTTGCTGTTCCAATCCACGATTTGTCTGATCTTGAAACCATCAGTCGCAATATCCCGTTTCCGGCAAAATGCCAGAATATCCATCGAAGCTCACAACGCGAAAGCCGCAAATAGAATATTGGCCGGGCTCATCGTTTTGCGCTTGACATCTTTCTCCCGAATGTACTCGGTAACGATTGAACAGTCGTCAGTCGTGATTTTAATTTGATCATTCTCGATATAGCTAATTTCAAATTCTGCATGTCGATCGCCTTTGCTCATAAAACCTCCTGGGTGGGCTGGTGAAAATCATGTTTTCTTTCGCAATTTACTATTAATAATTGATCCGACTTTTATTCCTCCATAGATTTGGGATTTTAGATTTTAGATTTTGGATTTAAGGTATTCTGTCATTTTAATAAAAAGAGATAGAGCGCAGCGATACAACAAATCCGCAATCCGCAATCCGCAATCCAAAATTGCTCTTAATATTTGGTTTAACGGAATAAAAACTGGATGAAAGTTAAAGCCACGTTGGGAGTGATTTTCATCACTTCACCTCCTCGGTGTGGTAGCGGTAAAGGTGGCGCAGGGCTCTGGCCGCCCGCCCGGCTGATGGAAAGGCCGCAATGCCGGCCCGGCAGAATTGGGCCCTTAAACGCACCCCGGCATCCGCCAATTCCGGATCCCCGCCATCCGAGTCGATGGTGAACACGGTGGGTTTGGCGATTGGTCGACTCTTCAGGAATGCAATAGTCTCCGCTGTCGGATCGGTTAGATCCGGAAAGTGGTAAGCCATGCGGGGAATGACCCGGTCAACGACGATGATGGAAACCGCAGGATCCTGGTAACCCCGGTCCAGCACCCGGCCTAGGTAATCGGCATCGATAAAGGTCCGCCACATGTCAAGGGGATTTCCGGCTATCGATCCGGCGGTGGGTACGCTGCGGCGCAAAAAAGTCATTGTCGGTTCGGACAACTGCGGGACTTCGAACCCCATGCGGTTGAAGGTGTCGCTATAGGCCACGCTGTTGCCGCCACCACCCCCGATGAGAAATACGCCCGGATTCGTCGGAGCCGGCAGCAGGCTGAAGGCCATGACGGCATCGATGCATTCGTTCATCGAGCGCACCCGGGTCACTCCGGTCTGCCGGCAAAAGGCCTGCCACATTTTGCGTGATCCTGCCATGGCTCCGGTATGCGATGCCGCCGTGGCGGCCCCGGCCCGGCTTTCGCCCCCTTTCCACAGGATCACCGGTTTTTTCTGATTGGCTGCGTTGGCGGCCCGCAGCAATCTCGCGGCGTCTTTAACGCTCTCGAGGTACATGGCGATAACACGGATATCTGCATCCTCAGCCATGATTTCAAGAAAATCCGTGCTGTCGAGAACGGCGGCATTGCCGAAACTGACGGCCTTGTCAACACCGATGCCGAGCGATGCGGCGTATTCGGTCATCCGCTGGGCCAGGCCGCCGCTTTGCGATATAATACCGACTGAACCGCTCAATCCGGGAATCGCCCCCCAGGCCGTCAATCCGGCCGCAGGACAATAAGGCCCCATACAATTAGGCCCGATAAGCTTCAGGTCCTCAGCCCCGGCAATAGCGGTAATCCTTTCCTCCAACAGCTTGCCTTCCGCCAGACCGGTCTCTTTAAAGCCCGATGTAAGAATGTGGACATGCCGCAATCCAACCCGGGCGCAATCTTCGAGGACTCCCGGAACCAACCGGGCTGCAACACATACAATGGCCAGATCGGGCACCCGGGGCAGTGAGGACAGGTCCGGATAAGCCTTGATTCCCCGAATCTCCCGGGCTTTGGGGTTGATCGGATACAGTGCTCCCCGGAAACCGCCTTCTTGAAGCTTCAGCAAAAAGCTGGTGCCGCCGAATTTGTAGTTGCCCGCCGATGCACCGACTACGGCCACCTGCGCCGGCTTGAATATTTTTTGAATATCTGTCTGATTTAAAATCATAATTCAACCTAGGCCTGGATTTCCATGCTGAAATTGAGTCGGGTCATTTCACTTTCAGGTTTTGACTATTACCGGAATAACAGAATTAATTCAAGCAATCCGTTTTATTCCAGGCTTCAGAGTTCGTTTACTACCCGGCGGCCGTTCGGATTTTTACTATTCGCGGTCTGTCCGATCCCATGCGTGCCGTTTAAAATTCAATCAGGGATAAAAATATGTCGATTAAAGCGTGCGTGCAGCGTGGCAGGCCATCTCGATAAAATTTAAAGTTTTCCGGCCGGAACGCCGATATACAGGTTTGAATCCGCCCTGAAAAAGCCGACACCCTTGGCGATCGATAAACCGTCTAATCATGCAGTTCCGGCATGACCTTGACCGGTTTCGATTCGCTCCCCGTGGGCGAGATTTGGCAGTCGTCGGCTGATTGGTACCCAATCCGGATAAACCGGAATCAGACACAAAGGCACTAAAACACAAAGAAAAAAAATTATAAAAAAATTCGTGCCTTGGTGTCTTTCCGGCGAGAATGTTTCATTTGAAAAATCCTTCGCAAACATGATGTGATTTCAAAAATAGGCACTAAAGATCCACGAAGAGGAGTTATCGGACGGTTTGCTAGATATAAATAATCCATCCCCAGCAGAAAGTGTTGACGAAGAAGCCACGGTTAATCCAAGGATTGCTGAACCGGACGTTCCAAAACAATCCAAAAGCTTAAGCCCGGGCGAAGCGGTATTGAACCGCATCAGCCAGGATACTGATTTTCCGACCTTTTCGAATCACATCATCGAAATTAATCGCCAGATCTCGAAACGATCAAAATATTCATCAGCCACGGACCTGTCCAATGCGATTCTCAAGGACTATGCGCTCACCGGCAAATTGTTGAAACTGGTGAACTCCGCCTACTACAGTGTTACCGCCGGCAAAGTTACCACCATCACCCGGGCCGTGGTATTGCTCGGCTACGAAACCGTGCGGCAGGCAGCAACCAACCTGTTGCTTTTCGATCTGATGACCAGCAAATCCTCGGTCGATGAACTGAAGGAAGGCTTCGTCAAAGCGTTCTGGAGCGGTTTAATTGCAAAAGATTCGTCTGAAATCATTTCGAAAAAAGGTCACGAGGAGGCTTTCATCTGTGCTATGCTTCACGACCTGGGCAAGCATGTCGTGCTGCTTTACCTACCGGATGAGTGGGATGAAATATCAAATCTGATGTCGACTAAAGGATTCAGCGAAATGCGGGCATCCAAGACGGTACTGGGCATATCGCTTGAAAATTTAGGTATCGCTGTGGCCAAGCGATGGCGTTTCCCCCCTCAAATTATCAACAGTATGGGGCGGCTTTCCAACGGGAGTTTGCAAAAAGATAAGGGGAAAGTCGACACCTTGCAGGCCTTGTCCAATTTCTCAAATGAAATGTGCCACATCATCCATAACACAAATGGGGAAAGCCGCAAGAAGGCCTTGAAGGAGCTGTCCAGCCAGTACGAGAATCACGTCCCCATTGCCCCCAAACAGATTACCAAAATGATCGATGCCTCACTGGAAAAAGTGGAAAAGCATGCGGATCTGATAACTATTGACCTTAAAAAATCAACTTTTTTGGAACGTCTGACCGTTGGCGCCAAGGAGCAAGCGCATGATCGACGCAACCCACGCGGCGACCGCAGTTTGAATCCGGAGGTCTCAAAAATGCTGGTCGACGGTCAATCGAACCCTGACGCTTCAAATATGCTGTCCAATGACGGAAAACCTGCCAATCCGGATGAGGTGATTCTCAATGGGGTTCAAGATATGTCGGCTGCCATGGTGGGTGACTTCGAGATCAATGATATCGCCCTTATGGCCTTGGAGACCATGTACCGGGGCCTCGCTTTCAATCGGGTGGTTTTCTTTATGATGCGCAAGGACCGGAAAAAGCTGGAAGCCCGTTTCGGATTTGGCGCCGGAATTGAACACATCGTCGACCGGCTGTCCTTCGATACCAAGGGCGGCACAGACATCTTTAATATTGCCCTGGCAAAGGGTAAAGATCTCATTATTGAGAATACCGCCAAGCAACCCGTCAAAGGGCTGATCCCCCAATGGTTTCGGCAAAAGATCAAGACACCGGCATTCATCTTCCTGCCGATTGTCTACAACAATACCTGTCTGGGCGCCTTTTATGCCGATCGCAAAGAAGCCGGCCAGCCGCTGCAGGCCGGGCAGTACAAATTTATAACTATGCTTCGCAACCAGCTGATTCTGGCCATCAAGTACCGAAATTAGACTCTTAATATTCGGTTCCATAGTCCCGAACGACGGTAATCCTAGCGTTGCGAAAGTTCTTTATCGTAGGGTGGGCTGTGCCCACCAAATATCGCTGATATCATCTGTTAGTGATGGGCAAAGCCCACCCTACACCTGAGTGCTAAAATTCGAATTCCCTGCCTCTTCAAGGACGCGATCGATAAAATACCCGGTCTGACCGAGATAGTTTGCCGGATCGGCCAGTGCCTGCCAGTCTATTTGGCTCTGCGGCGCAATCTCGCCAACTGCTTGTCTGACAACATCTATCAACGCCCGATTGTCGGCGGCGGCAACGGCACAGGCTTTTTTAACGAGCGTGTGTGCCTCGTCGCGCGGTATTTCGGCCGCCAGGGCCTGGACTGCGGCTTCGGCCAATACGAGATAATTTGTGCGCTCGATATTTTGCCGCATCCGGTCCTCATCGATCTTGAGGTTTTGAGCCAGAAACAGGGCGTTCTTCAACGCACCGCCGGTCAGCAGGATCATCTGAGAAAGGGTCAGCCACTCCATCTGCCAGCCATGGGTGGCCCGTTCATGCTCTTGAATCATGGCATTGTGCATGGCTGACAACAGCGATGCATTGGTGCGGGCCGCGGCAATGAGCAGTTCGCTGACAATCGGATTGCGTTTTTGCGGCATGGCGCTGCTGCCCCCGCGATCTCCGCTGCCGGATTCCATGGCCTCCCCGACTTCGTTTTGCGCCAACAAAATAATATCCTGGCCGAATTTGGCTAAACTGGCGGTCAACATGCTCAGCCCGCCGGCAAAATCGCAGAATCCGTCGCGTTGACTGTGCCAGGGCATGACCGGTACATTCAAATCCAGCTTCTGTGCCAGGGCTTGCATGACCGCCGGGCCGTTTCTGCCAAGGGCTGCCAGGGTGCCCGCGGCACCGCCGAACTGCAGCTGCAGCAATCCCGGGCATCGGCCGGACAGCCGGGCTCGGTGTCGCACGAGCGGCGCCAGCCAGCCGGCAACCTTGAAACCGAAGCTGGTGGGAAGCGCCTGCTGGCCGTGGGTTCTGGCCGCCATAACCGTGGTGCGGTGCCGGTCCGCCAACTCGGCGAGACGATCTATGAGCGGATCCAGATACTGTCCCATAACCCGGATCGCGGAACGGATCTGCAGCACATTGGCCGTGTCGACAATATCCTGGGTGGTGGCCCCCCAGTGGACAAAAGGTGCCGCTTTCCCTTCCACGGCTTCCCGCAAAAATTTGACCAGCGAAATTACGGGGACGCCGTCGTGCTGGGTAGCCTGCCCGATCTGCTGTGGATCCGGTACGGCGGTCCGACAAATCTCGCAAATCCGCTCGGCGGCCGAAGCGGGGATGACTCCCAGGTTTCCTTGGACCCGGGCCAGGGCACCTTCGACCGCGAGCATCGCCCGCAAAAAAGCCGCGTCGTCAAATAGTCCGGCAATCTCATCATCCTTGAAAAGCGGACCGAATATTTTTGAATCAAGCGCTAAGGTCATATCTTAGTTTCCAGTATGAGCGTAGCCAATGCACCAGACCTCCACTGCAGCAGTTATGTAGATCTTATAAATTTTGGTTTCAGGTGTTCCGCCGGAGGCGGACCGCCGGCAAAAAGGCGGCCGGTCCAATCGAAAAATAAACTTATTAAGTGTAAATGCATAGCAAGTAAACCACGAAATACACGAAATACACAAAAGCCAAAAAAAGGTTTGCTTTCCATTTTCGTGTATTTCGTGTGGTTCGTGGTTCTGCTTTTCAGTGCAGAATCCCACTTCAAAGGGATGCTATATGCCGGGTACCGGATACCGGATGCCGGGGAATCAGGCACTTCTGAAATAAATCTGAAGGTCATCAGCATTCCATATTGCCGCTTCTAATAACGAATAACAAATAACCAATAACCATGCCTTTCCTCTGCCCTCTGCGTGCCGCGGCGTAGCTCGCAGAGCGAAGACGGGCCCTCTGCCCTCTGCCCTCTGCCCTCCGCCCTCTGCCCTCCGCCCTCTGCCCTCTGCCCTCCGCCCTCTGCCCTCTGCCCTCTGCCCTCTGCCCTCTGTCCTATGCATCAAAAAAGGCGGTTTCTCTTTCGCCCTGGAATTGTATATCGAAGCGGTAAACGACTGTCCCATCCGCATCTTCCCGCCTGGCAATCAAGGTATTTCTATGGGCCTCATCTTCGATACTCGTCAATACGGCATCATCCTGATTGGCGCTCTCATCTTCAAAGTAAATGCGCGTGAAGGCATGCGAGAGCATGCCCCGCGCAAATACAATGACATTGATATGCGGGGCCTGCAATTCAGCGCCGGTTCCGGGAACCGGCCCCGGCTTGATGGTTTCGAAGCGGTAGTTGCCGCCGATATCGGTAGATGCCCGGCCATGCCCTTTAAATTCCGGTTCGAGCGGCTTATCCTGCTCGTCCAGCGGGTGATTGTAACGTCCGTGGCTGTTGGCCTGCCAGATTTCGATCATGGCATCTTCTATGGGCCGTCCCTCGGCATCCAGGACACATCCCCGGATCCGGATTCGTTCGCCTTCCGTATCTTCTGTAACCAGAACGTTGGTAAACACCTGATCGCCCTCACGCAGCAGCCCCTGGGCAAAATAGGGGCCGACCGTCTGGGACGGGCTTTGGACCATCATCGGATTGTAAGGTTTCATTTTCGCACCTCGAATGGAGTTTCCTCGCGCCCTCTGAGCACGATGTCAAACCGATATCCCAGTGCCCGGCCGGGATCGGCAACATCGTGAGCAAACTTGGCTATGAGCCTTTGCCGGGCTTTTTCATCCGGAATTCCGTTATAGATGGGATCCAGCGGCAACAACTGATCACCGGGAAAATACATCTGGGTTACGAGACGGGTCACGAAAGCCTGCCCGAACAGTGAATAGTGGATGTGGGAGGGACGCCAGGCATTGTAGTGATTGCCCCAGGGATATGGTCCCGGCCGGATGCTGACGAATCGATATTCACCTTTCTCGTTGGTCAGGCAGCGGCCGGCGCCCTTAAAATTCGGGTCATGAGGGGCATCGTGCTGATCACGCTTGTGGGGATAGCGGCCGGCGGCATTGGCCTGCCACACTTCAACCAGGGTGTTGGGCACCGGCCGGCCGTCTTCCTCCAACACGCGGCCCGTAACGATGATCCGCTCCCCGATGGCTTCCCCGTCCCGGCCCGCATTGGTCGTCAAATCGTCATCGCCGGGCTGAACGGCATCGTGTCCGTATACGGGGCCGGTGAGTTCGGAAAGGGTTTGGGTCAACGGTATGAGCGGTTTGCGCGGTGAACGCAGCGGTGTTGATCGGTAATGATCATAGAGATACGGTGGATGCACCGTCCAGTCCCGCGGTCCGTAGCGTCTGATCTTAAGATTCATGAAGTACCCCCTCTTATTCCGGCTGTAGAAGAATTCAGTGGTCGGTTTGCAGATGACAGAGAACAGATGACAGAGGTCAGATGACAGAGAACAGATGACAGAGAACAGATGACAGAGATTATGAATTCGGAAGTTGGAATGCGGAATTCGGAAATTATAATACCCCGCAGCCCTATAGCTTATACTCAATATCATCTTGCGCCCGCCTTTATTTTACTGCCTTGAGCCCAACGCCCAACGCCGAATGCCGAATACCCAATCCCCAACCCGGGCAAGCCGGAATTGAAGATTGAAGATTGAAAATTGAATATTTGTTGAATCGCTTCGCTCTATCTTTTTTATTTAAATCAATAGCGGTCCTAAGATATTCAATCTGGCTATGGCATAAATCATGCGCAAACATGATGTGATTTCAATAAATAGGCACTAAGCTTTTTCCGAGACTGCGCTCGGAAAAAGGGGCTCCTGCGGTGCAGCTACAGCGCAATTCAAAGAATTTAGGTGTCAGGTGTCAGGTTTCGGGTGTCAGGGAAGCGAGGTGCTAAGTCCTGACACCTGAACACTGACACCTGAAACCTTCCGTTTCTTACAACATGTTGTCAGAAAAAAGGAGCTAAGGGCCTAACACCCAATCCCCAATCCCCAGCACCCAATACCCAGATCCCATCACCTCATTCAACTAAATTAACACAATCAACTTATTAAACTTATTCAACTGCTTTTTTCCATCTCCGCCAACACCCGCTTGGCAACGGCAATCGCCGCGTTGGCGGCCGGGATGCCGGCATAGACGGCGACCTGCAGCAGGACCTCTTTAATGTCATCCCGGGTAACGCCGGTATTGCGGGTGGCCCGGATGTGCATGGCCAACTCCTCATGGTGGCCAAGGGTTGCCAGCATGGCGATGGTGAGCAGGTGCCTTGTTTTTTTATCCAGACCTGGCCTGGCCCAGACAGTTCCCCAGGCGGTTTCGGTGATGAGGCGCTGGAAGTCTTCGTCAAAATCCGACTTGTTGGCTTCCGCCCGGCGGACGTGTTCTTCGCCGAGCACGGATCTACGAATCAGCATTCCGGATTTATATTTTTCGTCAGGCACGGCGGATCGCCTCTCAAAAGTTGATCGACAAGTGAAAAATCATACCTGCAAATTAAACATTGGCCACGATTTATCAAGTCGTATGCTAAAGAATGAAATCAAGGTGATTAAAGCAGATGCCTAATATCCCGGTATTCACAAGCATAGAGAAGTAATCGGAAAGTTGACTTTAGACCTGATAATGGTTAGGGATAGGTTCAGGGTTATAGGTTCAGGGTTCAGGGTTCAGCCCAGCCGCCGGTCCCAAAAAACGGCCGGTTAAATCGAAAAAAAACTAATGAACATCGAATCCTCCTCCGGCGGACTGTAAGCATCGATGAAAAAACTACCATAGTTCCATAGCGCTATTATTGATGGTGGGAGCGGTTTTTAACCGCGATTAACCTGGTAATCGTGGCCGGCCTGCGACGAGCTCAGCCGAATCGAGGCCACTCCCACAAATTAATAACCTATATCTGATTTACTCTAAATCTCATGTTTCATAAGAGCGCGGCCTCTGGCCGCGAACGTCCAGTCTGATCGATGATAGAAACATTATTCATATGCCAGCGTAGGGTCGGCCACGGCTCGACTGAGCTCGCCGAAGTCCGTGCCGACCGGTTTCGGCGGGCACGGTGGCCCGCCCTACGTTTCTGAAATAGGCGGTTTCACTCGAGCTTCCTGGTGTTGGAAAATTAGGGCACTAAATCCTGACACCTGAAACCTGACACCTGAAACCTTCCCTGTAGTTTCACACGAGCGGTTCAAAGGTTCTGGGTTCAAAGGTTCACCGGTAATGATCAATGGATTCGGCTTTAGCGTTCAGAACTTAAATAACTGGAATCGATCTTCATTGAGCACATAAACTTGCTGGTTTTATGACTCTACATTGAAATAACGGAGGGGCGGCCTCCGTGCTGACCGTATTCCGTGCGATAAGTTAGTCTGAATCTATCAGACATAGCGGCTCGCCCTATGATTTTGATCTGTTTCCCCTATAGAATAGACAATTTACTCTACTTCAATATTCGCTTTGAAAAGAACCTATGAACCCAGAACCCTGAACCTCTGAACCCTGAACCTCTGAACCCCTGAACCCTGAACCTCCACAAAAGGAGTTCTCCCCATGAAAAACAAGACGCAAGTCGGCATCATCGGCGCCGGTCCGTCCGGCCTGTTACTCTCCCATTTACTGCACCTGAAAGGCATCGATTCGGTTATCCTCGAAGCGCGCAGCCGCAAATACGTCGAAGAACGCGTCCGGGCCGGCGTTCTCGAACAGGGTACGGTTGACCTGCTCTGTGACACCGGGCTTGGCGACAGGCTCAAGCGTGAGGGTCTGGTGCACCATGGGATCGAATTGCGCTTCAATGGCCGGGGCCATCGGATTGCCCTGAGCGATCTCACCGGCGGCCGCTCGATTTGGATCTATGGCCAGCGGGAAGTCGTCAAAGACCTGATCGATACCCGGCTGGCAGCCGGCGGCGCAATTCACTTTGAAATCGATGGGGTCGACCTGTCCGGCATCGACACTTCCAACCCCGTTCTGAGCTATCAAAAAGACGGGCATGGCTGCGAATTAAGCTGCGATTTCATTGCCGGCTGTGACGGGTTCCACGGCGTGTCACGCGAATCGATTCCGGCCGGTGTTCTGCGAACCTATCACCACGTGTATCCCTTTGGTTGGCTGGGAATCCTGGCGGCCGTGGCGCCATCCACCGACGAACTGATATACGCCTACCACGAGCGGGGATTTGCCCTGCACAGCCTCCGGACGCCGGAAATCAGTCGCCTGTACATTCAAGTCGCGCCCGATGAAGATATCGACAATTGGCCCGACGATCGCATCTGGCAGGAGCTCAGCGAACGCATGGCCACGACGGACGGCTGGACACTCAAGACCGGCCCGGTCCTGGAGAAAGGCATCACTCCCATGCGCAGCTTCGTTGTCGAACCCATGCAGTACGGCCGCCTGTTTCTGGCAGGGGACGCCGCCCACATCGTGCCCCCCACAGGCGCCAAGGGCTTGAATCTGGCCGCGCACGATGTACACAAACTGGCCAAGGCGCTCATCGCCTGGTATGAGGACGGTTCGGACGACCTGCTGGATCAATATTCCGCCAATTGCCTGGACCGGGTCTGGCGCGCCCAGCATTTCTCGGCCTTCATGAGCAGGATGCTGCACCGCTATCCCGACGATGACGGATTCAGGGGCCGGCTGCAGCAGTCCCAGTTGAAATACATCTGCAGTTCCGAAGCCGCGGCGCGCAGTCTGGCGGAAAATTATGTCGGTCTGCCGCACGTTTAGGAAGTAGAGCTCCAGATCCAGAGAGATAGACTTTAATGCAAGCAGGAGAAACGATGAAGATGGCGAATATTAACAGCTGTGATCAGGTGTCAGGTGTCAGGTGACAGGTGACAGCAACTGAAGTCGCCCTCCAGAATCGGAGTCGCTCATGGAATGACGAATGAATAATGACGAATGACAAATGATGGTTTCGCTTCGCGAAATCTTTTTAAATTTGGAAACAAAACCTTATTCGAAGTTCGATCCGCCGAAGGCGGACAAGTGCTTGCTCGCCTCTGGCGAGTTGGACGTTCGATGCTTACAGTCCGCCGGAGGAGGATTCGAAGTTCATTGGTTTCTTTCTCGATTTGACTGGACGCTCGCAGCCAGAGGCAGTGCTGACACCTGAAACCTGACACCTGACACCCGACACCTGAAACCATAGATAGTAAGGAGCCTCAATTACCATGATATCCGTCAAATTTATAGGCTGCGGCGATGCCTTCGGAAGCGGCGGCAGGTTTCATCCGCGGATGAACTCCGGTGACAACCTTCCAATTTTGTTCATCCCTGTATTTCCGGGAAAAAAATCAATTTTTTGGGGAGGCTCTTTTTTCTGCACGGAAATTGCCTTGCGTGATTTTCATCCCATTTCCAAATTAGTGTCTATTCCTTGATATGTTACATCCAATATGTTAACAAATATTTACCGGTGCTGTTTTGAAAGCCGAAAGAGAAACACAACACTTCCACGGAGGTTTTATCCATGGAGTTCAACTATCGCTGCAGCACCTGCCGCGCAGTTTATGACATCGCGCCGCAACTGACAGTCTGTCCGGTCTGTTCGCAGCATCAGCAAAAAGACCAGCCCCTGACAGGCGTCCTGGAAGTGGAGCTTCACGGCCCCTTAACCATGCCGTTTGCCGCTGTTGATATGCTCCCGGTAGAGCCTGTTTATTTCCCGCCCATACCCGTGGGAAACACCCCCTTGTGGGAGCCTGAAAATCTCAGACGAAGCTCGGGGTTCCAGCACCTGTTCATCAAGGACGACGGCTCTAATCCGACGGCGTCCTTCAAAGACCGGGCCTCTTTCCTTGTTTCCGCGGCGGCCACCAAATTCAACATCCCGGACATCGCCCTGGCCTCCACCGGCAATGCCGGCTCATCCATGGCCGGAATCGGCGCTGCCGCCGGCCAGCGAATCACCTTGTTTTTACCGAAATCCGCACCACGTGCAAAACTGGTACAGGCCCTTCAATACGGGGCCACGGTACACCGGGTCAATGGAAACTACGATATGGCCTATGATATATCCCTGGAGTTCTCAAAAATAAAAGGCGGCATGAACCGTAATACAGCCTACAATCCCCTGACCATCGAAGGCAAAAAGACCGTTTCCCTGGAGCTGTTCAAGCAACTGGGCCGGGCGCCGGATATACTGTTTGTCGCTGTTGGCGACGGATGTATCCTGGCTGGTGTTTACAAAGGGTTCCGGGATCTCCAGCAACTGGATCTGATCCCGTCGATTCCGAGAATTATCGGCGTCCAGGCCGAAACTTCGAATGCCCTTTTTCGCGCCTTCACCACTGGAAAATTTGAAAAACAACCCGCATCCACGGTAGCGGATTCCATCTGCGTGGATGTCCCCAGAAATGGCATTCATGCCCTGGCCCAAGTCAAGCGGTTCAACGGAGAGATGATGACCGTGTCCGACAACGAGATCATCGAGGCCCAGACCTCCCTGGCCGGTTCCACCGGGCTTTTTGCCGAACCCGCCGGGGCGGCGGCATTCGCCGGTTTTCTAAAGGCGGCTCCCGGCCTCGACCCGGATGCCGTTATCGTGGTCCTGTCCACCGGCAACGGCCTGAAGGACAGCGCTTCGGCTGCCCTTGGCATTGAAGTGCCCGAAACCCTGATAGATTCAGTTGAAGATATTATCTAAGAGAGGATAAAAGCGTGATTGATTTAGCCATCCATTCAAAGATTCTTGAAAACAACATTGCCTATTGCCGGGAAAAGAAAATTACCCTGCCCACCTTCGCCATGATGAAAAATCCGGCAACCGTGCCGGAAACAATAAAGGACCAGCTAAAGGCGACCGGGCTATGGGATCTGCACTCCGCCAACCTTTACCGAATCACCTGGAAAAATGAACCTAAAGATTCAGGAGGCCTCTATGGCGGCGTCAACCACATCGTTCTGCCGCCTGAACTCACGGGATGCAGGGCTACCATCATTATGTTGACCGGCCGTTGGTTTCCCACGGGTGCCCACAAGGTCGGCGCAACCTTTGGCTGTCTGGCCCCGGCCCTGGTCACCGGTCAGTTCGATCCCCAAAAAACCAAAGCGGTCTGGCCCTCCACCGGGAACTACTGCCGGGGCGGCGCCTATATTTCCGCCCTGCTGGCCTGCAAGGCCATTGCCATCCTGCCCGAGGAGATGTCCCGGGAGCGCTTCGAATGGCTCAAGTCCATTGCCGGCCAGGTCATTGCCACCCCGGGATGCGAGTCAAACGTCAAGGAAATCTTTGACAAATGCTGGGAACTGAGGAACTCCGGCGAGGATCTCAGGATCTTCAACCAGTTTGACGAAATGGGCAATCCCTTGTGGCATTATGCCGTCACCGGCAATGCCGTTGAGGATATTTTGCAGCACTATGTCGCCAAAGGGTTGCGGTTTGCAGGCTACGTTGCAGCCTCGGGTTCCGCCGGAACCCTGGGCGCCGGCTACTATTTAAAACAGAAATATCCCCGCTCCAAAATCGTTGCGGCCGAAGCCCTGCAGTGCCCGACCTTGCTCTACAACGGGTTCGGCGCCCACCGGATCGAAGGCATCGGCGACAAGCATGTGCCCTGGGTGCATAACTGCAAAGAAACCGATTTTGTAGTGGCCGTGGACGATGAAGTCCCCATGCGGGTTCTGCGGCTGTTCAACGAGCCCCTGGGACGACAGGCCTTGATTGCATCCGGTGTCGATAAAATCCTGGCGCAAAGCCTCGACCTTCTTGGCATTTCCGGCATCGGCAATATGGTGGCCGCCATCAAATTCGCCAAATACAGTGAATTAACCGAGAATGATGTCGTTGTCTCCATCGCCACCGACTCCATGCAGCTTTACGGATCCCGGCTGGCGGAGCTCGAACAGGAACGCGGCGCTTACACCGAAGCCATGGCCCAGAGGGATCTCGAACTCATCGCCGCCATCACCATGGACCATACCAAAGAGCTGTCCTATTACGACCGCAAAGCGATCCACAACCTCAAGTATTACACCTGGATCGAGCAGCAGGGGCGCGACATTCAAGAACTCGACGCCCAGTGGCATGATCACGACAATTATTGGTATTCCATGTTTAATCAGGTGGAGGCCATCGATGAGCTGATCACCGAATTCAACAACAGGACCGGGTTGCTGTAGGCCCGCGAAGCAGACTTGCAAATCGAAACATATCGCTCGGCGCGTCGACAGCGGTTTTGCAATATCTATTCTAACCTTGCAAACCTGTTCCTCCGGGCTCGGCCTTGGTTCGCCCCAGAGGAGTGATGCAGGTGGCGACTTTTGCCGGCAGTGTTCAGGTGTCAGGTGTCAGCAACTGAAGTTGATCCACTGGATTGAAGTGAATCATGAATTGGACTATCTTGCACAGCTGTTAACTTTCAGCCTCAACCCAATCAGAGTTCAGAACATCGGATTTTTTTCTGACACCTGAAACCTCGTGTGAAACTACAGGGAAGGTTTCAGGTGTCAGGTGTCAGGTTTCAGGATTTAGTGCCCTAATTTTCTAACACCAGGAAGCTCGAGTGAAACCGCCTATTTCAGAAACGTAGGGCGGGCCACCGTGCCCGCCAAAACCGGTCGGCACGATGGCCGACCCTACGCTGGCATATGAACAATGTTTCTATCATTGATCAGACTGGACGCTAGCGGCCAGAGGCAGCGCTCGTGTGAAACTACAGTGAAGGTTTCAGGTGTCAGGTTTCAGGTGTCAGGATTTAGTGCCCTAATTTTCTAACACCAGGAAGCTCGAGTGAAACCGCCTATTTCAGAAACGTAGGGCGGGCCACCGTGCCCGCCAAAACCGGTCGGCACGGTGGCCGACCCTACG
>Ga0209678_1000100_pt1 | contig 34011 bp, 20 predicted proteins | sample WorMetilvaeELBA1_FD_187404 | JGI IMG/M metagenome (GOLD analysis project Ga0209678, IMG submission 187404) | Marine gutless worms symbiont microbial communities from Max Planck institute for Marine Microbiology, Germany - Olavius ilvae ELBA.1... ...
AAGATAACTACCGTTTACGAGTTTTTAATGCAAGTAAAAAATGCATTAAACTGGAAAATCTTCGTTTTCCTTTTATGCGATATTAATCAGCAATATCAAAGAGTTCTGGATACCCGTTCGAACACTAATTAAGAAAGAACAATATCTTCTATTTGCATAAGAGGTTCAGACCCATATCCGTCAGGTTGAGAAAATTCGTCACTATTTATCTGCTTTCAAGTTTGAAGCATTTTGGGGTTATTGGGGTTTGAGATTTAATTGGAACTTGATGTTTGAAATTTGTAATTTACTCTGATCTTATACTGTCTGAATTGGCTTGCAATTTAATAGGTCAAATTTGAACAGCGAATTATCTGCGAAGGATAAATATTTATGGGGCAAGACTGCCTGTTCTGTCAAATTTCGCGCGGACAAACATCCACCGATTTTGTATTTGAAAATGACGTGCTTGTGGTGTTCAAAGACATCAACCCGGCAGCGCCGGTCCATCTTTTGATTGTTCCTAAAAAACATATTCGCAGTATTAACGATCTGACCGAGGCGGACCGGCCGGTCTTGTCGGAAATGCTCATGGCAGCCAAGGATATGGCCCTGCAACATCGTGTTGACAAATCGGGTTACCGTTTGTTTTACAATGTGGAAAGGGGAGGGGGGCAGGTTATATTTCATTTGCACTTGCATTTGATTGCCGGCTGGAAATAGTTGAGGGCTGATAGCTGATAGCTGATAGCTCATAGCTCATTGATGGTAGCCGATAGCTGAAGGCTCATAGTTGTGAGACGATTGAGTTTATAGAGTAATAGATCCAGATGTCTGCACCGCCTCTGGCCGCGAGCGAACAGTCTGATCGTAGACGAAACTTTATAGATTCATAATAGCTATTATAGGTTGTGGGAGCGGTTTCCAACCGCGATTTAACGGGTCAGGTATATATACATAAATGTAATTTCATATCATGTTGTCGGGAAACAAGCGCTTCTGGGAATAGGCTATCGGGTATATGGCAAAAGGCGCAAGGCATTGGGTCTAAATCCATGATGAAATTGGTTTTTGCTATGAGCTATCAGCTTTGAGCGGGGCAGATGCGGTACGCTTGCTTCCCAGCCTCCTGCCTCCCAGCTTTCTGGCTTTCTAGCCTCCAAGCCTGCTGGCCGTCTATAATTTTTCAGCCGATAAAAAAATGTACCAAGATCATAAAATACATGCCGGCCTATACATTCACATCCCCTTTTGCATGAAAAAGTGTCTCTACTGTGATTTTTACTCCACTACTGATCTCACTCGGACAACCCCATTTTTAGCGGCACTCGAGCATGAAATGCAACTGGTCGGTCCCAGCCCGTTGACTTTCGATACCTTGTATATCGGAGGTGGAACACCGTCCGTGCTGGATCCCCCGGCCATCGAACAAATCATTGCCGCGGCCTTCCAAAATTTTCATATCCGGTCCGATGCGGAGCTCACCATCGAGATGAACCCGGGAACCGTGGCCCTCGAAGATTTCGATCGTTACCGGCGTTGCGGTGTCAATCGTTTGAACATCGGAGTTCAGTCGTTTAACAATAGAAATTTAAACTTTCTCGGTCGCATTCATTCGGCGAAGGAAGCCCTGGCATCCATCGATTCGGCACGCCGGGCCGGTTTTGAAAACATTGGGCTGGATTTGATATACGGGCTGCCGGGGCAGGAACCAAGCCACTGGCTGTCCGATTTGGAGCAGGCCGTTCGAATTAACCCCGAGCACCTTTCATGCTACATTCTGACCAGTGAATCCGGTACACCGCTTGGCAATCAAGTCAAGACAAGACAGATATCCATGCCGACGGGCGACCGGCTCAAGGAGCTGTTCGAACTTACGGTCGATTATTTAGCCACTCACGAATATCGGCACTATGAGGTGTCGAATTTTGCCCGCCAGGCAGAAAATAATAATGAGCAATGGGAGTCTCGGCATAACAGCAAATACTGGTCCTTTGCGCCGTACATTGGTCTTGGCCCGTCCGCGCATTCATTCCGCAGCATGCAGCGATCCTGGAACCATAAAAGCGTCGCAAAGTATGTCGACAGCATTATGGCCGATAAGCTGCCCGTCGCCGGCCGCGAAGTCCTCACCCCAGAGCAGATGGTGATGGAGGCCATTTATCTGGGTTTCAGGACCGCCGACGGAATTGATCTGGTCGATTTTAAGTATCGATTTGGAATTGATTTTCTAGTGACTTATAATAGAGTCATAAAAGATTTTGAAGAAGAGGGCATATTAAATGTCTCAAAAAACCGCTGCACCCTCACCACCAGGGGCATGGTTCTGCTGGACAGCATTACGGCGGCGTTTACGAGCCTGGAATTGCCGGATATCAGAGGACAGATGACAGAGGACAGATGACAGAAGACAGAGAACAGAGGTCAGAGGACAGAAGACAGAGGCCAGAAACAGAAGTCCGATGATGGAAATAGTTATTTTTTATCAGTTATTGGTTGATTTGTGATCGGCGTTGGTTCGGGCTGCGATCATCCAGTCTGATCGAAGCAGTAACTTGGTAGCACTATATCAGCTGTTTTCGATCCGTGGGAGCGGTTTTCAACCGCGATTAACGCCTTTTATGCTCAAGCTCAAGCTTTTTTTGATCCACTGATATTATTTCCTGTTTAATCAACCATTTTAATCAATTCCGGATGCTCAGCGCTCTACCCCATCCTATGAGCTAAGAGCTATGAGCTGGTCACTTCCGCTGCTCTATAATCCATGCGATTTGGTCCAAACCCAAGTCTTTGGCTTTCCCACTTCCGAATTCCGACTTCCTAATTCATAAGGCTCCGCCCCATGCCCTCCGCCCCATGCCCTCTGCCCTATGCTTTGAGCATTGAGCATTGAGCTTTCAGCTGCTATGCATCAGCCTTTGCGCAGCTTCCTGCTGTCGCCCACCCGTAAGGTCAAGTTTTTTGCATCGAAATATTCTATCAACGGGATGACATATTTGCGGGAAGCACCGGTCATCTCTTTGAACTGGGGCGTGGTAATTTCACCCTTGGACTTGAGGAAATCAACCAGCTTTGATTTCAATTTGTCGACCGCCCCGGCGTCAAAGTACAGATCGTCCTTGGTTTTGACGATCCGGCCTTCTTCCACCAGCAGCATCAGTACATCCTGGACATGTTTGGGATCGGCATCCAACTGCTTGATGACGTCGCGAAAATAGGGCGGCTGCAGCCCGCCACCCTGATAGGTTTTGACGATTTTTTGGCGGATATCGGCCTGATCACGCCCTAAAAAGACACGGTGACTTTCGAGTCGTACGGTATTTTCCTCCTGGACGATTTGTTGACTTTTGATCATCTGATTGAGAACCTGATTGAACAGCTTTGAGTCGGTCAACAGTGGGAACTTGGATTTTAGCTCCTCTTTAGGCATCCCCGCTTTGAGGGGATTGGTGCTGTGGTAGTCAGACAGGTGTTCAGTGAACTTTTGCTTTAGCGCGTCAAAGGTGAGTTGATGAATGAATATCCGATTTTCCTTATCGGTCTGAATTATGGTTTTTTGAGACAGCAGATGCTGCAGCTGGGTTTCAAGCTGTTTGTCCGGCAGGTTGGTCATAATTTTCAGATGAGAAAAGGATACCCCGCGATAGCCGGCCTGTTCGATGTGATAAGAAATAATTACATCCGGGTCATCATTGGCCAGGTTTTGCAATCCCTGAATAATTTCCGGCTTCAGACGTTTGTGCTTCTGGGGCGCTGGATTCAGGACATGCCCGCCGCCAATCGTCCTCACCGGTGAATAGCTGCGGACGACAAACCGGTCATCTTTGACGATAGCCACCGGTGAGTCGAGACGCAATTGAGCCACGACGGTTTGCCCGGGCGGAAGCTCTTCCTGCTCGAGCAGTATCAAGTAGCCCATGACTTCGCTGGTTCCGGTGTGAAATCTTACCAGGGTTCGGTTCTTGAGGGGCTTCTGGTTGCTGGCCAGGTAGTGAAATGAAACATCCACCATGTAGCTGTTTACCAGGGCCTTGGGGGTGGACAATACTTCTCCGCGGTTGACCGCCGCCCGGTCGAGCCCCTGGAAATTGATGGCGGTGCGCATTCCGGCGTCAGCTTCATTGGCACTTTGATTGTGCACCTGGATGCCCCTCACTTTGGAGGTAATTCCCGAAGGGTATACCATGATGGTCTCGCCCACTTTGATTTTACCCGAAACCAGGGAGCCGGTAATCACAGTACCAAAGCCTTTCATGGAAAACACCCGGTCAATCGGCAAACGGAATAAATTGGACGGTCGGCGCTGGGGTATTTGGCCGGCAATTTCATCGAGGGCTGTGATCAACTCGGGAATGCCCTGGCCGGTCATAGAAGACACAGGTAGAATGGGTGCGTCTTCCAAAAAGGTAGCCTGGCTGAATTCTCGAATATCTTCCAGGGCCAGTTCCAACCACTCTTCGTCCACCATATCCGTTTTGGTCATGGCGATCAATCCGTGCTTAACCCCCAGCAAAGTGCATATCTCCATGTGTTCCCGGGTCTGGGGCATGACACCCTCGTCGGCGGCAATTACCATGGCCACGATATCGATGCCGGTGGCGCCGGCCACCATGTTTTTGACGAATTTTTCATGGCCGGGGACATCGACGATGCCCAGGTGCTCGCCGCTCGGCAGGTCCAGGGATGCAAACCCCAGTTCGATGGTGATGCCGCGTTCCTTTTCTTCCTTGAGCCGGTCCGTATCAATACCGGTAACGGCCTTGATTAAACTGGTTTTGCCGTGATCGATGTGGCCCGCCGTGCCGAGTATTATCTGTTTCACTTATATGAGCTCCTTTATATTTTGGTCAACCTCAGGCACCAAGCATTCAGAGATAGTTTTTGATTCCTCAATCAATTCAATTGGAATGGATACTAATTTATTAGTTAAAATTAGACAGGATAAACAGGATTATCAGGATGTCATTTTGATTTCACCAATTTCCGAAAGAAATCGGTGATACCCAATCCACCATCGGTGGAAAGTTGGGCGGGCTGTTGATTGGCGCGGCGAACCTTAAGTGAAGTCGAATACCCGCCTGGTTCGAATCGGCACACTGGATGATCCTACTTAATTTCTCTATATTGGAATTTGGCTGTCCTCTTTTTTTAATAACCTGCCTCGCCGAAGGTGATTTGGAATTTTTTAATTCATCTGGAAACTAAGAGTGCAAAATCCAATGAATCCTGTCGATCCTGTCAAAAAATAAGTTCTTTTAAATCTTAGCGTCTTAGCGGCTTTGCGAGACATCATTTGTTCCGCCGCTGTCGCAAATATTCCGAAAAATATGCCAGGCCCACCAGGATGATAGCCAGCCCTGCAATATACGGGATATGAATAATTCCCGTAAACATGCGCGTAATGATGACCGCGACAAACAGGCCGATGATGGCCCTGATAAAAAACATTTGAAATTGATTCAATTTACAATCCTCAGCAAGCCTGATGGTTTTCTTTTTGATTTCATTCGAGGCGCTTCAAAAAGTTTATTTTGGTGGCATTATTAAAAAAATGATAAAGCTTCTTTCGGTTAATGCAATTCGCAAATTGTTTTAAGCAATCCGAAATGATTATATTAGTTGAATAAAAGCGTCAACATTTAGTTTTTTCCCCTTGAAATATAATATTCAATCTGCTAAAAATCATGGTTCGGTTAGATAAACGGTTGCGGACAGACCATCCGTGCTTTTGTTAAATCCGCAATCCGAAATCTAATATCCGCAATCGATTACGGTGGGTGTAGCTCAGTTGGTAGAGCACCGGGTTGTGGCCTCGGTTGTCGTGGGTTCAAGTCCCATCACTCACCCCATTGAAATCCAAACCGGGCAGAAACTGTCTGCCCGGTTCTGTGTTCCCGGCCGAATCTTGCTTTCTCACCGGGATCCTAATCGAGTCATGAACCGGAGTCTGTCTTCTAACATCTGTCATCTGGCATCTGTTTTCTGACTTCTGAACTCTTCAAACATGCGCCCGTAGCTCAGCTGGATAGAGCGCCGGACTTCGAATCCGTAGGCCGCAGGTTCGAATCCTGCCGGGCGTACCACAGTACATGATAAAGGGGATATTCCTGTGAGGATTATCCCCTTTTTTAATTATAATCTCATGTGATTTAATGCGCTTTTTTGAATGTATGTTTTACTATTTGACTTGATAGATTCAAAGCTGTTAAATTGAATTAAAATAGCCAATTTTTCAATCAAGGAGCGTTGTTTGTTATGAAATTCACACGGATTACTGTAAAACCGCAACAGATGGGAGGCGTGCCCTGTATACGAGGGCTTCGTATCCCGGTGGCAACTGTTATTGGAATGGTTGCTGAAGGCATGCACCATGAAGAAATCCTAAAAGCGTATCCAGATTTGGAGACTGAGGACATCCAGGAATCGCTTCATTTTGCAGCTGAAGCCGTTCGCGAACGCGAATTGCCTTTAGCGAGTTAATTATGATGTTTCTTGTCGATAATGCATTGTCTCCTCTGGTTGCAGAAGGCCTTCGAGAGGCAGGACATGATGCAACACATGTGCGTGATTATGGATTGCAGGATGCTGCGGATGATGTAGTTCTGAAAAGGTCCGAAGAGGAAGATCGCATTTTAATTTCTGCGGATACTGATTTTGGTACGCTGCTGGCATTATATGAAAAAAAGAAGCCATCCTTCATTCTGTTTCGGAAGGGTACCAGTAGACGGCCGGAAAATCAGGTAGAGCTTATTTTGAAAAATTTGACCGCAATTGAAAAACCGCTGAGTGGGGGAAGCGTCGTTGTTTTTGAAAAAAGCCGCATTCGTGTTCGTCAATTACCCATCGAGATCTAATAAATCTTGAAATAGGGCCTAATCTCGAATCCGTAGGCCGCAAGTTGAGCCGTCAGGCGAAATCCGTATTTGTACCACCTCGTACGAATTTTAAATTGTTCTGAGCCTTTCATAAGAATTTTCTCTGAGTTTGTCGAAAGACCCAGCCCCGTTGATCGGGATTTCACATCTGGTTTGAAATATTTATGAGTTTAACGAGCGTGCCACTAATATCAGCGGGAGTAACGCTTTGGACCGATGCCTCCATTCTATTTGACTGTAAGCTCGTTTAGGTATGATTTTATGTTGGTATATTGTTATAAATGTTTAAAATCCCACCGGTTTGATAATGTTATTCCTATAGGAGGTAAAAAGTTACAATGTAACGAATGTGGGTACGAGTATACGTTGTATCCATCGAAAGACATCATAGGCGATTTTCGTGACTATATCATTTATCACACTGATCTATCTGGTAGGGCGTTATCCACCATATTGCACAATATTTCCTCTGTGAATCAATTTTTTCAGCTAAAACAAAGGGATTTTATAAATTTTCGAAATTGCGGTTTGAAAACAGCGAATGAACTGGTTACGTTCCAGAAAATATTGCACAAAAATCTCGGTTATATATCTAATGAAAAGGAATTGAAGCAACAATCTGATATGACCGCCATACCGGTTTTTCTGAAAAATGATTCCGAATTTTTTGAAACAATTATGCATGAATTGAGCCCAAAAAGTTACGAATTGTTTGCGAACAATTATCAAATCGATTCTTTGGAAAAATTCATGGCCCTAAAAACAGAAAACCTTATCAGCATCAAAAACTGCGGGTACAAAACGATTCGAGAAATTCGGCGAATACAGAATACAATTATCGAGATAATCAAAATAATCGTTTCTCGAAATGATATTAAATTCAATGACTTTAAATCGATGATAAAGTTGGACCGAAATATACGGGACCTGTTGAAAATTGGAGAAGATATCGATCCAAATAAACCGTTTCCTTCACTTAATAAATGGATTTTAAGTATTTCCAAGAATTCGGAAAGAAATAAAAAAGTTTTCATGCAGCGTATGGGAATGAACGCAAGACAGCCCCAAACATATCAACAAATAGCGCTGGAGCATGATATCTCACGCGAACGTGTGAGAGGAATTGTTGAAAAGTTAAAAAAGACTGGCCAATTGCCTGTTTACAGACAAAGACTTGATCCCTTGATTGAACGAGCAGAGAAGATCGTTCGATCAATTGGTCGTAAAATGACAAATTCAGACTTAAACACTCATTTGTTATGTTTCGGTTCCCAAGGAGAATTGTTGAAATACGCGACGCCTTTTATTGAATATTTAAAAGGTTTCCCGTCATGGCAAAAAGCAGGGTTAACCGTAAGGGACGGTCTCATTTATATTGAATCCGATCTGAATGCTTAACCGAGGAGATTTGAGAGATTACCGCAGATGTCATTTTATATCATAACCCCTATCATTCCTTGATTGGACTGTGCCCAAATTGTGCCCGTCAAGGTCAAATATTTCCAAATGGTTCCAAACGAAACCAAAAGTTAGTTAAAAAAGTGGTGTAGATTCAACTGGTTGAAATTACCACGTTTTTGAATTCTGAGATTCCTGGACTTCGAATCCGTAGGCCGCAGGTTCGAATCCTGCCGGGCGTACCATAAAAGAAAAAAGTCGAGGAAGACAATATCCCTCGGCTTTTTCTATTTGAGCGACATCGTCAGGATGGCAAAGATGCAACGTTTATCTCTTTAGCCACCGGTTTAAATAAGTTAGTCGTAAAGGAATACTTAAAAATAATTGAACATTCAAATATTAGCTCTTGACATGCCATTTGGCATTAACGTAGGAGGATTCGAATCCTGCCCCCGATATTCGGGATTCTGCATCTGATTTTTAAATCTTGCGGAGCAGAACGGGCGTACCAGTAAATTCGATGGGTTATAATCTTAGGACTTTAAACCTTTTCCATTTGTATGGTTTGGTACGGGGAAATTCACCAAAACTTACGTTCAACACACTGCATTAGACTTTACCGTGATCCAACCTCCTGCCAGTAGGTCCGAAAACTCCGTCTCATTTGGGATCATTCCCACTATATCCGGTGAGATAGTTTTTGTTAACGCCTCCTTATATTCTGCTTAGACAGAACACCATGCGGCGTCTTTCCTCAAGAACACAACAACTGGATAAATACGAATTGGATTTAAGAACAAAACCAAATAAAATCTTGACTCAAGGTAACATATTCGTTACTTATATTACATATTATCACAATTAGAGAGTATATTGACCTTGATGGTCGCAGTCCTTACACCAAATGGTTCAAGCGGTTGAATGCTCCAGCCGCAGCAAAGGTCGCCATTGCTGTAATCCGGATGGAGTAGGGCAATTTTTCGAATTCCAAAGGTATTGGAGAGGGCGTTTCCGAATACCGGATTGATTTTGGACCCGGATATCGTATCTATTTTGGCAAGGATGGGGAGGCTCTTGTTATCCTACTTGGCGGAGGTACTAAGAAACGTCAGAAGAATGATATCTTAAAAGCCAAAATACTTTGGAAAGAATATAAGCGACGAAAACGACAGGAGCGCTGAATATGGTACTTACAAAAGATTTTAAAGATACAATTAAAGATCGTGTTGCACGAGATCCTGCTTTCCGGGAGGAATTGCTTAAAGAAGGTATTGAGTGCCTTTTGACCGGTGATGTAGATACCGGCAAAGCTGTTCTGCGTGATTTTATCAACGCCACTATCGGATTTGATGCCCTTGGCACAGCTACCGAGAGATCTCCAAAAAGCCTGATGCGGATGCTTGGGCCAAAAGGAAATCCCCAGGCCCGTAACCTTTTTGAGATCATTGCTTGTCTTCAAGAACACGAAGGCATACATTTGAAAGTTCATACCGCACGATAAAGAAGTCGGCACTACGACCGGCCAGAATGGTTCTTGGTCGCTCTTGCCAAAAGGCTTGCAAATCGTTTGGATGAAGAACTCGTTCATGAACTCGGAAAGCGCATTGCCAATCATTTTTGCAAAGAGTAGAGGATGTCTATCACCACCTTCCAAGTATTTTTAGCTACTGCGAGCCTGCACCACGGGCTGCTGGTGGATTTGTGCGCTGAGCCAGGGCTTATCAGCCGGGCCAAGCTGCTCACCTATATGGAGCGGCACGGCATTTCGCCCGCGGATAAGGACCGGCTCATAGAGCGCTGCTGCCGAACTTCGATTCTGTATGAAGAGGCGGATTTCGAATACAGCGTTAATCCGGTTGTGACCGGCCTGGTTAATTTTTTCGAGCGGCGGGGCCGGCTGACCCATGCGGGGTTCCTGAGGGATCAGATCTTCGAAATTGGCAAACTCACCGACACTTTGCAGCAGTTTCTGTATGCAGAAACGCCGGAAATGGACATTATAATCGATACGGTTGACAAACTCTATCTGGTGGTCCGGGAGGTGCGGGAAAGCGGCTACCAGCATTACCAGGCTTGCATGCGCGCCTTCGGAGACATGAAACGAAACAGCGCAGAGAAGCCCATCGATGTGCGCATTGAGGAGCTTAAAACCGTCCACCGGCGTTATATCGAGCCGCTCAGGGAACTTATTGACCCCAACGCAGAGCCGGTCCAGAAGATGGCATTGCTTCGCCGTCGCATGGCCGATCTCGGTGTTGATGCCGGACTTCTTTCCGAATCCGTGGAGCTTGATACCCGTCGAGCCCGGCTTGCCACCGATATTCAGTACATCGACCATACCCTAATTCGCCATTTTGAAACCCTGATCGATACCAGCCGGGCGCTTCTGAACTCGCTTTTGGAGGAAAAGAGCATCAAGGATGCGCTGGCCGCCTGTCTCGGAGACCTCGGCGGCATCTGGGAAAATTTGGTGGCAGACACCATCGTGCGGACCGGTTCTCAGGCAAACCAGGCGGCCGGCATGGACCGGCAAGGCGTTTTTTTCAATGACGTGGTTCACGGGAAGTTCGTTCCTCGACCAAGGCCCCTTACCATCACTCCGCCGAAAGAGGAACAGGCCGATCACTTGCTTCTTTTCGATGATCTTCTGCTTTCGCGGATGGAAAAAGATAGGCGCATTGAAGGCTGGCCGGGATTTGTGATTCGGGAATATGCCGCCTACCCCCCCCCGGTGAGCGGCTAAAGGCCATTGCCCTGCCGCTCATTATGACGAATCCGCCGTTTTCCGTGCGGATGAGCGACCGGACATTTTCAGGGGATTTGACGGAGTTTACAGTAGAGCTCACCGATTTCGATATTGTTTGGGAGGGTACCCATGGGCGCTAGCACGCCGGAAGAGACTGCCAGAATCATTCAGATCCTGCTGCGGGGCTACCAGTTCAGTGATGCGGATCTTTTCAAGCCCGACTATGACCGCTGGTACAATATCCTGGACCGACATTTCGACTGGTTCCGGGAGCATATGAGGTTGAGCGGATTTACGCTCAGCCGGGACCATTCGGTGATTTTTCTTGAAAAGCATGACAAGGTCCTCAGCCAGGAGGAAAAGCAAACCGTGGTGGTCCTTTTTTTGCTTACCGATCTGTGGCTGGAAAAGGGGAAGAGCTTCGGAGATCTATTCCAGCTCAGCGTCCCCTGGTCGGAGCTGGACTGGTTCCGGGACGGCTACGGCCGCGAGTATCTGGGCCAGGTGGGCATTGAATCGGGTGATGACGGCACCTTGGAACAGCTCTTCAGACGGCTTTCTAATAAAGGGTTTCTGGAGTTCAGCCCAGAGTCGCGGACCCTGACCCTTCGAAGGCCCGCGGAAAGGCTGATCAATATGGCCCGGCAGCTGCACAGGCAGATCCAGGCGGCGGGAGACGGTGCCCTAAAGGAGGAAGCCCCGAGTCATGAGTGATTATACCGCTAGTATCCGTCGAATCGGCATGATAAACAGCGGCATGTTCGATACCCTGTCTCTCAATTTCGACGTCAAAGCCGTTCACTTGGTGGAGGCCAACAATGTGGGGAAAACGAGCCTGATCGCCATGATTCAGTTCCTGTTTTTTCCGAATTTCAACGAAATGACCTTCATCAAATCTTCCGGCGAGTCCATGGGATTTTATTTCCGGCCCGAGGGCTCCTACATTCTGTTCGAGGTGCGCACCATCACCGGAAATATCCGGACCGTCGGCATTTACGGTACGGGAGAGTCGGACGGCCGGGTCAATTTCGTTTTCAACGGTGGGTTCGAACTTAAGGAATTCTTAAGCGAAGACAGCACGCCGAAGTCGCTTCAGGAGGTTCAGACCTCGTTTTTCAGCCGGGATTTCCGGCGGTTCGACCGGTTCCAGCGTTATGAGGAAGCGCTACTGGGCCTTCACACCCACGGCGAATACAAAGGTATAGTTTGCCTGTCCCCATTTCAGTTTGCCTGTCCCCATTTCATATTTCTGAAATGCGACTAAATTTGCGGACGAGCCTTATTTGCAACTACGAAGCGGACCTTCTGTACGCCCTCGGTCACCTGCAGCGCGAACTGGGCGGAAGTCGCGTTATCGGCTGTCTTCTTGAATTCGGCCACAAAGGTCGGGATCACCTGCTCGCCCACTGATTTAATCGCAACCGTCCGCAGTTCGCCAGAGGGAAAATTCTTGAGCATCGATTGAATGGCACCGTTGAACTGCTTGATGGAAATCACTCTCTTATCCTGGCCGCTTTTCCACAGTATGTCCACCTTGCATCCCCTCAATTCCCCCCCTATGTGGCTCTTGAGTTCTCTGTAATATGATTTCGAAGCGTCTTCCGGTCGATTGAGCCCGAAGTGCAGTGCCTCTGGTTTCTGGTGGATGTCCACGGTCCTGATATCGCCTGCAAAAATGCAGATGAGCACGTTCGATGACAGGCGAGACATTCTCAGCAGCGGCAACTTGTTTTCGATGCGCAGCCGGAAACCTTCCTCGCCTTTTTCAATCAGATACATGATCTCGTTCTCATTGAAATTCACGAGCCAGCTGCTGTTCGCGACGATCGGGCTCACCTCGATATTGGACCCACTGTCGAAACCGAATTTCTGAGCGACCTTGCTCGAGTCGCCTTCATTCAAGGCTTTCTGCAATGTCATTGCGGCTCCGTGCTCCAATGATAACTCCCCCTTGATCGGCTCTGCGGAAGGCCGGGTGTTGTGTTCGTAATTCTCATTTTTCACCGCCTCGTCGTAGCCGTCGATCTGCAGGTCCGGCCAGCCCGAGACAACCTCCGAGCGCAGCAGGAAGCCGGTCATCATCGCGTGGGGTTTAGCGAGCAAGTGCTGGTCGTGTTCGCCGTCTCGCTTGTGGTCCGATGGCAGAACGCTCCCGATGCTGAACGCCCCGTCGTGGAGGCAGCGGATCCATTCTGGGTCGAGCCAGAAGAACCGGATCGATTCCTGCGGCAGCATGCGCTCGTCTGGCACCAGGTAGTTGAAGGGGACACCCCGCAGCAGACTGAGATCCTCGAACCAGCGCGCCACATCGTCAGGAAGCCCGGGCGCGACCGGCCGGCCCACTACCGGCAGGTGCTCCAGAGCCTTCATCGCCTTTAACCTTTCCTCAGCGTACCGGTGGCGGCGCTTCCAATCCAGCAAGCTGACCGCGACCTTCTCGTTCTGCAAAGTCAGCAGGCGACCCAGTTCCCAAGCGGCCGCGTACGAGACGTCGAACATACCATTCTCCGGGTTGTATCGAACTAGTTGATCCGCACTGCGCGGGCTCATACTGTGTTCGGGTTCTGCTGGCAGGGTTAGATTCAGAACCGAAAAGACGGATTTTACGATTTCATCCTTTTCCGATTCTGCTAGCTCCTCTTTGGGAGGCTTGTTTGGATCGTCCAAATCTTCTTCGATCCAAAATTTCTCGGGCAGGTCTTTCAGGTCCTCGAGTCGTTGGTCCAGGAGACCGGATAGATCTTCTTCGGTCCCTTCCCCGAGCATCTTTCCATTGGCACCAAAAATTCGGAAGTGTAGCTTTTGTTGTGAATCCCTCGCAACGACGACCGTGTACTTACGAGCCGTGGGAAAGTCTGCCACCTGATCGACAGAGATCAAATCAAGGGCATAACCTGTCCGTCCTGGAGCCAGTGGCCCGTGGTACCACGACACCGTCCGGTTCCCCTGGCGCATCTCGTGGGGCATCGGCACGTGTCCCCGCTCGACAAATCTCCTCGAACGATTCAGCCCAGCAGAAGGGAGGCGCAGCGTACCCGAATAATCGTCCGAATCCGTCGGATCAGTGCGGCGATCAAGCCCCTTGAGCAGCCCCTTGAAACTGTGCTCCTCCCCCAGGCACGTGAATCGCCAGCTCAGCAGGCTGACGAGGCGGACGAACGTGTTCTTTGGCATCGCGCCGCTATTCCGCAGAGCCTCCAGCAGCGTCCAGATGTCGGTCCCATCTGGGCCATACTTTCCTTCCAGGGACACCAGGTGAACGACGCTCATCTTTTTCGGGCAGGGTAGGCGGTTTGCAATGAGCGCGGCCACCTCTTCACCGATTGGCGTGCCCAGATCGTCGGTGGGCTGGCGCACATGGCCGAGCAACTGCACGTCTTCCAGCGAGGGCAAAACGGCCTCCAACAGGTCAGCCGCAACGTCGATCACCGTCACGGGATCGCCTTCCTGTTGCCCGGATTCGTGGGTGAACTCCGGGGAGTAGAACCCATCTTTCGGTGCTGGAGCGAGCGTCCACATCTTCCCAGTTTTATTCAGTTTGCAGGTCTTGGACCCAGAGGCCTTCCCGTTCGTTACCTCGGATTCGACGAACGTTTTCGTATCATCAGCGGCCTTTTTCTCGACCAACTCTTCCTGGTCGAATAACAGCAGCGCCAGCCACGGGGTCTTGAGTTTCGGTGTATTTGCAAGGTCAGCTTCAGCGGCAGTGCGCTTCGGTGCTGACTTTTCAAAGGCACTCTTTTCACTCGCTGTAAGTGGCGTGATAAACCGTTCCCATGGCAATGCACTGCGGTTGAAACTGATATGAGGTAGCACGCTGGAGTGTTCCCCCAGGTTACCGGCCGGAGGAAAAACCGCCCGGATCAGCTGCGGATCCAAAGTGAAGCGAGGTCCCCGCACGGAGAATTCCCGGTTTTGCGATCGGAACGACTCATCGACCAGTGAGCTCGCCTTCCTCTTCGCATCAATGGACTGCGTGACCGTGATCACATAGTCACCGCTCGGCAGCGCCGGGCGATGGTTCTCGATGAACTCGATCTTGCTGGTCGGGTCCGGGAGTTTTTGGGGTTTGTCAGACATAATCGGGACCTTTCTCGATCTGGGGCTTGTCGAGTACGTATTGATCTGTCGGCTCGCCGAAGTGGATCACTTCGTGACCCATGCCCAACTCATTGAGTAAATCCTCGCGCACTTTCCAGGACTTGCCGGAGTCCGCTTCAGGATCAACTGATCTCCTCTGTTTCAAAATGGAATTCGTGACCTTCTTCCATACGGTATCTCGATCCCCCGGCTCTTCGGCCTCGAAGGCAGGGAAGCGGTCCCACCGGTAGGCACTGCCGATCCGATCGCATTCGTAGCGCAGCTCGCCGCGCTCGACCGGCAGCGTCTCCGACGGATCTATGAGAGAGGCTGGCAGCACCTCGACCCCGCCGACCACACCTGGCACGAGTTGTCGCTCCGGGTTGACATCAGGCTTGTTGAGAAATTCCTCATTGGAGCCCGCGACGAAGCTCGGCTTTTCCCACATCGCGGCGGGCACTTTCTTGAAAACCGGCTCGAATCGGAAGAAGGCCTCGGCCCCGGGATTGCCGTCACGTGTAATCGCGATGCTGTGAACAGTATTCAATTCCTCGGACTTGACGCCCATCGGGGCGATCCCGAAATCGGTCGCGACGGCAGAACCCAACGTCTTTGTCACAAGATCGATGATCGTTTCCTTCTCTGATTCCTCTGGATCCCTACCCCACAGATTCCTGAGTTCCGTTTTCAACATCGCGATTTCATCGACGCGATCGGGCAACTCGCTTTCGCCCGCATCTTCCATTCGCTCGCCCCGGTTATCAAAGATTCGAAGGTGTAATTTGTCTTTCCCGCCCTCTTCAAACTTCGCAACGATGATCCGGTCTTTACCTCGCACAGGAATCTCCCCGACCGAGGCGCAGGTCATGAGTTCAAGTTCATACCCACTGCCGGGATCTACGAACCTCTTGTTGTCATCGATCAGTGGCTTCTCACCCCGGTGCACCTGAGTGATCGGGATCACCGAGTCCGTCACCAGGCAAAACTCCTTGGCGTTGACCACCCACATTTCTCCACTGGTGCTCACCAGACCTCGTCTCACCGACACCCCGCAGATCGCATTGGGATCCGGGCTGTTGTCCTCTATCATCGGCAGGAAGGCGCGGTGGAACTTCTCCCAGGTGATCGGTCGCAACTTGGGCGGTCCGGCGCCAAAACTCACATCCAGCGTGTGCCTGATCTTCCACACCTTGAGATAGATGTGTGCCTCCCCGGCAAACTCAGGCCCCCAGAAGTGGACGTCCGCCCCGACGTCCAGCGAGAAGTGCTTGGAGATGAAGAGCAGATGCGCCGACAGGTCGATGTGCAAGTCGATGCTGGCCTGGGCGTCGTAATGGTAGGGTTCCCACGTGATCAGGAAGTCGGCTGAGATGTGCAGGTCGGCACTGTAGTCGACCCCGGCGATGCCGATGTCGAAGCCACCATGCATCGACGCATCGAGTTTGCCCCCGACCATGTAGGCGTGGCTAGTGAGCGCGTAGTAGAGCTGGCCCTTGAGGTGCAAGTTCGCCTCTTTGAGGATCCAGTTCAAGGTGAGTCGCTCCACCATCGGATAATGGTCGGGCTTGCGGAATTCGGGGTGGTAGCCGCCCAGCGTGTAGACGAAGTCGCCGATATGCTCACCGCCAAACCAGGCGTAGTAGGCGAACCCGCCGGTCAGTTTGCAGTCTGGACTGAAGACGTACGATCCCGGCGCCAGCACGGCCTTGAGCCCCACCATACCCTCGTCCGGGCGGAAGACGCCCTTCCAGTTCATGTAGATTTCAGCCAGCGACGAACCGGGTCTTGCTTCTTCCTTCGGCGGTTGCTGGCCCTGTTTGGTTGGGATCTGCAGATGGGAGACACCCACCAGATCGAACTGGAAATACTCGCCGAACTGCGCGATCACCAGGGCAAACGAGTCGATCAGCTTGAATGAATTGAACTTGACGCCGATGGCCAAGAAGACCTCGCCCGGCTCCGGTGGTAACCAGACATTGAGCGCCTTCAACTCGCCCAGCAGCCCCGTCTGTAGCTCCGCTGGAGTTTTCTTCGCAGCTCCGTTCGTCTTGTCCTTGCCGTCTGATAGTGGTGGCGGGCCGTCGATGGCCTTGGTAACCAGTGGGTAGGTGTGGACCAGTTCCACCTCTGGGATGATGGCCCGGCGGTTGTAGCCGAACCCAACCGCCAGCCCGGTCACAAAGAAATAGGGCGGACCTCCCAATGGCTGATCGAGCACGGCATAGAAGAACATCGAGGGGTCGCCGAGATAATTCGCGTACGAGCCGATGGCCGAAAGGGCAAACTGCGGTGTACGCAGCACCGCCTGTCCAGCGTAGGCGGTGTATTCATTTCCTTTGTCATCGGTGATCTCCTGCTTCAGGAACGCCGCACCGACTTCGATCGTCGGGGCCTTGAACTCGATCCCGATCCCACTGATGTGGAAGTGCGGGTCGAACTCGTTCAGCGGCGTGTCGATGCCGAGCCCCGCCAGCGACACGGTGAGCCCGCTGGCCGACAGGTCGCCGTCCAGATAGATGAAAAGATTTCCGTTCTCATATTTCAGCCCCACGCGCTCGACGTGGATCGGGCCGAACTTTTTCTGGATCTTCACCCATTTGGTCCCATCGTCGGGCGAAACGGCAACCGCATGCTGCACGCCAGGCATCTCGGGGGCCAGGTTACTGTCCTTCTCCTTATCGTGGCTGAACGCCGGCTCGTCCTGTTTTGCCCCCTCATTCCCTTTGATGGGCAGATTCAACGTCACGGTCTTGCCGTCCATCAGCAGCGACGTGGCGACCACAAAGCCTGTCACTTCACGAGTCGGCACGCTCAAGCCACCGGTGGCGTTCATATCGCCGATGATCCCCACGTCGGATTTGTCGAACGGTTTCGTCGGATACAGGATCTGGAGCTCCAGCTTGAACGACTTCGGCACGCCTCCGGATCCGATCAGCGGCAGGTCCGGCAACTTTATATTAGAGAGGTCCAGACCGGCCTTGAGGCTCAACCCAAACAGCCACTTGGAATCGTCGTTGTCATTCTTGTCTTTGTCCTTGTCGGCGCCCTTTTTCTTTTTCGACTGTCTGGCGAGAAACGCCCCCCGCGTCTCGATGTCCGGTATACCAGCGCCTGACACCAGATCCGACATGCTGGGGCCTTTGCCCCCGGTGCTCCGATAAGAGGCCACCAGAGTGCTCACGTCCACTTCCTTCTCTGAGCCGGCCAGCCGCATAGTCCTGTCGTCGAAGACAACATCGAACTCGTTGATACCGATTTTGATGACCCCACTAAAACGCTTCTGCGCCAAGCCATCGCTCTGGTGACTGATGTCGATCGCCACCTCGATCGCCACGTCCGTCTCTTCAATTTTTATATTCCCTTCACCCTTGAACGCGAAGTCCTTGGTCGCCGTGTTGAAGGAGACGTGAAGGTTTTTGAACTCCAGGCTCTCGAGACAGGCGGGGTGGCCAGAGTCAATCCCAAACGAATGGCCCAGCTTAATGAGCAGCTCGCCGATCGGAATTTCCTGCCCCGATCCTGTGCTGCCTTCGAACTGCCAGCCGGACCCGATTCCATCATTTCGCGCGGACACCTCGAGTCGGATCGAATCGGGATCCTCGGTAGAACCGATCTGGAGGACCGCGTCCAGCCTCCCCGCCATCCCTGAATCGGATCGGCTCACCTCCATGTCAATCCGCTTCAGCACGAATGATTTGTCCTGCCCCAAGAGGTGCCAATCGGATTCAAGGATTGCTACAAGCGTGAAGCTCTTGTCTCTCAGGCTGCCTCCAAGTTTCACCCCGCTCACGGCCATGTCGGGCAGCTCGAGCCCCGGCACCACCCGCTCAAGCAAGGCATTCATTTGCAGCGTCTCGTCCTCAACCGGCGTGGCAAAAACATTGAGCCCCGGGTAATCGACGGAGGTTTCAAAATCGACACCTCCTAACTCCCAGCTCCCCAGCAATGTCCCTTCGAGCGAGCGCTCCGGTTCATTGAACGGCTCAACGATCCTCAACACCAGCTTTGGTTTCAGCGAAATCACATTCTCAATCAGGTCGATCTCATGAGGTGTGTCCAGGCTGAACCGAATCTCCGATACGTGAGGGTCCTTGAGATTGAGAATAATCTCGAGTCCCGATAGCTCGATCTCCAGCAAGGATGAAACTGGCTTGGGAAAATTCACCAGGCTTTCCAGGCCGGCGAGTTCCAGAAACTTCTTCAGCGAAGGCCGTGCCGTGAAGGAAAGCGACAATTTATCGTAGTAGAGGTCGTATGTGGTCGCGATCCCAAACGAGATTTTGCCAATCGTAATGGTGCCGCCGATTCGAAAACCGGGCCACACCTCGCCGGTATCCGTGAGCGGCACTTCCAATCCAATCCGATTTAACGCCAATCCAAACGGTCCGATGGTATGTTCCGCGCTCAGATGTCTAGAAAACAAGAAGCGCGGTCCGCCCTCTCTTGGGTCGGCGTACTCGGTGTCGCCTTCAATTGGGCCGGGATCCCATGGATAAATCAGCCCGTCACCGGAGAATGTCTCATCGTGGACCCCGCCCACCACGTTTGCCAGATAACCGCCCACATCGTTTTCCATCTCGACCTTCAGCTTGAAATTGAGGCCGGCCTTCACCTGATCCGGCGGAAGAAATGTCCTGAACGCGTCGGGGTAGACCGCATTTCCATTTTTTTCGGTGCTGAAATCCAGCGAGGAGAACAGCATCATCCTTTTGTTAAAAGCGATGGTGTCGGTATAGAGGTCAAAAAGAGTAGGCGTGTTTGTCCCGGACTCGCGAGCCGCTCTTTTCTGATACCATTCAAAGTACTCAGATGCATCGGCGTCGTCAGGGAGGGTGATCAGCAACATACAGTTTCTGTCCGCAGAGGAGGGGTGCTCAAAAAGGCAGCATTCCACCGCGACATTGGTCCACCCAAACAAGCTGGAAAAGACGCCTTTAAAATTGAGGTTGTGCGATCCTGCTACAATCTCTTGGCAATTGGAGATATGAAGAGCCTCTTGCTGGGGCAAAAGGACACTCAACCTTGTGAACAATTCCGGCCCCAAGCACTCCATATCGAAGCACAAATCACTGCTGAGTCTCTCCTTGATCTGCGGTAAAGTTAGGAGACTTTCAGACATTTGCTGTTCTCCTGGTGCGGTACTTCCAGATGAGCGGATTTTCATTCTCGGCAAGCCTCCAGTTAAAATTTCAGAAGCACATCTTTGATAACCTTGTTAAGGTCACGAGGTTCCTTAAGGTTCAACGATCCAGGTCTCACAAAGTCGAACAAGAATAGACAAAGGCCAATAAAGTCATCAAAATTACTATCGTCTTGGATGCCCTTAGCGTCATCCCAGAACTTAAGAAACACTGACTGGTGGGTCTTAGAATTCAATTTAAGGTTATTAATTAGATGTTCGACTTTCTGTTCCCTGGGTTCTGACGTACCCTTGGTAATAATTCCTTTGTATGTCGAACTCTTGCGTATAATCTTCTGGAAAATTTCCAGATACATGGGAAGATGTTCTGCAATATCTGGAAGGCATTTGGGAAGTTGCTCTAGCTTCACAGATCTTTTGGGTGAATCGTTGTTTCCAATCTTCTTCTCATTATCGATAAGAAGGTTATAAAAGTTTTCATATCTTCTTATTGGAACCGGTTGGTCCTCTGGCTGAATTAACACTTCGTCCAGCGATCGCGTTTTTAGAAATTCGACTAACTGTCGTCTAACGAGATAGGGTTCATGTGCTCCGAAATACCCGATTGCCCCCGTTGAGTCTAAACAAATACGTTGCCCAGCGTGATTGCCCTTTATTCTGTCTCCAGTCACAGGATCACCCCGAGCAAATATGCGCAGGTGCGGGAAAACGTTAGTGTTTAGTGCCTGAATGAAATCATTGCTGCCGACCGTAGGGGCGCTGAACGTGATGACTCTTAGGCCGTCGCCCCACGGCCATTTTCGCAAAGACTTTGGAACTAATTTCTGGCCATACGGGCCGTATTTCTCTCCGGCTATAATGGCGCTGCAGAACATAACGGCCAACGCTCCACCAAGGCTGTGACCTGTTACATAAATATTTTTCGGTGCTCGATTCTCTTTTATATTGCCGATTTTTTCCAGGCACTTCACAATAGTATTTAGTGTGCTTTTCATGCTGACCTTGAATCCCATGCTAACACTGCCCGTATTACTAATGTCATCATCATAATTGTTGAACAACACGTCCATGTCCGTTGTCCAATCCGGATTCCCACCACTTTGGCAGAGTCCCTTCATAAATGCCCGCTCAGCGGAACCGCTGCGACTGCCCCTGAAGGCGATGTGCACGTCATAGTCGTTGCCTTCAGCTTCCCGAAGCAAAACAAGACCCATCAGGCTCCAAGCTGCGCCTGTGACTTTCCTTTTCCGCCCTACTTTTCTCGATTCTATCGCACCAGTTCCACCTTCGAAACAGTACAATTGGTCGTTTCCGTTGTCCTGCTCAGAGTCGGGCCGCTTTTTGATCTCAATGGGTTCTGAAGCGTTACCGTTAAAATCATTCGGGTCAGGGTCAATCGAATAACTGCACATGTGAACGGCCTCAATCTTCTTGGTAATATATGCCGACGGTTCAATGAATTCCCAGTCCGTCTGTGGTTTGACAAAGGACGGTGTCCAAGGATCGAGCCGTTCCTTGTACTTGGTGATGATCGGGTCCAATTTCTTATTGTCCGACCAATTCTGGATATCCCCCGGACCACGGTAGTCCTCATATTTGCCTACTGTGAAATATTTGCGTGTTTGCTCCATGAAATTATCACGTCGGCTCGATCCTCTTCGCGTCATCTGCTCGTAATAGGGATCCATCGGCCAGATCAGAGTCTGGTGATACAAGTGGTAGGAAAGGATACATAGATCGAGATGGTAGATAAGTTTGTGATACATCCTGAAGTCCTCCCTCAAAATTCAGGCGCTGTTAGTACTCTTATGCCGCGTTCGTTCTCATGCGTATTAAAATCGATTCCATCGTATACAAATCGTGACCCCGATGTGCCAAAGGCAATTTTCCCAAGCAATCGTCGGTTGCCGGCAGCCGTCGTTTCCGTTGTCATTTTGGTTCTCCTGATGCGCGGCTTCGAATCAATATTTGATGATGAAGTTTACATAAATGTTCTTGGGCCGAGTTTCCGAGCCGCCGGAAGACCCAGTGTCCACATCCACGGGATCTTCCGTTTGCGGAGTGCTGTCGCCTCCCTTAGCGCCATACACAAACCCGGTCCTGCCATATATATGTGTGTGATTCTTGAATGCATCCTCCTGGACACTCCCGACGGCAACACCACTGGCGCCTCTATTGTATGCCGTGCGCTTTCCTTGATCGCGTTTTGATTCAGGATACTGGTTGTTGTCCACGCCACGCAGAAAACGTCCCTGCAAATCGGGGAGACGAAAGTAGGGTTTATCAACCGTGCGGCTAGTAGTCCAATCCTTCTGGTTGCGGCCTGACCCAAAGCTTTTGCCGATCACTTCATAGAGCTTCTGGAAGCGGGGATCTTCAGTAGTTCCGTCGTCCTTGAGAAACAGTTGTTTCCCATTGCATAGTTCCCAGCCTTCAGGAGCGATTTTTCCGCCATAGGGCATAATTGTGCCCACAGGCATGACGTAACCTGTTTGGTCTTTGATTCGCCCTTTGACTTGAAACTCACCCGTGGAATCTAGCGTTAGCTTGCTGTTGGCATCAGTTATGTCGGTGCCCGTGCCAAATGAAGCCTTGAACTTCCTATCGTCGTCCATGCCGACCATCCACGCTTCCGGTTCGGGCAGGCCCGCTAACTCCGAGTTTTCAAGCCTAAGATAGGCTTCATTCGCTCCCCCCCCGCGAATGGAAATAAACGCATCGTCAGAATGATCTACTCCAAAATGAGCCACCGATTTCTTAGCCTCCGGACCTTGAGCATGGAGTTGTGCCAGAGGTTCGAATTCTCTGTCACCGATTGTGGCCTTTCCGGCAACCGCCAGCTTGCTCCTGGGGTCGTAGGTGCCGATGCCCACTTTTCCTTCAACCAGAAGCCCGTTATCCGGTGCCTGTTGAACTGCCGCCCAACCGGCGCCGACGGTGAGCCCTTCCGTCACCGACAGCTTGCTCGCCGGCTGGTTCGTGCCAATCCCGACATAGTCGAGACCGGTGCCCGCATCGCGGTGAAAATTGAGCGGCGACTTGTGGAGGGTGCAGACTCGGCTGCCAGACCAATAGCCGGGAATATTCCGGAATTCGAGATGGAGGTCGGTAGGCCCAGTGCGTTGTTGGGTTTGAACGTTGAGGCGTAGGTAGATCGATTCGTTTGGAGCCAGTACATTGGCCGGCTGGGTTGCATCCAGTTTGTGGATTTTCAGCCGCTTGCCCTCAATGACCCACACGACCGTCCGGCCGGTTGGTTCTTCGGGATCGATCGCATCGCCCTGGTTCCAATCGCTGTCGGAATCCGGATCCGGCGGCTTCGCAGATTCCGATTCATGACGCTGGGGCTCGACGCGCAGCTTGATTTTTCCGGGTTCGTCGGTGAGCGCCCACTCGTGATGCCCGCCCTTTTCGGCAATTTCGCACTTCAGGATGAAGCGAGTCATCTTATCACCTTCCGTGACGAAGCGGATCCGCTCCTCCCGATCGACATTGGTGATGCGCAAGAGGCGCGAAGTCCATGAAGACCCGTCGTTGATCACGGTGTCCGAGCCGACGATGTCAAAATGGAGAGGGAGATGCTTCTGCCCCCGCTGACTCAGAACGTTGAGGCGGGTGATCCGTGGTCCCACGATCACGCAGTCAGAGCGTTTTGCGAGCGGCCCTGGCCGCAGTTCCACCGGCACCACACGCGCCCCCGTGCGCTTGTCAGCCTCGAAGTGCGGCAATACGATTTCGACAGGGATATTGGCGTCAGCCGGAATGGTCGTCGCTCCGTGGTGGAGAAGATACAGCGAGGTCCCCTGTGAGTTCGGGTGATCGTGGTAATGTATGTACCAGAAGTCCGGGTCGGCGTTGCCATTCTTTGCTCTTTCGAGGTCCTCTGCGATCGCGCTGCGGGTGCCCTTTGAAATCGTTCCCACAGGCAAGCGGAGTTCGAGGTGGTGATTGCGCCGAAAGAAATCGTCCGGATTCTCCCCGAGCGATGACATGTCGGGTTCGTCGAATTCGATCGGAAGATTTTCCGGATCCTCGTTCCAGATCGCCACGGTCAGCTTGTGAGAGATCTCGCCGCCTTCGAGATAGATGACCGAATTCTGTTCCTCGTCCCAAAGTTTGAATTCGAGCGGAGAGCCGACGCTGAAATCCAGCATCGGCAGCTCGTCCAGCGACATCTGGCGCTGGATTTTTTCCAGGTTAAGCGCCTGGTTATAAAGGCGGGCATGGGCCATTTTCCCTGAAAATCTCCATCCAACTTCATTGGGAAATTGCCCGACCAACCAGGTCGCGGCATTCAGAGCCGCGGCATCCGGAAATTCCTGGATGGTATCGATGACGAGGTCCCGGTTCACCTCGAGCCGCGCGCTCCCGTCCGCCTGGACTGATAGGGCGAGATGCGCCCACTTGTTCCTCTTCAGCTCATCGTATTCGCGGCTCTCATTGTAAATGTAAAGCTCGTTACCTTCTATGAAAAAATCCACGACATCCTTGGCATAGAGAATTTGTGCTTTTTCTGACTCGAGATAGATCCAACTCGAAAAGGTCCACCCTCCCGTAAAAATATCACCGGCCGTCGGCAGTTCGAGGTAATCGTCCGGCTCGCCGTCCAACTTTGTACGATTCAACTCCAGGCATCTGCCGAACCGGTCGTCCGACACCAGTTTGGGACTGCCGTGAACGGTTGCCCGGTTATTGTTTCCGGAGGAGTCCGGCACGGTGACCTTTTGACCTTCCTCGCTGGGTTCAGCAACCGAATCCAGTTTCAGATGGACGACGAGGTCGCCACTCATGATCTTCCGCAGAGTTTGTCCTGTTACGCTCATAAGGCTTCCTTTCGGCAATCAAAGTTTTTAGTGGTGATCATCGTGCTACCCTTCAATTGGTTGGTGGCTGATCCGGATTGAAACCCTATTCTGGAGGCGCTAGGTCGCCGCCGGGCGGAACATCAATCTCGTCCAATTGCGGATCAGCCCTCTGCTGGATTTCGCGAGCCTCGCGGTAGCCTCTGGGAGGGCCCTCGCTCTCACTCAATTGCTGATCAGCTTGTTGCTGGATCTTGCTCACCAACCGGTAGACATCCGCATAAGGCCGTTGGCCGAGGGCGTCGAGGACCTGGTTGACTTCAGGGATGGTGAGGGTTATTTGGATATCTTGCATGGGTTCTTTCATGAATCGTTTTCCCTTCTGAGTTTGAGCCAACCCTCGACGATGCGTTGTTGGCCGGAGAAGGTGGCGTGGGTGTCAATCTTTTCGATCTCAGCGGACTCGATCCAGGCCGCTCCACGGCGGGTGAGCCAGGACCACTGGTATCCGGGCTCCGCGGCCAATGGCACGTTGGTGGTTTCCTGATCGGTCAGGATCGGTGTCGAGAGAAAGGTGACCTCGAGTTTCCTCAGGGCCTCGGCGTATTGGTCCGTGGGGATCTTGATTGACTTGGTCGGCAGGATGCCGGAGACGGCATGGACAGATCCTTGCGGGTCGACCAGCATGGTCAACTTCTGCGGCGCATCGTCGATGGACTGCATCAGGTTGATCGGCTCCTTCCAGTGCACCCGGATGTGGTGGGATGAGGCATCCAGCAGCTCGAAAGCGTCGATGCCGTTCGCGCTGCGGACGAGGTTGTAGACGTGCCCGTCCGTGTCGATGCGCCAACGATGACCTGTCTTATCGACGGTGACCACAGCGCTTGACGGATTCTCCAGAATCTGCGCGATCTCCCCTGGCACCTCGCCCGGCACCCCCGGCAGGTCCAGTCGATTGGCCAGATCCTGTGCGTTCTCAGGCTTGATGCTGAGATCCAACGGCTCGCGGGAGGCTGCCTGCGGGGCGTAAAAACAATTGTTTTTGTAGTGGTAGTTCTGGCCGTCGACCTCCTCGAGAAAATACCCGACGAGGCCGTCGTTGAGCTGCTGATCCTCGCCGATGCGGACGGGAAAGCGGACGTGGGTGAAGTCGTCTGTGGTACGTTCGGTGTCGAGATAGACGTGGACGGATTCGTGGTCGCGGCGGACGATGTAGCTACGTGCCGGCAGGTGGATGCGCCAGCGTCCATCGCGCCCTTCGAGGCCTTCGGCGGAAATCTTGATGTCACTGTCTGCGGGCGGCAGGGTGAGATTGCGATTCGTGAAGGCGGGGCGGATCCCTGCCGGGTCGTGCTTGGTCAGCGCCTGCAGAAAGGCGGCTTTTTCCGTCGTGTCGAGGTTGAACTGCGAGCGCCGTTCGTGGCTCTCGCCCGGTCCTTCCTCGGGGTCCACGGAACGCATCATGTCCTCCCAAAAAACGCTGAGCGACTGGTTCACGGCCGGTCGGCCGCGCAGTTCCAAGTTGACCATGGCGCGCACCACGGCGATCGGCCGCCCAATGAGCAACGCGAGGCTCTGGTGATGCGAAAAATCTTCCGGTGCGATGGTCTCGAGCGCGTTGGTCAGGCTGGCGAGGTACTGCTCGAAGAACCCCTCTTCGCGCTTGCCCAGATCGTTGACGATGGTGTTGACCAGCTTGCGAAGGGGCGGGTTCATCCGCGCCGATTCTGCTTTCTCGATCTCCCAGCGTGGGAGATCGCTGCCAGGCGCCGGCTGCCACGCAACGTGGTCATTGACCTCGATGATCGTGCCGAGGGCCACTCCATGCTTGTCGTACACCATCAGGCTCTTGTCGAGGTTGTTGGGAAGGAGCCAACCGCACACAGGTGAATAGGCGGGATTGGAGTTGGTCTCCGGCTCGTCCATCTTCGCGTCGGGACTAGGCTCGGACGACAGCCAGCGGAAGTTGAGCCGGGCTGGCTGCACGAGGCGCGGCGGCAGGTTGATCGCGCCGGGCATCTCCGGCGAGCGCAAGGGCTCGCTGATGATTAGCGGCGTCTCCCGATCCGGATCGAGCACCCGCCTGACCCGGCCGAAGGTATCGACGAGGCGCAGCCGGCGGAGCTTCATCGTGCCGGAGCGAATCGGCGTAAAGTCGGTGCCACGCAGCGGCAAGTTCGCATGGCGACCCTGCGTCGCCTCCCGGACGGCATCTGTCAGAGGCTTCATGTCGGCAAAGCCTACCGGGTCCACGATGGGCAGTTGGAGGATCTGGTGGCGCTGGAGCAGGGCTTCGTGGAAGCCGTCTAAGGCCTGCGACAAGGTATTGGGACGATGGGAAAGGTATTCTCTGACGTCCCGCATCTTGGCCACGGTCTTGTCGTCTGTCTCGTCGATGGCCAAGCACAGATCGTGCAGATGTTTTTTGATTTGCGCCAGACGCGCATCATCCGACAATCCAGTGGCGACCCGATGGATTCTCCGCCCCAAGCTCTCCAGATCGTTAAGATCTTCGTGGGCTTCCTTCAAATCATCTAGAAATGAAGTCAGTGCTGCCTTGAGCTGCTCCGTTCGTGCTTCATCGTCGGGCTTCAGTGTGGCGATCGCACCATCGATCTGTTCGAGCGAGGTCCGGATGAGGAATCGATCCAGCTTGGCTTTGAGGAGCTGTGGGGAGAAGTCGGTGAGCACGCAACTCCCAGTGTAGAGGCCAGTATCTGCCGTGCGCAGACGTTGGGCGACGCCGGGCTTGAAGGTCAGGTTCACTGCGGTTTCTTCAAGCCGGTAGTTCCGGTCGACGAAACCGGAGGCATAAGACCGACGGTGCAGATCCCGGTTGCCCCCGTCGCTGACGGGAAACATCTCGGCCTGCCACTCCATCAGGAACGGGTGCCAGGGCTGGCGGCGCCAATCGCGCGCGCCGATCTGGTCGCCATCCGATTTCTCGGCGCGGATGGTTCTGAGGATCGTCTCTAGCTGGGCGGGAACTTCGTCTTCCCATTGGGAAACGCGGGGGAAGTTCGCGTCGGAAATGATCTTGCAGCCCAACTCGTTCCCATCGGTGCCGTGGCGCTCGGTTGGATGCACGGCGTCTCCAGCCATCAGAACGACCGGGTCAGCGGGTCGGTAATAGCGCGGCGCGTTCACTTGCCGCAGCGCATAGATCATTATCGCCTTGGGCAGCAGCCGGAGGTGGGGCGTGAGAGAGCCTTCGAACTTTTTGTATTGATCTGGATCCGATAGATCCGCGAGTTGTTGGTGGATGAGATCCCGCAATGCCTCGACACTGTCGATCTTGTCGCACTCAATCCCGCGCTTCTCAAGGAATGACTTCAGCTCCACCCGCAGCGATTTTGGATCTTCCGAACCCTCCTTCTGGGAAGCAGCGATCGCCAGGTCGAGACGCCTGAATTTATTAGCAATCCTGATGCCGGAGGCCATTTCGTTGATACGGTCTGTCAGGCGCGAGGCAAATGCGGTGTCGTCGGTATGCGACGGCACTGAGGCTCCGGTGACCGCAGCGTTCCGGCCGCCCTCATCGCCATTGGACACCTGCTCCACGGTGAGACTCCCGGTCGAAGCCAGTCTGCGTTTCAGCTGGGTCAAGCCGTTCTGTTCGATGAACCTCGCGATCTCCACCGGGTCCGGGAGATCTTCCGACAGGCCACTTGGCGGACGCAAGGCCTGCATGTAAAGCGTCCAGTCATGGTAGATCTCCCGGCGCAGCGAGTCCATCTCGTGCTGCGCGCGTTCGAAGTTCCGCTGGGCGACGTTCAGGCGGTTGAGGGGATGTGCGAGGAAGGCGGGGAGCGTCTCCTGCGCAGTCGAGTCCGCTGCGGTCGACTCTGAACTGGTCGAGTCTGCGATGGTATTTCGTTCCAGGCTGACGGTCCATAATACGCCAGAGCGCATCGAGCTGAAGCCCTTATCGTGTCGGGCCTCGAGGAACTTTGGTCCGATGTCGAGCTGGTGGTGTTCGATCTGCTGCCCGAGATCCAGGGCTTCCAACTGCTCTTCGATGATCACCTTGTCGCCGTCGATCTTTTCGGCCAGATAGGCCGAGAGAGCTTCACTCGCCGTATTGCCGACCGCAACCTCGACCGCACCAAGCGTGGCAGCCGGATCTGGTCCGAAACTGCCGGTTCCGTCAGTGGTCGGCGACAACTTGGCATAGCAAATCGTGCGCTGCGGGAGAGCTTCCTTTGTCTCCGTCTGATTCGCACTGGAATCCTTGGGCACGACCCATCCATAGTGATGGGCTAGGGCCTCGTGCCAAACCTCCTGTTCTTTGGGTTTCTGATCGGGCAGGCCACTCGCCTCGTGTTCATTGCTAATTCGGCGCCGGACGGCTGCCAGCGTTTGCTCAAAGGGGGTTTGCTTCGTGGGTGTCTTTCGCAGGCTGTCGCGCTTCTCCGGTTGGTCGTACCATCCGATCACGTCGTAGCGGACCTTTTTAAACTCAGCGAAACTCGTGATATTCGGATCGTGCAGGCCGAACACACTGCGGCAATTCGGATAGAAGGCGGCGAAGGAGGGCTCGCCATAGCCGATCGCCGTCAACCCAACACCGACCACCTGGTGCCAGTCCATTTTGTCCGCGCCCTCAACCGCCAGGGAGTTCAAATACTCGGGAATCGGGTCGTCCTTGGGCCTCCCATCGCTCACCTGCCATTTGCGGCCCAGGAACCGATACGGCTGCCACATCCCATCGACCGGCCTTGGTGGCAGAGGAAAGCTGATCGCTCGCGGCCGTTCGGGTGGCGGCTTGGCAAGCGGATCGACTTCCGGATGCAAGTAGTCGCTCTCCACGACCCACTGCTTCTGCACCGTGCCAGCGTCATCAGTACGCGTCACGAGCCAACGGTCGGGCACCGTTGGAAACACCACGCCCTTGGCGGTATTCACTCCCTGGGTCAGCGCGTCAGGTAACGCCCAATGCAGGTGCACGCCACGCCCAAGCCGCAGGCTCTGGTCGCGAAACGGGTGGGAAACGATCTCTTCGCTGATGTAGGGAGCGTCGGCGTTGACGTTTTGTTTCCTCTTGCCATCGTAGTAAGGCAGCCTGGAGAAGTCGGCCATCGCCTCGAGCACGGTCTCTTCATTCTCGAGAACGAGGGCGTCGAGGTGAATGGGAACCAGGAGGGCTCTGTTCATTGCTGTCACCTGTCCTTCATGCCCAGAAACACCGGGACCTCGGGCGTCACCAGGGCGCAAGTGGTGCCGGGTCTACGCTCAAAAAGATCGAGTCGGTCTTCGATACCACTTCGTCTTGCTGCAGGGCGGGCAGCTTTTCGGGGCTGAGGTGGCGACGGACAGCCCCCTGTACATTCTATTCGATCTACCGATGCGGCAACATCATGCAACGCTCTGTCATTAACGGATCCATCACTCTTGATGATGTTATCAGGACGACTCCTTAAAAAGGAGATTCTCCCGCTGGCACGCGAAACGCCAAAATCTTCCACGTATGTATATGTAAGGGCGCTTTTTGTTTTCATTGTTTTCCTTTTCCCCGGCTGGCGTAGAGGACGCTGCGGCCTCGTTGACGAACCCTCCTGAACCGGCCGAGCATCCGTCTCCTGTTTCGGGCAAGCCCCGCTTTATTGGCCGTTTGCCTGGCGCTCGCGGGCCGCCTCGACCGCCTCTTCTCCAAGCGTCTGCGAGACGGAATGAAACCGCATTTCTGCCGGCCCGTTAAGAAGCTTCACCGCCCCCCGCAGCACACGGAAGTTGTCCGATTGCAAGTGAGCGTCTAAATCCGCCTGGCTCTCCCACTCCTCGATGACGCACAGGGCGTTCTCGTTTTCCACCTCGCGGTAGAACGTGCTACTGACACACCCCGCCTCCTTTCGCACCCGCACCGCCAACGCTGAGAGCGTTTGCGCCAGTTCTTTTTGCTTGGCGGAGCGCACGTCGATTTTGATGGTGACGAGAATCATGAAAGGCCTCAGGCTTACGAGAAGTCAGATCTGGGCCTCCATTACGGGCACCATGTACACCCCATGGTTGCATTGACAACATGGCAAGAAATATATAATGGTACAGATTGCTCCCGTTGCCCCTTCGCGTTACCTAAAATACAGAGCAAGTTGTGGGCCAACGGTGAGTCGGTGAGGCAATATTTTTATAAGCTATCGATATTGTTGGATTTTTATGGAAGAGAGAAACTCAGGGAAGTCCGTCGATTCGGGGCGTAGCCCACCGTATGTGGTGGACCCCACCGCATAAGGTGAGCTCGTGGAAGATTTACACACCCATCTCAGGGTTTTTGGGGCCGGTGAATTCCATGCTTTTGCATGCGGTTGCGTAGGGTGCTCGCCGGGACGCCGAGGGCCTTTGCGGCCCCGTCTTGGCCCTCGATCTTCCAGTGGGTCGCCTCGAGGGTCCGGACGATGCACTCGGCTTCCGACTCGGCAAGCGTCCGGGGGCTTGCCAAGCCCAAAACTGCCGGTGCCGCAAGCGTGTCCATCAGACGTAGACCGGGGCCCCGGGTGTTGATCACCGCCCGTTCGATTACGTTCTGTAGCTCCCTCACGTTGCCCGGCCAGGGGTAGCGTTGCAGGACCTCCAGCGCCTCGGCCGGAACGGTGTCAATGGTCTTGCCCGCTTTGCGTGCGAACCTCTCGACGAAGAAGCGCACCAGCAGGGGGATGTCTTCCCGGCGGTCCCTGAGCGGCGGCACGGTGATCGGGAAAACCTGCAACCGGTAGTAGAGATCTTTGCGAAACCGGCCGCTGCCAACGTCTTGTTCCAGGTCTCGATTGGTTGCTGCGATGACCCGGACGTCGACCGACATCGTCTGCGAGCTGCCCAAGCGCTCGAACTCGCCGTCCTGGAGCATCCGCAGCAGCTTAGTCTGGAGCTCCAGCGGCAGCTCGCCGATCTCATCCAGAAAAAGGGTCCCGCCGTGGGCCACTTCGAACCGACCCTCCCGTTTGGCCTCGGCTCCGGTATAAGCGCCTTTCTCGTGGCCGAACAGCTCGCTTTCGATCAGGTTCGCCGGCAGGGTTGCACAGCTCACTTTGACCAGGGGTCGAGCGTTGCGGAAACTCAACTGGTGAATGGCCCGCGCGATGAGTTCCTTGCCCACGCCGGTTTCACCGAGAAGCAGGACCGTGGTGTCGGAGGGGGCGACCTGCTCGACCCGGAAAAGGACGGACTTGAGGACATCGCTTTGCCCGATGATTTCTTCGAAGTTGTGCTCCCCCTTGATCTCTTCCCGGAGATAGTTGCACTCGGTCTGTAATTGATTTTTTAATTGTTCTACCTCCCCGAATAGCTGTGCATTTTTTATTGCAATGGACGCCTGGTTGGCAAAGCCTGCCACATGCTCAAATCCACTTTGTGGCATTTTACTTTGACCAAAAATTGCGGTAGTGCCTAACAACTCATCCCGAAAGACTAGTGGATAGCCTGCGTAGCAGCAAAATTCATTGGCCTTAATCCACTCTTTATTGGGAAATCGATTATCATTTATTAGGTCCTCGGAAAAAATTGGTTTTTTGTCGATAGCGACTCGGCCTAGTGGAGGATGGTCGAGCGGTATACGTCGATGTTCACCGCTGAGATTGGTATACATCCCGGCGCTTGCTTTAAGATGAAGACATTGCTCCTGGTTTCGGCAGGAAGAGGATTTGAAACATTCGTCGCACAGATCGCCGGGGCCTAGCAGCCAGATTCGAGCAAAGGCTGCACCCAACTCATCGACGAGACCTTGCGATATGGTGGTAAGAACTTCGTTGAGGTTAAGACTGGATGTCATTTGAAGGGCGATATCCTCAAGATTAACACATGCAATTTCTTGTTCCATAATTTCCTCCATTCATTCAGAGGGCATGTTTTATGTCAATCAGAGAGTTAAACTAAAACAAATTTTCGGAATTCAAATAATCGATCCGTTTATCCGCCCATAAAAAAACCCGCTTCCTTAGATTGGAAACAGGGTATTTCTGATTCATCGGAATTCCACCGCCTTTAGGTTTTAACTCTATTTATATTTTCTTCTATTTATAGCTGAATTTGTTTAACAAATTTATCGATCAAAAGCAAATTGTATTTTCAGACTCGCAATTAGGGATCTGTGATCAGAGTTCCAGAGAGTGTTTTAATGTTAAATTGTGCCCAAATTGTGCCCGTCAAGGTCAAATATTTCCAAACATTTCCAAACGAAACCAAAAGTTGGTTGAAAAAGTTGAACAGAATCAACCAGTTGAAATCACGACGTTTTTGATTTTCAAGATTCCTGCACTTCGAATCCGTAGGCCGCAGGTAAGCTTGTCCTGAGTTTATCGATGGGAATCCTGCCGGGCGTACCATAAAATTAAGCAGGTGTAGCTTTGAATAAGTTACCACCTGCTTTTTTTTGGAACGTCCCGGATTCGGACCAAGTAGCAGGTTGAGCGTCAGCGAAATCCGCCTCTGGAGGACTGAGCGTCAGCGAAATCCGCCTTTGGAGGATTCGAATCCTGCCGGGCGTACCATAATAAAAACAGGCACTTACGAGATAATCGTGAGTGCCTATCTTATGATGAAATCCTCATCCAAGCACTTTCGCCATTGGTTGTCACCCGAAAAGTATACCTCAATTTCAGAGTAGACGGCCATTGGTATATGTAGCTCTTTGAAAATCGCTTTAAGGATTTCCATCTGGCCTAAGTGAAGAAAGTTACTTATGGGTGTTGTATTGCAGACGATCATGTTGATCGTTCCAGATTTGTCAAGTCAATATCTAACTCATCCGGATCCCCATGAAACGCAATTTCGTGCTCCGCCAAGAACCTTTCGAAAGATACCCGATCCTTCTTAAGCAATGAGGCGCCATGAGCGGATGTGATTATGCCTTGTTCATAAAGACGGATCACAAGTGTTATTAAGCGGATTATATATTTCTAAACCTATGGAGGATTTTTAGAATAGATTAATAAGCAGAAATGGTTTATCAGATTAAATTAGGTCTCCGATTGGAGGCCTTTTTTGATTTTAAAGAGCAAG
>Ga0209678_1000101_pt1 | contig 33927 bp, 27 predicted proteins | sample WorMetilvaeELBA1_FD_187404 | JGI IMG/M metagenome (GOLD analysis project Ga0209678, IMG submission 187404) | Marine gutless worms symbiont microbial communities from Max Planck institute for Marine Microbiology, Germany - Olavius ilvae ELBA.1... ...
AAGATAACTACCGTTTACGAGTTTTTAATGCAAGTAAAAAATGCATTAAACTGGAAAATCTTCGTTTTCCTTTTATGCGATATTAATCAGCAATATCAAAGAGTTCTGGATACCCGTTCGAACACTAGTTATGCTGGTGGCCGCTTTTCTGGCCCACGTTTAATGCTTCCACCAATTTTTGAATGCCTTCCAGGTCAAAGTCCTCGGCCATTTGACGGATCTGCTTGCCAAGCTGCCTGCTAAACTCTGATTGATCTTTGATTTCCTCCGCGATGGCATTAAGCGTTGTAACATCCCCCATCTCGGCTGCCTCATGGATGCGTTCGGCAATATCCGGTGATAATTCAGCCGGAATATCTGCAAGCACATCCGCCGACAGTTCATCGCTCTTTGCTTCAGTGGGTGCACCGAGGCTTTGGGCCGATTCCAAGGCTTGGTTGAGAGCGTCGGCAAGATCCGAAAATTGCAAACCCAACGCTTCTGGCGAAGGGATGTTCCTCTCAACTCCCTTGACAAGTTTTTCCAGATTCCCGGCGGCCTGCAACTCTGTGGCTGCAAGATTGCCGGCCAGGCCCTTCAGATTGTGGACCAGGCTGTGTGCTCCATCATAATCCGCCGCATCGAGCGCCTGCCGGATCTGATTTGCCGCTGCCGAGTAGTCCCTGGCAAAGCTTAATAGCAGCTTCCGATAAAGCTTTTTATTATTGCCTAAACGCTTTAATCCATCTGCCAGGTCAAATCCCGCCAAATTTTCCGGAAGCGTTTCTTCGGGTGGGACCGTTTTATCCGACTCGGATTTTTCCCCGGGAACTTCCTGCTGATGGATGATGACTCGTTTTTCACGCGGCTTTATCCATTTCAGCAGCGTTGAAAACAACTGGTCGGGAGCAATAGGTTTGGTGACATGGCCGTTCATGCCGGCTCTCAAACTTTTCTCCTCATCACCGGCCATGGCGTGGGCAGTCATTGCTATGATAGGAAGGCTTTTGATTTCGGATTTTTGATTTCCGATTTTGGATTTCTTCTCACCTTCCCACCTTCCCAGCCTCTCACCTTCTTCTATTTGTTCTCTGACCTCTGTCTTCCGGCCTCTGTCCTCTGCCTTGAGCTTTGAGCTTTCAGCTTTGAGCTTATTTTCCCACTTGCGTATTACACGCGTGGCCGTGTATCCGTCCATCACCGGCATCTGCACGTCCATGAGCACCACATCATATTGGTGTTCCTTGACCGCATTGACACCCTCCTGGCCGTCGGCAACCACGGTAACATTCAGGCCGGCACCCTCAAGGATTTCCCTGGCAACCTGCTGGTTAATCTCATTATCTTCCACTAAAAGTATATTTGCGCCTCTAATGTCTTCGAACGCTTTGGATTCTTGTTCGCGCCTCTGCGCAGTCCGCGAGATTTCGGATACCTCTTCGCCAAACGCCTGTACGATCGTGTCAAAAAGAATCGATGGATTGACCGGTTTGAGGAGAAACCCTTCGAGTCCCACCTCATCGGCTTGTTGCATTATCTCTTCACGGCCATAGGCAGTTACCAAAACGATGGCTGGAATTTTGCTCAACCCCCCATGTGCTTTAATCCGCCTTGAGGCCTCGATACCATCCATACCGGGCATTTTCCAATCCATAATCACCAGCTCGAAAGGTCTTCCTTTCGGCGTGTTTTCAAGTTCCGTGATTCCCTCGGACCCGGATGCCGCCACGGTGACTTCGAATGTAAAAGACTCCAGCATCTCCCGTAATATATCCCTTGAAGTTACGTTATCATCCACCACTAGAACTTTCATGCCGCGCAGCTCCGATGCGGGTTTATATTGCTTTTTGGCCTTTTCTTCTCCCAGGCCGAAATTGGCAGTAAAACTGAAGTTGCTGCCCCGGCCCGGCTCGCTTTCCACCCAGATTTCCCCATCCATCATCTCTGCCAGCCGCTTGCTGATGGTCAGTCCCAATCCGGTGCCGCCATATTGACGGGTGGTGGAGGTATCGGCCTGCATAAACGGCTGAAACAGCTTGGCCGCTTGTTCCGAAGTCATGCCGACACCGGTGTCTTGAACCGAAAATCTCAAAGTAACCTGTTCATCGTCCTTTTTGACCAATTCGGTGGAGACGATTATCTCCCCCGCTTCGGTAAATTTCACGGCATTGTTTGATAAGTTAATCAGAATCTGACCCAGCCGCAGGGGATCACCGACAAGGGCCGTCGGCACGGCTGCATCGGTTTTGAATAGCAGCTCCAATCCTTTTTCCTGGGTTTTGATGCCCACCAGGGTGGCGATGTTTTCCAGGGTATCCTCCAAGCGGAAATCCAGGTTCTCCATGTCGAGCTTGCCGGCTTCAATTTTTGAAAAATCCAGGATGTCATTGATAATCCCCAGCAGGGACTTGGCGGAGTTATCTACTTTTTGGAGGTAGTCGTACTGCTTGGCGGTAAGATCGGTTTTCATTGCCAAATGCGCCATTCCGATAATGGCATTCATAGGGGTGCGGATTTCATGGCTCATGTTCGCCAGAAATTCACTCTTGGCCTGGGTTGCCTCGATGGCGGTTTCTTTGGCAATTCTCAGTTCATCTTCGGCTTTTTTGCGCTCCGTAATCTCGTTGATGACGAACACAAATCCACCATCTTCCGTCGGCGCACGGTATACTTCCGTGGTTCGATTGCCGGGAATTCGATCTTCATATATCGTTATTTTTCCGGCTTGAATGGGGTCCTGGTACATTGCAATGCGTCTGGACAGCAACGCTTCCGGGTCCCCCGGACCGTAGTCCCCCCGGCCGGCACGCATACGCAAAAAATTAATAAACGGCATGCCTTTTTTTCCCAGCTCCAGGGGAAAATCATATAGCTCGTGGAATTGTTCGTTGGTGAGTTGAAAGTTCATTTCTTTATCGATCATGAATATCCCACCGACCATACTGTTAACGGCGGTGCTCAACTGGGCTTCCTTTTCACGTACTAAATTGGCAGTTGCCTCCGCCTCCTGCTCCGCCTTTTTACGTTCCGTTATATCCATAAAGGTGACGACCGCTCCCACGACCTGATCGTCTTTTTTGATTGGCATGCTGGTGTATTCGACCGGAAACGCAGAGCCATCCTTGCGCCAGAGCACCTCGTCGGCAATGTGATGATCCGTGCCGTCAACATGGGTTAGATGCATGGGGCATTCACTTCTCGGATACGGCGAACCGTCCGCATGGGAATGGTGAATTTTTTCGTGGATTTTCGTGCCGATCAGCTCCCCGGGATCGTAGCCCAGCATCCGATTCGCCGCCGGATTGATGAACACTACCTTCCCATCCAGGCCCACGCCGAAAATACCTTCGCCCACGGATTGCAGCAGCAGGCGGGATTTTTCTTCAGAGGCGCGCAGCTCCGCCGTGCGGGCCTCCACCTCCTCCTGGAGCAGGATGCGCTGACGCTCCGACACTCTAATGCGCCAGCGCTCGAGCCCGAAGATGATCGAACCGCCGCCCAGCGCATACAACATCCAGGCCCACCACCTCAGCCAGGGAGGCGGCTGAACATTGACCGTCAGTCGCACTTCCTGCTCCGGCGTGTTCCAGACACCGTCGTTGTTGGTGCCGTTGATCCGCAGGGTATAATTGCCGCCCTGCAGGCCGGAGTATCTGCCCCTGCGCTGGGCACCGGCCTGCACCCAATCCCGATCGAGGCCTTCGAGCTTGTAGCGGTACTGGTTCTTGGCGGCGATGGTGTAGTTGAGTGCAACATATTCAAACTCGAAGAAGTTTTCCCGCCATCCCAGGTCAATCTCGCGCAGATACTCAAAAGCGGTTAGGGAGTCGATCTTATTGCCGCCCTGTTTGATCGCGGTGAGGTAGATCTGCGGCGGATCGGGGTTCTCCTGAAGGTTTTCCGGATCAAAACGGTTGAGTCCGTTAAAGCCTCCGAACCATAGCTGTCCATCGCTTGTCTTGCCCCGGGCGGTGGGGAAAAAATCGTGGCTGTGCAGGCCGTCTTCGGCCGTATATACTTTGACAACCCTCTGGCGGTCGATGTCGAACGCCACCAGACCGATATTGGTTCCCAACCACAAGCGCCCGCTGCGGTCCTCCAGTATATTGTGAACGATCTTGGCGTCGAATCCGACGCTCTTGTCGAAGCGTTTGAACTTGCCGGTCTGCTTGTCGAATTGGTTGAGGCCCTTGTCGGTGCTGACCCAGAGATTGCCCCGGGAATCTTCCATGACATCGTATACGGTATTGGAGCTGATACTTTGCGGGTCATCAGGATCGTGTTGGTGATGAGTAAAGTTTTCCCGCCGGCGATCAAACTTCTCCAATCCACCGCCCCAGGTGGCGATCCAGAAGATGTCGGCATCGTCGCGATCACGGATGAAGCGCACCGCCGTAACGGCTGCAAAACTGTCCGGATCCTGGGGATCGTGGCGGTAGACCCGGCGTTCCCGGGTGCGCAGATTAAAACGGTTCAGGCTCTGCTCCCAGCCCACGGCCCAAATGACATCCGGGTCCTCGTTGTCCGCGATCATAGTGTAGAACCAGGTATCATTAGTGATCTTTTCCGTTACCGCACCCTTAAAAGGATCAAAATAGACCATGCCGGCAGCAGTCGAGACGATGAACTCGCCGCGGTGGGTTTCAAAGAATCCGGCGGGGTAGCCGTGAGGCAGACTATTAGGATCTTTGGAATCGGGCTTAAAGTGCGTGAAGTCGTCCGTGTCAGGATTGTACCGGTCCAAACCCGAGCCGAAGTGGCCCACCCAGATATGGCCATGGCGGTCCTGATAAACGGGTACTGCCGCATCGCTGGCCAGGCTGCGCTCATCCAGCGGGTTGTGACGGTATAGGGTAAACTTCCGTCCGCGGGGGTCGGCCTTGTCCACCTTGCCGTTGTTATGCATGATCCATAACCGGCCGTCACGATCTTCGAATAACCCATGCACCGTATCGGTAGAAAGACTGAACGGGTCGCCCGGCTTTTTGCGAAACTGGCGATGGGTGCCCGATTTAGGATCGAACAGCACTAGACCGACGGCGGAAGAGTCGCTGATCAGGGCAATTTCCCCGCTGTTCAACAGCACCAGGTCCCAGATGCTCATGTGGGGCAAGCTGGCGGAATCATCCGGGTCGTGATCGAAATGTTTGAAACGTCCACTGTCGCGGTCCCGGCGGATCAAGCCGGCTTCACGCGTGGCAAACCAGAGGTGCCCGTCACGGTCCTGGACGATGGACTGGATCGCGTTGTCCGGCAGGCTGGCGGGATCATCCGGGTCATGGGCGAAGCGGGTGAAGCGCCCGGTTGCCGGATCGAATCGATTGACCCCGTGGTTTTTGGTCGCCACCCAGATGAAACCCCGGCTGTCCTCGAACAGGCCGAAGATATCGTTGTCGGACAACGAGTAGGGGTCGGCGGGGTCGTGTTGATAGTTCTTGAAACGATCGGCCGCCGGATCGTAGCGGGACAGGCCGGATTGCGTGCCGAACCACAGATAACCCTGGCGATCCTGAATGATCGTCCGTGAGGAAAGGTTGAAGACATTGCCCGCCAGACTTGATTCAGGCCGGGTTGGGTCTTTAAAAAACCGGGTGATGGTATTTGTGCGTTTGTTATAGCGATTGAGACCATAATTGGTGCCGGCCCAGATATTGCCGTCACGATCTTCGAACAACTGGGTGACAAAGTCGTTGGAAATGCCAGCGGGCCCTTCGCGGATCATCCATTTGCTGGAGCCGTCAAAGCGCAGCATGCCGTTATAAAAGGAGCTGAACCAGAGAAAGCCATCCCGATCCTGAATTATGGCGAAGCCCGGCTCGCCGCCGATGTCGAACACATATTCGAATTTCATCGGCTTTGCCGGTGTATTTGCTAAAGACGCCACCGGCAGCGCTGCCAGCAGAACTGCCAATGGCAATCCCGGGCCACGGCAGCAGCGGATGATGCATTGCAAGAACGCTGTCAGTAACTTTTGGGATAAACTGCCTGGCAAGGTGCCGGATGATGTCTTCATGGTTTTCTTCTCTCTTAACCCCAATCACCGTGTACCCCATCCGTGTGAAGTTCTGGGAAACAATCCCCGATCGAGAACCCTGCGGCTGATTCCAATTCTTTGAAATTGGGGCATTTATTCGGATGAGTGAAGGGTGTCTGCGCAAGCCGGCAATGGTCTATTGCATCACCATGCTATTTCATGTTTCAACCCCCGAATTTTTTGGATCTCAAATTCCGGTATCTTTTTAGCAAAAATGATAACGCGGCTCAAATCAACAACTAGACAATGTTCCACCCAATGTTTAACACACTCTGATCATCAGAATCAAACAAGACGATGATTTTGATTCGATTTTCTTTACTTCCTAAATATTGTCTTGTCTATGTTATGTCTATAATTTCGGTAACAATCTGATTTAGCGATTACAGTAACGTATACCGAATTATTAGGTTTATTTGTCAAATAACTCCTCACCGGTAATTTTGGAAACATTGACTATTCGTAGGGCATGTCTTATTTTTGTCTAAGTTATAGAAAATTTTTTTTCAACGCTATGTACCTAAATCAGATGTTAATTGGGAGGATATCATGGATAATACCAATCGCAATAAAGAATTGTTCACCAATGCCATGTCGAATCTGATGAAAAACAAACTCGGCATGAGCATTGATTTGCTCAATGAAATACTCAATGCAGATCCCGCCGACAGGCTCGCCACTCTGGCGCGCGGGTCGGTATACCTGAAAATGAATCAGCCGAACCGCGCCATCAGCGATTTTAATCGGGTTCTTGAGTTAGATCCGAAACATGCCAAAGCCCACCATTTAAGAGGTCTGGCCCAAGAAATGACGGGTTCCGATGACCAGGCTCTGAAGGATTTCGACCGGGCTATCGATATCGACCCGGAATACGGAGCGGCATTTTACAGCCGGGCGACTTTGCTGACCAAAATGGGGCAGGAGGATGCGGCGGCCGATGACATGCAAATGGTGGCACACCTGACCAACCTTAACATTGAAAACTTCGCCAACGAAAACAATGTATGGCGTTCTCGCCAATTACAGGTGGAAGAAATGCTGGAAACTGAGATGCAGCGGTAGTTTTCATGCAAGCTTCAGGCAGCAACTCTTCAAATTGCCAATCAAGGGAGGTGGATCCAAATGAAAAACCAATCCAGTGAGACCATAGTCATCAACCTCATTAAAGAGGCCGTCGAAGCAGAAGGCTGCTATCTTGAAGAAGTGGATTTCGAAAACTTAACCATACGAGTAGAAGGACCGGATGAAGTCGTCAGCGACTGCGCCCGGGCTGTGGCGGAGGTACTTGATTAGGTCTGCAGTCATTTTCAATGTATTTGCACGATCAGGAATATCTCCTGTGAAACCTCATTTGAAATAAGATAGGGTCGGCCACCGTGCCGACGGTCTTCCGAGGTTAACAAAATGATCCGAAACCGGCGGGAACAGAGGCCCGCCCTACGGTTCTGAACAGTTTCTTTGCTTCGTCTCTGAAAACATGGTCCTTTGGGCCAGTCGTTGATACCGCCGTCGGAGGTCAGAGACAATCGGCTATGCCATCTGTCTGACCCATTTATGGTTTCGGGTGCCAGAAATAGACGAATCTTGAGTCCTGAACCCTGAATGGGTTGAGGCTGAAAATCAACAGCTGTGAGAGAAAGGCAAATTCATGAGAAACTCCCATCCAACGGATTGACTTCAGTTGCTGACACCTGACACCCGACACCTGAAACCAGAACATTATTGGCAGTAGTTGCCACTTTAGTCACCACTCCGGGATGGACCGAGGCCGGGTCCTCTGGGTCCGGGTCCTACTTTTCACCACTTTCCTGTCGATGCTTTTCAATCAATTTCTTGGTCTGATTTATGCGCTTGGTGATCAGGATCGACCTCGGACAACTTTGAGTGCACTTGAAGTGATTTTTGCAGGGCCAGACGCCATCAGGGTGGTCCAATGCCGGCAGACGCTCGACGAACCCTTTGTCACGGCTGTCCGCCAAAAAGCGGTAGGCCTGGGCGATGGCTGCCGGTCCCAGGAAGGCCGGATGGCTTTCAGGAATCGGGCAGGCGGAATAGCACGCAGCGCATAAAATGCAGTTGGTTGTGTCGTCGAAGACCATCCGCTCCTCTTGGGATTGGATGTGCTCTTTTTCTTCAGGCAACTCCTCATTGATGAGATACGGCTTGACGGCCCGGTATTTTTTGAAGAAGTCTGACTGATCGACAATCATATCGCGCTGTACAGGGAAATACTGCAGCGGCTCAACGGTTATCGCGTCGCCATCCTGGGCGGCGACGTCTTTTATCAAAGTTTTGCATGCCAGGCCGTCTTTACCATTGATTCGCATCGCATCGGAGCCGCATACCCCGTGCGCACAGCTCTTGCGGAATCCCAGGGTGCCGTCCTGAAAACGCTTGATATACATCAATGCATCCAGCAGGCGGTCATTCGGATCGGCATCGACCGTGTATTCCTGAAAATAAGGCTTTTCATCAGTTTCGGGGTTATAGCGTTTTATCTTAAGCGTAATATTCATGGTCATATCCTTATATATCAATAAGTCCGCGGTTTGGGTTCCCATATGGATGTATCGACCGTTTTGTATTCGATACGCACCGTGTCTTCGTCCAGATAGGCCAGCGTATGCTTCAGCCAGATGTCATCATCGCGTTCAGGAAAATCTTCCCGGCTGTGAGCGCCTCTGCTCTCCTGCCGATTTAAGGCCGAGGCCGCGGTGAGAAGGGACAGGTCTAACAAGTTGCGCAGCTCAATGAGTTCCAGCAGGTCGGTATTAAAGGCGCGGCCGGTATCCTGGACCCGCACTTGCTGATAGCGTTTCAGCAGGTCCTGAACCTGATCTATGGCGGCCTGCATGTCCGCTGCGGTGCGGTAGATACCGACTTTTTCCATCATCGCGACCTGCATTTCCTCCATGATATGCCCGCCATGGGGCCCGGTCTGACCGTCGGTCAGCTGTTCAATCCACTGCCGGGCTGTATCTGCCGCATCCTGGCCGACGGACGGAAATTCGACGGCTTTGACGTAGTCGCCGATGTGTTGGCCGGCTCGCCGACCGAACACCACCAGGTCGAGCAGACTGTTGGTTCCCAGCCGGTTGGCACCGTGCACCGACACGCAGGCGCATTCCCCGGCTGCATACAACCCTTGCACGATGGTTCCCTGGCCGTCTTTTATCACCCGGCCGTAATCATCAGTCGGGATGCCACCCATAGCGTAGTGGGCCGTCGGCAGCACCGGTATGGGGCTGTCGGCCGGATCGATTCCCAGATAAGTCTGACAGAAACTGGTGATGTCCGGAAGTTTGGTTTGCAGGACCTCCTTGCCCAGGTGCGTGGCGTCTAAGTAGACGTAGTCATCGATTTTGCGGTCGCCGCGAATGCCTTTGCCGGCCCTTATTTCCGTCAAAATAGATCTTGCGACGATGTCCCGCGGGGCCAGATCCAACAATGTCGGCGAATATTGTTCCATAAAACGCTGCCCATCCCGGTTACGTAAAATGCCGCCCTCGCCCCGCACTGCCTCGGAGATTAAAATGCCCAGACCCTCGATGCCGGTGGGGTGAAATTGGAAAAATTCCATATCTTCCAGCGGGATGCCGCGCCGGGCGCATATCGCCGGTCCATCGCCGGTGTTGGCATGGGCATTGGATGTGATCTTGAATATGCGTCCAAAGCCGCCCGTGGCCATCAGGACCGCTTTGGCGGCAAAAATATGCAGCTCGCCCGTGGCCAGCTCCACCGCAACGACCCCCTGACAGAGATCTTCATCCAAAATCAAATCGATGACCTGAAATTCGTCATAAAAAGACACATCGTTTTTGATGCATTGTTGATAAAGCGTCTGCAGGATCATATGACCGGTGCGATCAGCAGCATAGCAGGCCCGGCGCACGGGCGCTTCGCCAAAATTGCGGGTGTGACCGCCAAAGCGGCGCTGATCGATGCGTCCCTCGGGTGTCCGGTTGAAGGGCAATCCCCTGTTTTCCAGATCGTAAACCGCCTGAATGGCCTCTTCGGCCAATATCTTGGCGGCCTGCTGGTCTACCAGATAATCGCCGCCTTTGACGGTGTCAAAGGCGTGCCATTCCGGCTTGTCCTCCTCCACATTTCCCAGCGCCGCGCCGATGCCGCCCTGGGCCGCCCCGGTGTGACTGCGAATCGGAAACAGTTTTGAAATCACGGCCGTTTGCGACCGTTTACTGGCTTCCAGGGCCGCATACAGACCCGATCCACCAGATCCGACGATGATCGTTTCAAATTGATGAATCAAGTTTCACCTCCGTCAATTTTTGATTTGAATTCGTGCATCTTTCCAGACCGTCTACCGCTATTGGAAACGATTCGCGGCACACGGCCGGCCTTTGCTATTGCCGGAATTTTTGCAAAGTGCTCAATATTCCAGCATAGTCATAAGGAATTCTAAGAATTAAATCAATCCTCAATTGACATCGGTCTCGAATTTTAATCCAATATAATAAACAAAATATAAACAATATCTTGACAAATTGAGATTTATATTTTAGTTTATCCCATGAGCAAAAAAAACTTCTATCCCATCAAATATGTTTCTCAAAGAACCGGGTTAACTCCCCATGTCATTCGTGCCTGGGAGAATCGTTACCAGGCCGTGATCCCTCGCCGCTCAGCAAAGAACCGGCGACTGTATTCTGAAGCGGACGTCCTGCGGTTGCAGCTTCTCAAAACGACTACCGATGCAGGACACACCATCTCACAGGTGGCACAACTCGGCACAACCGAATTAAAAAATCTTGCTCAGCGTGAAGTTGTTTCAACGCCGCGACGGCGGCAGTTCCTCACTAAAGCGGTGGAGCCTGTCGTGGCTGATGACTATCTAAACCAATGCCTGGCGGCCGTATTGAATCTCGATTCCCCCGGCCTGGAACGCTCATATGATCAAGCAGCCATCGATCTTACCAGACCGGCACTGCTCAGAGACCTTATCGTTCCGCTCTTCAAAGAGATCGGCAAGCTATGGCACAGCGGATCCTTAAAAATAGTCAATGAGCACATGGCCACCACCGTGACGCGTAATTTTTTGCTAAATATGTTGCGGCCCACAGCGGTTTCCGATTCGGCACCCAGAATCGTTATAGCGACCACGGCGGGGCAGTGGCATGATGTCGGCGCACTGTCCGTGGCCCTGACAGCTGCGGAAAACGGGTGGAACCCGATCTACTTCGGGCCCAATTTGCCGGCCGAAGAAATTGCCGCAGCCGTCAAGCAAAGTGGTGCGCGAGCTCTGGCGATCAGCATTACCCATATACTAAGCCAGCATCCGCTGGTTGATGAGTTGCGCAAGCTGAGAAGATATGTCGGCAACGAGGTTACCTTTTTCGTCGGTGGGCGGGCAGTTGTTGATCAGGTCCCGATATTGGAAGAGGTGGGTGCTCACTACCTTGAAGACATTGAGCAATTCAGTGATGAACTCAACTCGATGTCCGGCGTCAGTGTTATGTGATGGATATTTTTTGACCCCCGCAGCATATCAAAGAAAAGAAGCTTTAGGGAAAAAATTGTCGAATGTCGAATGTCGAATTGAGGAATTCTTACCATTTTAATTATTAATTAGACGGAGCGAAGCGATTCCATCATTCGTCATTCGTCAATCTTCACTCGTCAATCCCTTTACTTTCCATCCCGCCCGCCCGGGCTGAGATGCCTTAATCCAGCAGCGCAAAAACGGTCCCAAAAATTTTTTCAGACGGGTTTGAGCCGATTTATCAAGCAAAATAAGCCTGCCACAGGCATAATAATGCTAAAAAACCTAATTTTACTGGGTTTGTGGACTTGACGATTGCTAAAAATACCTATAGAATTGAGTTTAATGAAAATCATTTTGATTTTTAAATCCAATCCCTAAGGAGGACAGATGACAAAAGCAGAATTAATAGAAAAAATGGCAAAGGAAGCTAAGGTAACCAAAGCCGCGGCAGGGAGGGCTTTAGAGTCTTTCATTGACGGCGTGACCAAAGGCTTGAAGAAGCGCAACAGCAAAGTGACTCTTGTCGGCTTCGGCACCTTCAGCAATGTTTACCGCAAAACCCGCAAGGGCCGCAATCCCCAGACAGGCGAGAAAATCAAAATCAAGGGCAAGAATGTAGTAAAATTCAAACCCGGCAAGACGCTTCGAGATAAAGTCTGATCCTGATTGCACGCACCAATTTCGGGGGCAACTAATCGATATGGCAATTACCGATTAGTCGTCCCCTTTTTTTGTCCATCAAAACGCCGGGCAGATTCGTTCATGGCCTGCGTCTGCCTGATTGCATGCCGCCCACCGCCGGTGACAGCCCAATCCGGTCGCCGTCCACATCCGCATTACGATTTTTTACAAAAGCAAAAATACTTGCGATATCCAATTCAAATCTTATTTTTTTATTACTCAACCGGATCGGCTGGCATTTAGTAGCCTTTAGTATATTGAGTACTAACTTCTTTTCCGGAGTCTTCATTTTTGCATGGAGGACGAATAAGACTATATCAGGATCGATATAGCATAACCTGGCAAATATATGACTTCAGCCGGGAGACCTAAGACCATGATCAAAGCAGCAATTGGACAATCAGAAAACATTGACACGCTGGCAGCGATTGAAACCGTTATTTTTCAATGCCAAAAACAGCTGGCAAATCTTCAACCCCAAGCCGGAATTGTTTTTGTCGGTGTAAATTTTGATCATCGTCTGATGCTTGACAAAATTCATGAGAAATTCCCGGGATTAGCTCTCATTGGCTGTACCTCCGCCGGAGAATTCTCATCAAGCTATGGATTCAGCGATGACTCTATCAGTTTAATGGTTTTCTATTCCGATGATGTTGAGATTGGGGTCGGCGTCGGCCGGTCGCTTTCTGATAATCCGGAAGCAGCTATTCAAACAGCGGTAGAACAGGCATCCGATAAATTGTCAAAGCCGGTTTCAATCTGCCTGGCCTTTCCAGATTGGCATATGGGATCATTTGACCTGATCATGAAAAAACTCAACCTGGCGCTGGGAAACGATTGTCCGGTATTCGGTGGTGTTGCCGGGTCGCTGTGGGATGAAGGCCGGGCGCCCCGGCAGTTTTATCAGGATGAAGTCCTGGCGGATGCCATTCCGATCATCCTGTTTGCAGGCCACCTTGAATATTCATTTTCGATTGCCAACAGCTGGAAGCCGGTCGGCAAGCAGGCCAGAATCACCTCCGCTGAAGGTCGCCAGGTTAAACGCATTGACGAATTTAAAGCCGTCGATTTCTATCGCCATTATCTGGGTGATCATTCCGATCCGGCCCAAGAATTCCTTCTGGCGGTATATGACAAGAACAGCGAGCAGAGCTATTTACGGGCACCGATGGAATATAATCCTGACCATAGCATCACCTTTTCAGAATCGATTCCGCAGGGCGCAACGGTTCAACTTACCGAGGCCATTCGTCAGGTCATGATCGAGGATACCCAAAACACGTCCCGGCAAGTCGTTCAAGCGCTGCCGGAACTGAATCCGGCTTTTGCGATGGCATTTTCTTGTGCATTCCGTAAAAATTTGCTTGGAACCCGCGTCGGTCAGGAACTTCAAATTCTAAAAGGCAACCTCCCAGACGACCTGCCGATAGTCGGATTTTATTCTTTTGGTGAAATCGCTCCGATTGTCATGGGGCAGGAAAGCTTCTTTCATGGCGCCACCCTGGTGACGCTTTTGGTCGGGCAAAGCAATGCAACGGCTGCAGCAATCGAAAAAATGCCGAAACTCGGTTTGTCCGACGACAGTCTTAGACCACCCGGACAGACCGACCGGGCTATCCCGGATGATCTGGAGAAGACCAAATTGGAGAACAGGCTCTTAAAGCGGAAATTATCGCGTTCGGAATCTTACCGCGAGCGGTTGGAGGAGATTAAAGATTTCAATTCCGCAATGCATCGCAAAATCGTCCAGGAGGTAGAAGAGGCCCGCCGAGAAATTCAGCGTAAAGAAGCACTGCTGAGCAAAAGCGAGGAAAAATATCGCCGCATTGTCACAACCGCGGGCGAAGGTTTCATTTTGATGGACGAGGATATGATTATTACCGATGCCAACGAAGCATTCTGCCACATGATGGGCTATGCGAAAGGAGACCTGCTCGGTAAAACCCCATTTGATTTCGGGGCCGGCGAGTTCAGACACTTTCTGCGTACTAATCAGGCTAGAACGCCGGCCAAAGAATACAGGAAATTCGAAGGAATGCTAAAGGCGAACAACGGCAGGCTCATACCGATTCTTATCCACGGCAGCAAGCTGAGAGATGACAGCGGAATGATTATCGGGAATATGGCGTTTATAACCGATTTGACAGAACAAAAAAAGGCCCTGGCCCTGGCAGCCGAGGTGCAAAAAAGCCTTCTTCCCCAATATGGAGTTCAAATCCCCGGCCTGGATGTCGCCGGCAAAAATATTTCCTGCGACGAGATCGGGGGCGACTACTTCGATTTTCTGGAGCAAAAAGATTATCCCAATGCGCCCCTTAGCATCGTGGTGGGTGACATTGCCGGACACGGCGTTGATGCGGCGCTTCTGATGACCACGGCCCGAGCCTTTTTGCGCATGCGCGCTTCTCAGTCCGGGAATATTTCTGAAATCATCAGTGAGATGAATCGCCATCTGACCCTGGATGTGCTGGATACCGGCAGGTTTATGACCCTGTTTTATTTGGCCATCGATCCAATTCAAAAGCGTCTGCAGTGGGTCCGCGCCGGACATGATCCGGCCATTATTTATGATCCCCGGCACAACAGGTTTGAAGAATTGTCCGGCAGCGGAATGGCCCTGGGAGTCAATGAGGATTTTCGCTATGAGGAAAACATCAAGGCCGGGGTCGCCGATGGACAGATCATTGCACTGGGCACGGATGGAATCTGGGAAGCCCGCAACAAAGAGGGCGATATGTTCGGCAAAAAAAGGTTTCGTGATGTCATCCGCCACAATGCCAATGAAAATGCCGGCAATATTCTAAACGCGGTCTACGATGAACTGGACCAGTATACCCGGGGACTCAAATCCGATGACGATATTACCCTTGTGGTGGCCAAGGTCTCTAACAATTGAAGATTTGGGATTTGAGATTGAAGGAATTTTGCCTATTGTAACTGATAGAGCGTAGCGATTCCAACAATCCGAAATCCGCAATCTAAAATCCCAAATTTTTTTTGGCAACTCAGCAGGAGGAGATAATTTATGAAATTTATCCCGAAAATTTTTCTCATCGTAATTATTTTGCTGCCGGCAGCGCTGTCGGCGGAGACTTTTCCTGAAATCGATATCGACAAACTGATGATCGAAAAACGTTCGGTTGTCAAAGAGACCCTGCAGCTGACCGAAAAAGAAAGTGCGGTTTTTTGGCCTTTATATGATGAGGTCGAAGCATTCCAGGTAAATTATTTCAAACGCTATGCTTCGCTTCTCAAAGATTACATGCGGGAACGCAAAAACCTCCATGATGATAAGGCCCGGGCGATGATTAAAGTGTTGGTGGATTTACAGACTGATGAACTCGAGAATAAGCGCAAAAACATCAAAATATTTAGCGCTAAACTGTCTGACAAAAGAGTATTTCAGTATCTTGTGCTGGAGGAAAGAGTTTATGCCGGCTTTTTTGCTCTGATTGCGGAGGCGTTGCCACCGATTAAGTAGTGACTCCGAGCCCTGAGGGACTCGGCTTTGTTCTACTCCGACGGGGTATGCTTTGCCTCCAACACGATCCTGGAGTTATGGAGTGATGGAGTAATGGAATATTGGGGATTAAAAGCGGATGATGGTCTGATTTTAAATCCGGATCCATCACAAATGGAAGGACAAGTCCATGAATTCACTTTCCAGCATGGAGCTGACTGAAAAAATTGTTGAAAAAGCCAAATCATTGGGCGCAGCCATTGCCGGGGTTGCCGGCGTCGAATCTTTGAAAGGGTCGCCTGCCCACCGGATCTATCCAAAAATCGGTATGAACCTCCAGGTGCATTGGCGAGAAGCTAAAAGCGATCTTAAGCCCCGGGAGGTCGTCTGGCCACAAGATGCAGTATCTGTAGTAGTGATCGGGGTTGAACACAACGCCGATAGACCTGAACTTGACTGGTGGGACGGCAAGGGGACACCTGGCAATCGTATCCTCATCCGGATCAATAATAAACTGTCCAAATGGATTGAGAATACATTTTCTGTCAAAACCTATAAACTGCCTTATTTCGTTTCAAAAGGCGGAATCTTTTTAAAAGATGCGGCCGTGATGGCCGGGTTGGGATGTATTGGCAAGAACAATCTTGTGATCACGCCTGGATACGGCCCCCGCATCCGTTTCAGGGCGCTTTTGCTGGACCGGAAAGCAGTAGCCACCGGCCCGGTTGAATTCAATCCATGCGAAGGCTGCGAGCAACCCTGCCGCAAGGCCTGTCCCATACAAGCATTTCAAAACGCCGGCTATTCGGCCGATGAGTTGGGCCAATCCATATTGCCCGGTATCAACGGAACCTATGATCGGGTGATCTGCAACGCGAAGATGGAAAAAGATATTGAGGAAGCCGTTGTGGCCATACCGTCGGGCGATGCAGAACATCAGGAGGTTCTGCAGGCGATCGATGAATTTGAAGAAGGTGTCAAATTGAAACCGCAAGGTGATAAACGACTTAATTTTTATGTCAGGTATTGCAGAGGATGTGAGCTATCCTGCCCGCCTGCCCGGTGGGGAAATAGCTGATGGATTAAATATTCATCGTAACATGCTTCTATTAATCAAATCTGGGCCTTTCTATATCTTAATAAGTCGTAAATAATATTTACCCTTTCTTGATATCTTTTTTTTGGCCTTGTAGAAAAATTCCAACCCACAAATTTTATAAGTATATTCAATGACCATCGATATTCGACAATGCTCAATCGCTGATTTGGACAAGTTACAAAGCATAGGCTACGAAACCTATGATGAAACATTTAGGGCAATGAATAGCCAAGAAGCAATAGATAAGTATCTTCATGAATCATTCAATAAGAAAAAGCTACTTTCAGAATTAAGTAATAGAGACTGCAATTTTTACTTTTTGTATTTTGAGAATGAATTAGCTGGATACTTAAAAGTTAATGATACGTTGGCTCAAACTGATATCAATGATGCTAATTCAATCGAACTGGAAAGAATATATATTAAGAAGGAATACAAGGGAAAAGGACTGGGTAAAAAACTGATTACTTTTGCAATTCAATTGGCACAGGTAGGTTTCACCGTTTTCGTCTCTTACAACAAAATATGTCTCGTTTGTGTTCGCGGACATTTCTCATCCTTTCATTGATTGGAGCGGCTATTGTCCACGCTCGATTCAAAAGCTGATTTTATCTACGTTATATCACGGTCGTGTTTGACGGCTATCAGTTTAGATGTTTCAAAGCCCCAAGCAGCAGCTTTGCTTTTCAATTCCGCCAGGACCACTGGCTTCAACGAGGCGGACCGTGACAGAATCCAGAGGTAAGATCGATTCGGGCCGGCGACCATTGCATAACTGTAGTTGTCTCTGTCGAGTTCGATGATGTGGTAACCGCCATAAAACGGGCCGAAAAATGACACTTTGAGGCTGCCGACCGTTTCATCCCCAATGAAACGAGCCCTGCCTTGTATCTGCTTCCATTGGCCGGTTTTCTCGTTGTACCCCCGGTTCGTAACCGATATCTCTCCGGAATCATTTCGCGCATAAGTTGCACTGACATTGCTCAGGTTCTTTTCGAACGAATGGTCGAGCCTCGCAATCTCATACCACCGGCCCATGTAACGATCCCCATCGAATTCAGAGACCGGCTGTAAACCCTTGGGAACGCTTGTGCATCCCATAAAAGCCGTTGCCAGCAGCAGTGCTGATCCAATCAATTTAAGCATCATGTCATCAACCTCTCCTTGTTAACCCAGTTGTTGCGTAAATAATGATGGAAAAGTTCATTAAGTCTATTTAATAGGGCCAATTCCTAATCGGAACGGTATTGCTGCTTCTCACCCTTGGTTGAATCCTGTATTTTTGTTGTAGGGTGGGCTGTGCCCACCTTCGACAGCTATATTCAGTACTATTTGGTGGGCACAGCCCACCCTACGAAAAGAGATTTTTGCAACGTTGAGGTTAATTGTTAATTTTATCTATTGCCCAGTCCTAAACGCCGAAAGCCGAAATCCGAATAACGAAAGCCCTTCCGAAATTAGCGAAAATATAGCGCTTTGAAATCCAAGTTCCCAACGGCCACAGTCAGTATCCCGGATGATAACCTTATCTCTTCTGCCCCCAAACCGCATATACAGGATCCGAGTACAGAAGATCCGGATAGTATTTGTCGTCATGCGGACGCGGCAGTCCGCGGATCGAGTAGGTCTGAAGATTTCTGAATCCCTCTGCACGCAGAAAATATTCGAGTACCATGCCCAGACGTTCAAACTCGTGAAGCTTTGGCCAGATCTTAATGGCCTTGGTTGGGAACCAGCGGTTGGAAAACGTGACGATGAAATAGCCGTCGGGCTGCAATACCCGGGAAACTTCTTTGAATACTGCCAACGGATCGATTAAATATTCAACCGACACCGTACATACCACCACATCAAAGCTGTTGGATTCAAATGGCAGTCTGGAATTCAGATTGAGATCCTGAACCACTCGTTCACGCAGTTGCTGGTTTCTCCTTAGTTCACGCTCATTGAGGCCCAATCCAACCAGGCGGTTGAACCTTATTTTATCCGGCAAATGAGACTTCCAACTGCCCATCAGGTCCAGCACCCGCATGTCGTCTTTCAGAAACCGTCCGTACGTATTTCTTACCATCTCAATAGCCGTGTCATCAATATGCTGTACGTACCGCGGTTCACTGTAAAACCGGGTATCGGGCGATTCGTCCTCCCGCTGCAGCGCTTCAGCCGTAAAAAAGTCAGTCTGCCGGTTCCGCCACCGCGCCTGCATGCCGGGCCCGGTCGTGATTTCCTCCATCCAATCGACGCTGCTGCCACCCCTTTCAATTATCTTGTTTTCCACTTTGCCAACAACAGCGGAAAGAACCAGGTCTTTGCCCGACAAGGGATGATTAAAGTCTATCTTCATATGGCCGTTGTTGAGCTGAATACACCTGAATGGTTGAATATTGGCTTTAAACACCCCGGATAGACCTTTGAGCAATCCCCTGGGGTAAAAACGGCCGACAGCCGGCTCCAGCGAATGGCCCATGGTAAAACGGGGGGGCGAATTGGCTGCTCTTGATATGAAACAGATGTTTCTCAACATATTTCGGCAAGACATCATCAGCCTTAAGGCGAATTTCAGCTCTTTCGCCGGCCTGCCGCCCCTTTATTTCATCGAGTAAAAAGGGCGGTAAAATGTCCCGCCAGATGTTGATCCGACTGGCCTGGTAACCGTCCGTATGATTCGCACTTTCGCTCTTCCATTTCAAATGAAATACCATATCCACAATGCTGCCAGAAGCTATGCGTCTTGTTTCCACCTTAGCACCTTTTCCTATCAAATGATAATCAACTCCAGGTTCGTCATAAATGTAGCCCAATAATAGGCCAGTCGGATCTTATTGACTGAATCAATCTGAAACGAGATCGTTCCAAGATTAACAAATAAGCTAGGCACGAGGAAAAAAAGCGCAATGGGAGATTATTCGGAGTCTAATGATAGGAAAATACTATTATTCAAGTTGGGTTAAGACTCAACTGGAAGTTATTAGTTATACGTTATTAGTTAATGGTTTAATAAGGAATGAAATCTATTGTATATGCGAGTGGTGATCGAATTACAAGATCAGGTTGTCAGCCAGTTCTAATAACGAGTAACCAATAACAAATAACACCTAATTGAGCGTTTTTCGCCCCTTAGGAAATTGACAGCAAATAAGACCGCAGATTGGTCCGTTGATTGGTCAAACCGAATTTGACGCGCAGATTTTTGCGATGGAAATTTATCGTGGTTTCGGAAACGTTCAATACATCTGCAATCTCTTTGCTGGTTTTACCGTCTTTGACTAGAGACGCGACCTGCATCTCCTGGGGCGTCAACAATATCTTGGCATTGGTGAACCGCTGCAGCAACGGCGATATGATATCCTGCAGATGGGTGTCGATGATATCTACCAGGGTCCGGTCTTTGGCTTTAAGACGGGGATTTTTCAGCTTCTCAACATAGGGCAGGACCAGATCCTTGACGTTGTTCAGTACTTTTTTTTCCAAATCGAGCTTGTCTTCTTCGCGCTGCTTCAGCAGCACTTTCATGGCGATATTCGTTTCCTCAAGGCTCTGCTTTTGTTCGATGAGTTCCTCCTGGCTCTTTTTCAGGGCTTCCTCGGTCAGCTTCAGGGCCGTAATCTCTTCATGGCTGGCCACCACCCGCACGGGGCCGTCGCCGTACATGCGGATCGCCCGCATGTAGTACCAGTGCGGACCGTCTTCGGAATGGCAGGGATAATCATACAGAAACTCATCCACCTCGCCGCGCATAACTGCCCGAATGCCGTCGGCGACTTTACACGCGTCATCAGCATCGCTGCCCGAGGCCGCTTCGCAGATTTCCAGATAATTGCTTCCCCGGTCGTCATGGTCACCGGGCATTCCGCCCTCTATTGCAAAGTCCCGCCACGCCTTGTTGGTTTCGAGAATCACACCGTTTTCATCCAAAATTGCGATGTGCGCGGACAGGGAGTCGAGGACGGTCTGGGCCAGTTCATCGGCAAAAAGGCCGCGGGGGTCTTTTTCTCGCTTCGATCCGTTTTTCATTTTCAGATTGGTCCCGTTCAGGGTTGATGGTTAATGCATTCAAAATATGACATGCCGGCGCCGGTTTCAACATTGCGTGTTGAATTTTTAGCGCCAAGCGTCTATATTGACTTCGTACATTGAAACATATAGCTTGATCCGGAGCTGCGCTGGCTCAATCGCTTTGACACGGTGATCCCTATCCTGCTGGCTCTGGCCCTATATGTTTTCGGGGCGCTGCTCGAGAGGTTTGCTCCGCACCTGGGCACCAACGGCATGCAAATGCTTATCTGGGGGTTTTTCATATCCACCACGGTGCTGCTGCACGCAACCGTAACGATCAATTCCTTTGACCATATGTACGGCAGTCGTCGATATGATACACCGGACACCAGTCGGAATAACGCCTATTTAGCCGTCATCACCCTGGGCGAAGGCTGGCACAACAATCATCATCACTATGCCGTATCCGCCCGCCAGGGATTTTTCTGGTGGGAATTCGACATCACCTATTACCTGCTGGTTTGTATGTCCTGGCCGGGTATTGTCAGAGACCTGTGGGGCGTGCCGGAGCAGGTGATTCACCGCAATCGGATTGGCAGTGGTGATTCAATCCTTTAGTTTTTGTTGGGTACTGGGTTATTGGGTATTGGCGATTCGGTGTTCGGTATTCGGCATTTGGTACTAGGTATTGGGTGCTGGGTATCTGGTAGTCTCATTTCGGTTGTGTTGATGTTGGTGGCAGAATAAAATGGATCCGCCGACCTGCGACGAGCTCCCCTCGACTTGCTCGGGATCTGAGCCTGTCGAACGGCAGTCGAGTCGAGGCGAACCACAAATATTCAATATTCAATATTCAATCTCCTATTCCGGTTTGCCCGGGTTGGTTTATAGTCCTGCAGCAGGTTAATTTTAGGAAATGATATCCTTCTTCTCCAACTAGTCAGGAGGTCAGAAAATGAGGATTGCCGTAATCGGTACCGGAATATCGGGCATGACCTCGGCCTATTTGCTCAGTAAAGATCACGAGGTTGTCGTCTATGAGGCCAATGACTACATCGGTGGACACACGAACACCGTGGATGTGGCCCTCAATGGACAGCAGTATGCCGTGGATACCGGGTTTATCGTTTTTAATGAAAAAACCTACCCCAATTTTGTCAAGCTCATGAAGCACCTGGGGGTGGGCTGGCAAAACTCGGTCATGAGCTTTTCCGTGCAATGCGAAAAAACCGGGCTGCAGTTCAGTCCCAGCACGATGAATTCCCTGTTTATTCAGCGAAAAAACCTGCTGCGGCCGTCCTTTTACCGGATGCTGTGGGACGTAATGCGTTTTAAAAAGGACTCGGAACTCCTGTTGCAATCTGAAGATTACGACTTGACGCTGGCTGAATTTCTGAGCAGCAAAGGCTATTCCCAGGCTTTTGTACAGCATTTTATCATACCGATGGGGGAAGCGGTCTGGTCAGCGGACCCGGTGAAGTTTAACGAATTCCCAGCCCTGTATTTCGCGCAATTTTTTAAAAACCATGGATTCTTAAATATCAAAGATCAGCCCCAATGGCTCACTATCCAAGGCCGGTCAAGGCAATATATCGAACCGCTGACCAAACCCTACGCCGATCAAATACGCCTAAACTGCCCGGTCGCATCGGTGCGGCGGCATCCGGAATTTGTCGAGATTTTTACGAAGGACCAACCGCCCGAAAGATTTGATCAGGTTGTGATCGCCGCCCACAGCGACCAGGCGCTGGCCATGCTGGACGATCCGACCGATGCTGAGCAAGCTATTCTGAGTGCGATTCCCTACCAGGAAAACCAGGCCGTTCTGCACTGCGATGAATCGCTGCTTCCCAGCAAGAAGGCCGCCTGGGCCAGCTGGAATTATCATATCCCCCAAGAAGATACGGGGCGGGTGGCCGTCACTTACGACATGAACATATTGCAAAGCATCGGGGCGCCTGAGGAATTATGTGTTTCGCTGAATCTGGACCAGGCCATCGATCCGGCCAAAATCCATCGCAAGTATATCTATCATCACCCGGTCTATAATCCGGAGAGCCTGACGGCACGACACCGTCATGGTGAAATAAACGGCCAAAATCGAACGCGTATTACGCCGGTGCCTACTGGGGGTATGGTTTTCATGAAGACGGCGCTGCCAGCGCGGTGGAGGTGGGCAAACACTTCGGCAAAACCCTATAGAAGCCGTCATAGAAACTTCTCTGACCCTTTCCATAGTGACCCTGAGAAGATGACATTTGGCTCTTTATGGTTATCGTTTTATTATTGTTCAAGCAATAGTTTATGCGTCATGAATTCCATAGTTGAGGCAAAATCTTTCTCCTCAAAAAATACCGGATATTTTCATTGAGTTGTAGAAATTCCGAGACGTTAAATTATGCACAGCTGCATATACGAGGGAACCATTCGGCATCGGCGATTCAGGCCGCGACCGAACATGTTTCGGTATCGCTTGTTTTTCATGTTTCTGGATTTGGCCGAATTGCCGAACCTGTTTGATTCATATCGGTTGTGGTCATACGAAAGCGCCAATGTCGCCAGTTTCAGGCGCCGGGATCACTTCGGCGACCCGAGGATTCCGCTGGATCAAGCTCTGGCGGATCTGGTGCAGGCCCGCCTTGGTCGTCCTCCGGAGGGCCCGATTCGCCTGCTGACCCATTTGAGATATTTCGGGCATTGTTTCAATCCGGCCAGTTTTTACTACTGCTACAATGCGGCTGATACCGAGGTCGAAACGATTGTCGTGGAAATTCACAATACGCCCTGGCGAGAGCGATATTGTTATGTGCTCGGCGTCGAGGACAATGAACATCCCGTTAAACACTGGCGGCGCCATCGATTCGCCAAGGCTTTTCACGTATCGCCCTTTATCGACATGGCAGTTCGCTATGACTGGCGCTTTCGCGTGCCGGCCGATTCCCTGCAGGTGCACATGATAGACTACCAGGGCCGGGACAAGCTTTTTGATGCCAGCCTGGCGCTGAAACGCCGGACCATCACGCGATCGTCCCTGAGCGGAATGCTTCTGCGATATCCCTTGTTGACCGGCAAGGTGATTACGATGATTTACTGGCAGGCCCTGCGCCTGGTGCTGAAAAGGACGCCGTTTTTCTCACATCCCAACTAGTCGTTAGTGGTTTTTTGTTTTTCGTTATTTGGAACGTCTCGGAATTTCTGCAACTAGATGAAAATATAAGGTATTTTTTGAGGCCTGAGATTTTGCCTCAATTATGGAATAATGGAATTGTGGAATGATGGAACATTGGGTTTTTTAGAGGATATTAACCGTTTCTAGTTTTATCGTCAAGACGGTTATACCATTACCCCAACATGCCAGTATCCCAAATCCCATTTTTCCATTCTTCCAGCATTCCAACATTCCAATTGGGGCGAAGCCCCTGACTTGAGTATTAGAAAAGATATCGTCCCTTTCAAACTACGAAAGGACTTCAAAATGACCGAATTTATTATTCCGGCCGAAGCCCCCAATTTACATGAACTCAAAGAACGGCGAATTGATCTCATCGCCCGTCGCGCGATATTCACGTTGCTCGGCAAATTGCGTCACGGCAGGATCACACTTATCGAAAATAGTCAGCACTATCAATTCGGTCAACTTTCGGATTCATGTTCGCTGCAGGCCGCCGTTACTGTATATCATCCGCAGTTGTATACCCGCATCTTTTTGGGCGGCAGCATTGGTGCTGCCGAAGCATACATGGAGGGCTTCTGGTCGGCCGATGATTTGACGACCGTCATGCGCATTTTGGCTTTGAACCAGCAAGCATTTGAATCTATGGAAAAAGGGCTGGCGCGGTTGGCAGCCCCGTTTTACAAATTCTATCATTTTGTCAGAAAGAACACGAAAGCGGGCAGCCGCAGAAACATTCTGGCCCACTACGATCTGGGAAACGATTTTTATGCATTGTTTCTCGATGAAACCATGACCTATTCCTGCGGCCTTTTCGAACGGGCGGACAGCACCCTCAAGCAGGCCTCCGAGGCGAAATACGACCGCCTTTGCTGCAAGCTGCAGCTTGCGCCCGGCGACCGGGTCATTGAAATCGGCACCGGCTGGGGCGGCTTTGCCGTGCATGCGGCCCGCAACTATGGCGTGCACGTGACCACCACCACGATCTCCGACGAGCAGCACCAATACGCTCAAAACCGCATCAAAACAGAGGGGCTGGAAGATCGGATCACCTTGCTGAAAAAAGACTACCGCGATCTGGTTGGAAAATTCGACAAGCTGGTCTCCATCGAAATGATCGAGGCGGTCGGCCATCATTTCTACGACACCTTCTTCAGCGCCTGCAGCCGACTGCTGAAAGATGACGGCCGGATGGCCCTGCAGGCCATCACCATCGGTGATCAGATATTCGATCGTCACAAGCGTTCGGTGGATTTTATCAAACGCTATATATTCCCGGGAAGCTGCATTCCTTCGATTACCGCCATCAACATCGCCATTGCCCGGGCCACGGATCTGAAGCTTGTCCAACTGGAGGATATCACGCCGCACTATGCCAGAACCCTGCGTGAATGGCGCCGGTGTTTTTTCGCCAACATCGAAGAAGTGCGGACGCTCGGGTTTTCAGACACCTTCATTCGGATGTGGGAGTACTATCTGTGCTATTGCGAGGGCGGTTTTGCCGAGAGATATATCGGTGACGTTCAGATGATTTTTGCCAAACCGCTTTGGCGGCGAGACTCCCTTGAACTGGATCCCGAATTCTAATAACTATTAACAAATATCAAATAACTTCGAAGTGAGCACTTTTCGCTCACTTAGAACAGGGGGATCAAATGGAAACGAAAAATGATATTTTTAATATCTTCGCGCACGATGAAAATTATCAGTACATCATGAAGCGGCTGCTGGAGGCATCCATGGAAGAGTCGTTTAATTCGGTCGTTATCTCCGAAGCTGGCCCGGGATATCCTATTGTATATGTCAATCCGGCTTTTTGTGATTTGACCGGCTACGGTCCCCATGAAGTCATGGGGAAATCGCCGTCCATGCTGCAGGGTGCCAATACCGACCAGGAAGTCCTGCAGCGGCTGAATCAGAATTTGGCTGACGGTGAGCTTTTTTTTGGCCGTGCGATCAATTATCGCAAGGACGGCTCGGAATTCATGATGGAGTGGAAAATCGCCCCGATCCGCAATCAGCAGGACGAGATTACCCACTATCTAGCTATTCAGCGGGAAGTTAAGTAAATGACAAATGAATAATGAATATCGAATAATTAAGGAATTCTGTCTTTTTTAATTAGTTGAACGCTAACATTGCGAAAATCCTTTGTTGTAGATGCTATGCAGGGTGAGCTGTGCCCACCATAACTCACTGATTTCATCAGTCAATGGTGGGCAAAGCCCACTCTACGATAGAAGTAACGGCATCGACCCCGGGTGAGTTTCGGTGACAATATTCAAATTTCATTACCCAAAAAGGCGAGGAGGTACTGGCATGGATGATAAAATGCGCGTCATGACCGAAAGACCCCTGAACGCTGAAACACCGGCCGAATCACTGCGTTCCTGGATTACGGACAATGAAGTTTTCTTCAAGCGCAACCAGGGGCAGATTCCGGAGGCACCGGTCAACCTGGCGGAATGGAGGCTGAAAGTCGACGGATTGGTAGAAAACGAGCTCAGCCTATCCTTCGAGGACGTCCGGCGCCTGCCAAAGGTGGAGTTGGCCGACACCTTGGAATGCTCCGGCAACAGCCGCTCGCTGCTCAAAGAAAAGGCCTCCGGCAATCCCTGGACCATCGGCGGAGTGGGCAATGCCATCTGGGGCGGCATATGGCTCAAGGATATACTTGATAAAGCCGGTCTGCGTGGCGATGCGCGCCACGTCGGCTTTGAAGGATTCGACAAACCGCTGGGGAAAGCCGGTATCAAATTCATTCGCAGCATCCCCCTGGAAAAAGCAATGTCTTCCACCCTGCTGGCCTATGAAATGAACGGACAGCCCCTGCCTTTAAAGCATGGTTACCCCCTGCGGGCCCTGGCACTGGGCTGGACGGGTGCCAATTGTGTCAAGTGGCTCCAAACTATCAGGGTCATGGACAAGCCGTCCGAGGGCTTTTTCATGGACAGGGTCTACCGCATCTTTCAAAAGGGCGAAGACCCCAAATCCGGCAAGGTGGTCACCGGCATCGACATCAAATCAATTATCGTCGAACCTGCCGTGGATCAGGCGCTTGCTGCCGGCGTCGTGCCCATCCGGGGGGCGGCCTATGCCGGCGAGGCCGGTGTGGCCAAAGTTGAAGTGTCCGTCGATCAGGGGGGCGTCTGGCACCCGGCCGAGTTGATCGGTCCCAAACAGGCTTACGCCTGGCGCCACTGGGAGTATTTGTGGGATGTGGCGGCTGGGGGGGACTACACCATTATGGTCCGTGCCACCGATACCAATGGCGCCCGGCAGCCCGAGACCGCCCGCTGGAATGCGTTGGGCTACGGCAACAACGGTGTCCGGGAACACGCCATATCAGTCCGCATTGAAACATAACGGGCAAGCAACGATGAACAAAATTTTGATCCTCTTTGCCCATCCGGCTTTCAAACGGTCGAAAATAAACGCCGCCTTGCGGGCGGCGGTGGCAAATCTTGATGGAATTACCTTGCATGACCTGTATGCCAGCTATCCCGACTTCCTGATCGATGTTGCCCACGAACAAGCCCTCTGCATTGACCACGACGTTGTTGTGCTCCAACATCCGTTTTACTGGTACTCGACCCCCGCCATCTTTAAGGAATGGATGGATCTGGTTCTGGAACACGACTGGGCCTATGGTGCCCTGGGCAACGCGCTGGCCGGCAAAACCACTTTCCAGGTGCTGACCGCCGGCGGGGATCTCAGCAATTACCGCGCCGGCGGTTTAAATTCATTTACCATCCGGGAACTCACGACACCCTACCAGGCCACCGCAAACCTTTGTCAAATGGAATGGCTGCCGCCGTTTGCCGTTCTGGGCGTTCACCGGGGGCTTCCGCAAAAGCAGCTCGTGCGTCACGCCGAGGACTACCGGCGCACCTTAATTGCCCTGCGGGACGATCGACTGGACATCACACAGGCCCGTCAGTGCGAGCTGCTTAACCAGCAGTTGGATGCCGTCATTAATGAGGAATAACCCATGGAACAGTTTTTAGTGCAGTTGTTTATTTTTCTTGCGGCGGCGGTTATTGCGGTTCCAATGGCCAAAAAGTTCAAACTCGGATCTGTGCTCGGTTATCTGATTGCCGGTATTGTGATCGGCCCCTTCGGTTTTGCGCTGATCGGCGATATCGAAGCCGTTTTGCATTTCACTGAATTCGGGGTGGTGATGATGCTTTTTCTGGTGGGTCTGGAACTCAAACCGTCGCTGCTGTGGCAGATGCGCACCCCGATCGTCGGCATGGGCGGCAGCCAGGTGTTGCTCACCTTTGCCGTCATCGGAATGATCGGCACGCTGCTTCTGCCCTGGCAGCAGGCGATTGCCGTCGGTCTTATCCTGGCACTGTCCTCGACCGCCATTGTTCTTCAGACCCTGCGCGAGAAGGGGTTGATGAGCACCTCCCCGGGAAAATCCGTTTTTTCCGTGCTCCTGTTTCAAGATCTGGCCGTCATTCCCATGCTGGCTGTTCTGCCGATGTTGGCCACCGCAGCGGTGCTCACTGAGGCGCCCCATGGTGGCGGGCTTTTCGACCTGGCCGCACTTCCCGTCTACCTGCGTCTGATCGTGGTCTTTTTGGCGATCGGTTTCATCTTTGTTCTCGGCAAGTTCGGCAGCCGCCCGTTATTCCGCACCATCGCCGCCACCCGCGTGCGGGAGGTATTTGTTGCGGCCGCCCTGGCACTGGTTATCGGTATTTCCCTGCTGATGACAATGGTCGGGCTTTCACCCGCATTGGGCACATTCATTGCCGGCGTGGTGCTTGCCGACAGCGAATACCGCCACGAGTTGGAAAGCGATATCGAACCTTTCAAGGGACTGCTGCTTGGCATATTTTTCATCTCCATCGGCGCCAGCCTCAATTTTGTCCTGATTTATGAAAAAATTTGGCTGATCGGCGGACTGGTTGGCGGGCTCATCTCGATCAAAGCCATTATCTTGATGGTCGTGGCCTGGATCTTCAGAATGCCCGGTAATGAAAGGTGGCTTTTTGCCGCGGCCCTGGCGCAAGGCGGGGAATTTGCTTTCGTACTGTTTCAGGTCGCCAGGATCAATGGGGTCCTGCCGCAGTCGCTGACGGAAACCCTGATCTCTGCTGTGGCCATCACCATGTTTCTGGCTCCGTTGCTTTTTTTGCTGCACGATCGGTTGATTGCGCCCCGGCTGCAGGAGGTCGGCCCGCAACGCCGGGCTGACGAGATCGAGCACGGTGGCCGTTCAGTCATCCTGGCGGGCTTCGGCCGGCTGGGCACCGACCTGGGGCGGCTGCTCATCTCAGCCGGCATCAAACCGATCATTCTCGACCACAATGAGGCCAGCGTCGATATTTTGCGACGGTTTGGCTTCGAAGTTTATTACGGAGACGCCACGCGACTGGACCTGCTCGAGTCGGCCGGGGCGGCGGAGGCTGAACTGATCATTATTGCTTTTGGAGATCATGAGAAAGCCATGGAGTTGACGAAGCTGGTTCAAAAGCACTATCCAAAGCTCAAGATTGCGGTCAATGCGGTGGAGCGTCGGGCCGCATTTGAGTTCATGGATCTCGGCGTCGACGCCATCCGCCGGGAAACCTTCGGCAGTGCGCTGGCGCTGGGGCAAGATGCGCTGCAGTTGCTCGGCTTCGATCCTTACGAAGCCTATAAGATCAGTCGCTTGTTCGGCAAAAAAGACCGGGACACCCTACCCGAGCTTTACCGGATATATTGCCAGGACGAAGAAAAATATATTTCCATGTATCAGCAGCACAACGCCGATCTCGTGGAACAGATGAAAAAGGACCGGGAGATCGACATGGTGGAACTCGACAAGGCTTGGACGGCCGCCAATCCGGAGGTGTGACAGAATCACCTCTGAAGCTGCGGCGAAATAGAACTGTCGGAGTGTTGGAGTGATGGAGTGGTGGAGTAAAGGAGTAATGGAGTATTGGAGTGTTGGAGTACTGGAGTATTGGAGTGTTGGATGCTGGTATATTGGAGTAGTGGACTAAATTCAGACCGAGGTGAAAAAGTCACTTTTTAAGACCATATATCGCTACCATTTTTGGTTTGGTTAAAGGTGAAAAGCGAAACAAATTCATTTGACCACCCAAATATGCCCGGAAATGGTTTTTCAATACTCCACCACTCCAATACTCCAACACTCCTTTTATATGTCTAAAAAGCCCCCTCAGCACGCAAATCAAACCCGGATCCCTTGCGCTCGGCAATTTCCGGTGGTCTGCTCTCATAGCTCTATAAAACGCAATCATTGTGTTCATTGGCGAATGTGCCAAAGGCCCTGATTCTTTCTTTTCCGTTCTGGTTCAAACTGGCCTGAAATCGATCGAATTGTCTCGAACTGGACATTCCTTCGGTCAAAACGGTTGCCGCACCCGGCTCACAGCTGCTCAAGAAATTACGGTTAATGTGAAAAAGATCTTCCAATATTATAACATACATTTCACAATAATCTTTGATAACGATGCCCATTGAGGGGATAAATTACCGATATTACTAAATTACAACTAAATGTTTGATATAGCATGATTTTTGCATGCATTGAAACAGAATAGAATCGTTTAGCAACCTAAAGACAATGCAAACTCATCGAGGGGGGGATGAGCATATGCAAATTGTCTTAAATAAGAGCTAAGTTACTTTTTAATGGTGACTTGGCTTTTTTTTATGTTGAAGATTATCGTTAATTTCAACCTATTACTAAAGGGGGGAGCTATAAGTGAAAAAATGTAATTTTACGGCTTTGATTATTATCTGTGCTATTTTGCTGTCATTTACGTTCGAAGGTTGCGGAGGTGGTGGAGGTGGTGGAGGTGGTGGAGATGCCCCTGCACAAACGGTCGAAACGTTCCATCTACAAGATGACGGTGAGTATGTACCGGGTTATAAGATATCTTTTACCCTGTCAGGAACCCTACGGGCTGCTGACAATCTTAAAGCATTTGTTATCCTTGAAACCAAAACATTAACCACCGTAGACGGTCAAGATTGTATACCTCAGGAACTGTTTTTAGAAATGACCGAGACCGATACAGGGATTACTGTCTCTGATATTGTGACTACTTACTACGATGCCGTTACTTACGACCCAGTTAAACAAATTGATCATACAACAGGAGATGAGTCTGTACCTATAGAGATAAATAATTTACCAGATTTAGCAGAAATAGGTGATTTTGGTAAATTAACTTCTTGGAAAAGTACAGACGGTTCGACCACCACAGGAACATGGCGTCTTGAGGGTGCAGGTGGAGGATTGGCAAATCTTATAGGAAATTTTACTTCCACCGATTCCTTTGGAAATATTGAGTACACAGGTAAAGAAACTTATACTATTGATGAATCTGGTGATCGATTGAAATACAAATTAGAAGCATTCTACTTCGATACTGGGGTGGAACTGAATCTATCCGGTAATAAGAACAGTTAGTAATTTTTTTTGCGGGGAAAGAAATTACATTATTGACCAATTAAAATCAGAGGGGGTCAATGAGATCAAAGCTTTTCTATTGCCTTACTCTTATTGCCGCTATTTGGATTAGTAATTGTACAGGAATGAACTCCCAGATTAAAGTAGACATATTGCTAATATTGCAACGTAGGGTCGGCCACCGTGCCGACCGGTTCTGGCGGGCAGCCGGCTTGCAGCGGGACCTTACGTCACGAAAGAAGCACCGAATTTCATGTTTCACAAGAGCATCTGAGGTCCCTGACACCTGACACCCGAAACCTGACACCTGACACCTGACACCTGACACCTGACACCCGATTCCTGAAACCTATATCTATATTTCGCCAATCGCCATTCGATTTGCGATTCACGTCTGCCCGCTTCACAGTGTCACGATATCCCCATCATCCAGCGAATGACGTAGCCCAACAGCAGCACTGTCGACAGGCCGCCGCACCACAATGCAACGAACCAGGCCCCCTGGCGCTGTTTTTCAGTAAGTCGCTTCATGGGATGCCTTTCCTCTGAAAACATAGTAAAGATAGCCGACATAGCCCAGTATTATCGGCAGCATGATGACGGTCCCGACCAGCAGCAGAGACTGGGATTCCGGCGCTGCCGCAGCTTGCCGGAAAGTGATTTCAAACGGCACCAGCCACGGCCACATGCTGATTCCGAGACCGATATAGTTCATTAAAAACAAGCCTTGACTCAGGAAAAAGGGCCGTACTTCGCGCGTTGTTCGAATATCGCGCCAGAGCAGCACCAGCATACCGGCGGAAAGCAGCGGCATCGGAGACAAATACAATATATTCGGCCAGCCGAACCAAAGCTTTTTAACACCCTCGTTCATAAACGGCATGCTCAGACTGACCAGCCCCATAAAAATGGCGACGAACACCAGCAGGTAGGTCGCGCATTTGCGCGCCCATTCCTGGGTGTCGTCTTCGGTTTTCATGATCAGCCAGGTCGCGCCCAGCAGGGCATAGCCGCACACCAGCGCCAGACCGGTCATGACACTGAACGCGGTGAGCCAATCCAACGGACCGCCGTTGAAGTTGCGGCCATCGACCACGACTCCCTGAACGAATCCTCCCAGAACCACGCCCTGGCTGAAGGTTGCCAGCATCGAGCCGAAATGAAAGGCCTGGTCCCACAGCCTTCTGGACGTGTTGGCCTTGAAGCGGAATTCGAAGGCAACCCCCCGAAAAACCAGCGCGTTTCGAATAGCCTTTTCCGGAAATACAGCACTGCGGCAAACACACCGGTTAAAACCATCATAACGCCGATGCCGACCATGATACGAAATGACCAGAAAACAATGGCCACCGGCGGACGTTCGTCCGGGTGCCACTCTTTGAGCCCCTTGACCTCGCCGTTGAGATCGTGGGTCAGTATCAGACTGGACAGTTTGGGGATCTCTATTGCGAATTTGGTCTTTTCCTCTGCTTCATCCGGCCAGCCGAACAGCTTTAAAGCGGCGCCGCGCTTGGTCTCCCAGATGCCTTCCATGGCGGCAATCTTGGCCGGCTGATGCTCCAGGGTGTTCAACCCATGCAAATCCCCCACGATCGGCTGGAGCGGCGCACGAAGACCGCCATCAGCATGGCCATGCCGAACATCACGCGCGCGTGTTTGACATGCCGCCGGCGCCATAGGTAATAGGCGCCGATACCGCCCACGACAAACGCGGTGGTCAGGTAAGCCGCCAAAATCATGTGGACGAAGCGATAGGGAAAAGACGGGTTGAAAATGATCTGCAGCCAGTCCGTCGGATACAGCAGGCCATCCTCGGCAACACGAAAGCCCGCGGGGGTCTGCATCCAGCTGTTGGCTGCCAGGATCCAGAAAGCGGACAGCAGCGTGCCGAAGGCCACGATGACTGTCGAGAAGAAATGCATCTTGGGGCTGACCCGGTTCCAGCCGAATAGCATCACCCCCAGAAATGATGCTTCCAGGAAAAAGGCGGTCAACACTTCGTAGCCGAGCAGCGGACCGATGACATTGCCAACCTTATCCGAGAAAACCGACCAGTTGGTGCCGAACTGGTAAGACATTACCACGCCGGAGACTACACCCATGCCGAAGCAAACCGCAAATATTTTGACCCACATGCGGTAGACTTCCCGATAGACTTTATCGCCGGTTTTGAGCCAGCGCCACTCGACCACCGCCAGCCAGCTGGCCAGGCCGATGGTAAAGGCCGGAAAAATGATATGAAAGGAAATCGTAAAGGCAAATTGAATTCTTGCCAGCATTACAGGATCTAAATCAAATAGCATATCAGACTCACTTTCGAACCTGATCGGTTCTTTCAAAATCACGCATTTACTCTCATGCAATTGCTCTGATATTTGAATTGAGCCACGAATTGACACGAATCAACACGAATAAAAACACGGATTGAAAGACCAAATAATTAGTGCCTGAACGAAAAGTGGCCGTTTTTCCAGTTAGCCCGGCCGCTAATTATCACTCATTAAATTACTGCCGTTCAAAACGATGGCGAACAATAGCAAATCAATATTTAGCAGCGTTTTCTCTAAA
>Ga0209678_1000102_pt1 | contig 33877 bp, 24 predicted proteins | sample WorMetilvaeELBA1_FD_187404 | JGI IMG/M metagenome (GOLD analysis project Ga0209678, IMG submission 187404) | Marine gutless worms symbiont microbial communities from Max Planck institute for Marine Microbiology, Germany - Olavius ilvae ELBA.1... ...
TCACAGCAAATTAACTGTTTAACTAAATCTGTTTCGAGATTCTGTGCAAAGCAAAGCGAGAAAATCGGCCGGACTTTGCTGAAAAAATCGAACCATGTAAAATAAATTGGCCCAATAAAATATCTGCCATGGCAGGAATGGAAATAAACAAAACCAGCTGCAGGGCGTTGGCCAGGGTCTTTCTCAAATCATCATATTCCCGGGAGGCCGCCTGCCGCGAAAGCGCAGGCAATACGGCGGTCGAGGCGGCAATAGCAAATATACCAAGAGGAAATTGCACCAGACGATCGGCAAAATACAGGTAGGTGACACTGCCCTCCGCCAGCAGCGACGCCAGTACGGTGCCTACCACGATATTTATCTGGTAGACAGCACCGCCCAGAATTACGGGAAGAATCAAAAGCCCCACTTTTTGCAATCCCGGGTGCAGCAGCCTGGCGGATTCCCAGAATCGAAATTCTTTGCGAACCAGGATCGGCAGTTGCAGCGCCAGTTGGAGGATACCGCCGATCAACACCCCGAGGGCCACACCGATGACCGGCGTCGGCATGGCGGGCGCCATAAACAACACCGCACCGATAACACAAAGATTCAGAGCAACCGGCGCCAGGGCCGGCGCAGCAAAATGTCCCAGGACGTTGAGTATTCCCATGCACAGGGCCACCAGGCCGATGCAAAAAAAATAGGGGAACATCCAGCGAGTCAGGGTGACCGTCAACCAGAGCTTTTCCACCTCAAAGCCCGGGGCTATCAATCGAACGATCCAGGGGGACAGCAAAACACCGCCGATAGTGAGTATAAACAAGCCGAGGCTTAGTAGCCTGAAAGCCGAGCGGGCCATGGCAAAGGCCCCGTCCCGATCGTTATTGACGATATACTCCGTAAACACCGGAACAAAGGCCGAACTCAAGGAGCCCTCTGCAAATAGACGCCTTAACAAGTTGGGAATTCTAAATGCCGCAATAAACGCATCAGAGCTGAATCCGGCCCCCAGCAGCCACGCAATCGCCGCATCGCGGACAAATCCCAATATGCGGCTGGCCAGCGTGGCCGATCCCACGACAGCCGCGCTTTTTATCAAGCGGGTTTTCTCGGACATTTCAACGTGGCGGGAAAATACAGAATATTAAAAAAAACATTAAAAGGCCTTGACAGAGTTTCGATTAATTAATATTTATACCAATTTAAACAACTCGGGAAAGGAGCAGACTCTCTTGGCAAATCACAAATCGGCGATCAAACGTGCTCGCCAAAATGAAATACGTCGTTTGCGCAATAAAGGCACCAAAACAAGGATTAAAAGCATCGTCAAAGATGTACGGTCTTCCGTCGCGGAAGCATCAGGTGAGGAGACGAAGGCGAAATTGAACACTGCCCAATCGGTTATTGACAAGGCCTCGAAAAAAGGTGTGATTCACAAACGCACCGCCTCCAGAAAAATCAGCCGCCTCACAAAACTCGCCAATTCCGCCAGCGCATAATTTCAGACCAAATTATCGTATTGCTATTTTGCATCTAGTATGGATTTTCCGCCCGGGGCGGAAAATCCATGCAGTGCGGCATTAGAAATCATTGGTTAGGCGGGCGAAGATTCGTTCCGACATTCGTTCCGAAAGCCTAGCCAGGGCCAAGCTTTCGTTGCGATCCGTCTCCAGCTTGCTGTCCGCCACATCGTAAGCCTGACGATCGATAAGGCCTCTGGCGGCCCAGATGACTTCTCCCCCGCCCTGGGTAATCAATCTCAGGTCGACCGTCATGATCACCTCTCGTTCACTGGCAACCTCCGTGCCGACCCGGGAGATGGTCTGGGTGCGAATTGTCCGGATCACCCCCTTGAGAATCGCATCAGCGTTTTCAGCGCCGCTGGCAAGACTTTGTTCTCTTTGCCGGGTGAATTCAAAGACGACCTGGTTGGTGACCACCCTTTCAATGCCGGTTTTGCCGGTACGATTTTCAAAGACCTCGATAAAAATTCGTTCTACGCCCTTGGGATAAGCGCCCTGACCGGCAAACCGGTAGCCGCAGGCAACAACGAAAACCAGGCAGAAGACAAATATTCCGGCAATTTTGACTTGTATACGCAATTTATTTCCCAATCCGGACAATCCGGGATTGAAGATTGAAGAATGAAGATTGAAGATTTCCGGCTTTTATACCACAATATTCACCAGCTTTTTCTTCACCACGATCACTTTTTTAATTTCCTTGCCTCCCAGAAATTTTACAATCCGTTCATCATTCAGGGCCGTTTCTTTGATGGTGTCGTCCGGTGTGTCGGCCGGCACCTGGAATCGGCTGCGCAATTTTCCGTTGACCTGAACGACGATCAACAACTCATCTTCTTCAAGGACCGCCGCCAGATGGCGGGGCCAGGGTGCCAGAAAGATGCTGGATGAATAGCCCAGGGCCTGCCAGAGTTCTTCGGCATAGTGCGGCACGATGGGAGCCAGAAGCAGGGCCATTGATTCCATGGCAAATCTCAACACGGGCAGTTTCTGGCTGTGCTCTTTTTGAAGATCGACCCCGGTCAGCGTATTGAACAGCTCCATGATGGCACTGATGGCCGTATTGAAATGGAAACGGTCTTCGATATCTTTGGTTACCTTGTATATCGTTTGATGGGTTTTGCGGTATACTTCCCGCAGTTCGCCATCCAGGCTTTCGGGGCTTCCCTCGAAAGATTTTACATCTTTTATGGCCTCCATCAATACCGCGGCCAATCGCCACACCCGGTTCAGGAAACGGTAACCGCCCTCGACGCCCTGTTCACTCCACTCCAAATCCTTTTCAGGCGGTGCGGCAAACAGGCAGAAAAAACGGGTCGTATCGGCGCCGTACTTGTCGAGCAGGATATTGGGATCAATGACATTTTTTTTCGATTTGGACATCTTCTCGACCCGGCCGATGGTCACCGGTTTACCGCATATGTTGCACCGGCGGTCACCCTGGCCGCCGCCAACTTCCTCGGGCAGCAAATATCCGTGTTCCGGGCACATGGTCGTCTCTTTGCACACCATCCCCTGGGTCAGCAGATTGGTAAAGGGCTCCTTGAATTTTACCAATCCCTGATCATGCAGCACCCGTGTATAAAACCGTGAATAGAGCAGGTGCAAAATAGCATGCTCTACCCCGCCGATGTATTGATCCACCGGCATCCAGTAATCGACGGCATCCGTGTCGAACATGTTCGTGTCGCATCGCGGGCTGCAGTAGCGCTCGAAATACCAGGATGATTCGACAAACGTATCCATGGTATCCGTTTCTCTTTCGGCCCCGGAATGGCCGCACTGAGGGCAGGTGACGTTTATGAATTCATCCAGTTCAGGCAGGGGCGATCGGCCCCCCGCCAGCATATCGACATTTTCCGGCAGAACTACCGGAAGATCCGTATCCGGCACCGGCACGACGCCGCACTCATTGCAGTGGATCATGGGAATGGGCGCACCCCAGTAGCGCTGCCGTGAAATCCCCCAATCCCGCAGCCTGAAACTTACGGCGCGTTTACCGAGATTGTTGTTTTCCAGGTGCGTAGCGATTTCATCGAGGGCCTGTTGATTGTCCATCCCATCGAATCGGCCGGAATTTATCATTTTGCCCGGGCCGATATAGGCTTCGGCCATGGTTTGTCCGTCCAGTTCTTCACCCGCGGGGTTGACGACCACGATTATGTCGAGATCGTACTTTTTGGCAAAATCAAAATCACGTTGATCATGGGCCGGAACGGACATGACGGCGCCGGTCCCATATTCCATCAGGGCAAAATTGGCCGTGTAGACGGGTATACGAGCGCCGCTGAGCGGGTTCATGCAATAGGCGCCGGTGAAAACCCCCTCCTTTTCATAATCTTCGATGGAGCGGGCCGAACGGTCCTGCAAAGAAATCTTGTCGACGAATTCGGCCACGGATTTTTCCTGGGATGTTCCTTTGGAAAGTTCCGCAACCAGGGGATGTTCCGGCGCCAGCACCATAAAGGTTGCACCAAATACTGTGTCCTGCCGCGTGGTAAATACGGATATGGCCCCTTCCCGCTGATCAAGGGGAAAGTTGATTTGAGCTCCGATGCTTTTGCCGATCCAGTTTTTTTGCATGGTGAGCACTTTTTCAGGCCATCCGGGCAGTTTGTCGCAATACAGCAAAAGGTCGTCCGCATAGTCGGAAATTTTGAAGAACCACTGCCACAATTGTTTCTGCCGAACCGCTTCGCCGCAGCGCCAGCACATGCCGGCTTCCACCTGTTCGTTGGCCAGAACCGTCTGGCAATCTTCGCACCAATTCACAAACGATTCCTTGCGGTAGGCCATGCCGCTGCGATACATCTGCAAAAACAGCCATTGTTCCCAGCGATAGTACTCGGGCCGGCAGGTGGCCAGTTCCCGATCCCAGTCATAGCTGAAACCCAGCTGTTTGAGCTGGGAGCGCATGTTGTCGATATTGGCGTAAGTCCATTTGGCCGGATGGGTTTTATTGGCGATGGCGGCATTTTCGGCCGGCATCCCAAAAGCGTCCCAACCCATCGGATGCAGGACATTGAAGCCCTGCATGCGTTTGTAGCGCGCTACCACATCTCCGATGGTGTAATTACGGACGTGTCCAATATGAATATTTCCCGAAGGATAGGGAAACATTTCCAGCAGGTAGTATTTGGGCCGCCCGGGGTCGTCCGCTACTTTGAACAAATTCGTTGCGGTCCAATTTTTTTGCCATTTGATTTCAATTTCCCTGGGATGGTATTTCTGATCCATTGCGCGTCTATTCCTCTGTTCGTATATTCACCAATTGATAGCATTCCTAAAATATTCAATCCGGCTATGGCATATATCCTGCGCGATCTTGATGTGATTTTAAGAAATAGGCATTAAATCGACCAACAAGATTTGTTTTAACTCCAAAATCTTTGAAAGAAAAGCATAAAATTCAATATACAACATTTATGATACCCTAATTGAGCCCGAAATGCCCAATTAATTGTTTGACTTGTAGCTAACAATTTAATATTCAAGCAAATAGAGTTTAATTGTCAAGAAAAATGCAGGGATTTGTTCCGTTACCAAGCCAGGCAGAAGCGGCCCGGGTCGTGGCATCGTTGATGAAATATTTGTGATTAAATGTTTAAATTCGCTAAAATTGTGTTATTCTGTTGGTTTAAATTTTGCTAATTATGAGGTTGCACGAATTAGATACCACAATTTGTCATTTCCGGCTTGTCCGGGTTGGATTACCGGCGATCAATATTATTATTACCATTGGCAGTGCAAGGATAAAAATTTATGAGTATCAAGATACTGGTTAACGCAGTCGACCCTGGAGAATGCAGAGTTGCAACGGTTAAGGAGAACAAACTTGAAGAATTTCGCATTGAAAGCAGTTTAAAAGAGATTACCCACGGCAATATTTACAAAGGCATTGTATCGCGCATCGAACCCAGCCTTCAGGCGGTCTTTGTCGACTACGGCGCCGAACGTCATGGCTTTTTGCAGAAATATGAAATCCATAGCGATTACTTTCTGGACACGGGCCAGGGCCAGCATTCCATCGACAAGTTAGTTAAACGCGGACAGGAATTGATGGTACAGGTTACCAAGGACCCTTTTATGAAAAAAGGGGCCATGCTGACGACTTATATCTCGTTGCCGGGAAGATATCTGGTTTTGAGGCCGGGCAGTGACAATCGCGGCGTATCCCGCAAGATTGACGATGAGGATGAACGCCAGCGCCTGAAAGATATTGTCAGTAAATTAAAAATTCCGGAAGAATTCGGCATTATCGTGCGGACCGCCGCCGAAAAATCCAGCAAAACAGCCCTCTCCAAAGATTTAAACTATATTTTCCGGCTGTGGAAAGACATCAAGGGCAGCGTCATGAAAGTAAAATCTCCGGCCCTGCTTTACAAAGAACGCCACCTGGTCATCCGATCGATCAGAGATTCCTTCAGCCCGGAAGTTGCCGAAATTTTGATTGATGACGGTCTGGTATTCGATGAGGTCAGAAATTTCATCAAAATTTTTGCCCATCGCCAGGAAAAAGTCGTTCGGCGCTACAAGGGTGCCAAACCGATTTTTTCCAAATTTCAGCTTGAAGATCAAATCGCTTCGATATTTGAAAGCCGGGTGTCCTTGAAGTCCGGCGGCACCCTGGTCATCGAGCAGACCGAAGCCCTGGTATCCGTTGATGTGAATTCGGGCAAATCGACCCATGAAAAATCCATCGAACAAACGGCATTTCAAACCAACCTCGAGGCGGCCGAAGAAATTGCACGGCAGCTGCGGCTGAGGGACTTGGGGGGTCTCATTGTCATCGATTTTATCGACATGAAAGATCCCAAGCACCGGTCTGAAGTCGAAAGGCACTTGAGAAAATATGTCAAGGAAGACAAGGCCCGGGCCAAAGTCGGTAAAATTTCACGGTTCGGCTTAATGGAGATGTCACGGCAGCGCATTCGTCCCTCCATCGAGTTCGGCAGCTACCTGCCCTGCAACAAATGTAACGGCAAAGGCCTGGTGCCGTCAGCCGAAACGCTGGGCATCGGTTTTCTGCGCAAACTCAGTTTAGAAACCCTGAAAGAAAAAGCCCATCGGGTCAAGGGCATTGTCCCGCTGGAAGTGGCTGAATATTTGTTAAATAAAAAGCGCCGCGAGATTGTCGACCTCGAGGTCAGACGTGATCTGAACATCGAAATCGAAGGCGATCGTTCGATGGTCCCGGGCGACAGCCGGATTATCTGTAGGGAATAGGGCTATAGGTCATATAAGTCTTATAGGACCTATTCTGTATAGGTCTTATAAGTCCTATAGGACCAATTCTGTATAGGTCTTATAAGTCCTATAGGACCTATTGCCTGCCAGGCAGGTTGAGCAAATTGTCCGCCATATATTTTTTTGCCCGTGCAAAAAAAATTGATTTGACGAAATCGATCATTTAAAGTATATCTGCGTGATTTTAACTGATTCTGCTTAAATAGTTTGTCACCCGGTGACAAATGAAATACAATAACTGTCAATAACCCGGAAGGAGGATTCATCTTGTTTGATATAGCATATGCAATGGGTACAGGGGGAGCCGGCGGAGAAGGTGCCGGTGGATTCACGGGGTTTATCCCGTTGATTTTAATGTTTGTGATCTTTTATTTTTTACTGATCCGCCCCCAGCAAAAAAGAACTAAAGAGCACCGCCAAATGATTTCCAACCTTAAAAAAGGCGATCGCATCGTCACCAGCGGTGGGATTCACGGTCGCATTACGGGAATGGATGACTCAACGTTAACGGTGGAAATTGCCGATAAGGTCCGCGTAAAGGTCGCCCGGGGCAACGTATCGAACCTGGCCCAGCCGGCGGCGGCTCCAAGCAAGCCGGATAAAAAATAACCCCGCCGGGCCCGCCCTGAAAAGCATGAGACCAGGTGCGGTAAAACAGCCTTTGATCACAGACCAAGAAAGCATTAAAAATTTGATATTTTGCAGGGCCGATTAATTAAAGTAATTGATTAAGATTTAATCACTTCAGCCCCATAAAATTTCGTTAAATGCCGTACCCGGTTAACCGTGCTATAAAGCAAAGCGCCTCCAAGGCGCAGTGCATACCGGACTTACCAGGGCCGCTTTTAGCAAATTCTCTGGGGCTTTCGTGTGACGACAATGCACAGCCCGCCTACTCCGTACAGGCTAAACAATAACTATAAAAGGGAACAGATCATTGAAAAATATCTCTTGGAAACTGGTTCTGGTTTTTGCCGTCGTAATCGCGGCGATCATCTATATCCTTCCGACGTTAAAAGCCGACCTCTGGCCGCATAAGAAGATCAACCTCGGCCTCGATCTTCAGGGCGGGATGCACTTGGTTCTGGAGGTGGATTCGGAAAAAGCGGTCGAAAGCACGGCCGAACGGATTTCCCAGGAAATCCGGCAGCAGCTTAAACAAAAACGTCTGCGCAACGTCGCGGTGGACCGGATCGAGGGGTCTAAAATTTCCGCCCTGGTCAAAAAGGAAGAGAATATCGACAAGTTTAAAGAGTTGCTGGACGACGACTTCAGGGACTTGAAAAAAATTTCCGATAAAACGGCCAACGGTACCTACAGCATTGTTTTAGGCCTGACCGATGAGGATCGCGACCACATTGAAAAACTGGCGGTTGACCAGGCCCTTGAAACCATCCGCAACCGTATTGACCAGTTCGGCGTGGCCGAACCCGACATTCGCCGCCAGGGTGAAAATCGAATCCTGATTCAATTGCCCGGAATCAAAGATTCCCAGCGAGCCAAGGATTTGATCGGCAAAACAGCGCTTTTGGAATTTAAACTGGTCGATGAAACGGGATCCGTGGATGCAGCCGTCAAAGGCGATGTTCCGCCCGGCCGGGAAGTCCTATACCGCGTGGAAGAAAATCCCGAAACCCAGCGAACCACCAAGACCCCGTTTCTTCTTAAAAAGCGAACCCTGCTGACCGGCGCCTACCTGACGGATGCCAGGGTACAAATCGATTCTCAATTCAATGAACCTTATGTCTCCATTAATTTCGACAAAAAAGGCGCCCGCATTTTTGAAAGAATAACCGCGGACAACGTCAACAACCGCCTGGCTATCGTGCTGGACAGCAGTGTCTACTCAGCCCCGGTCATCCAGGAAAAAATCGCCGGCGGGCAGGCCCGCATTACCGGCCGATTTTCCACCGAAGAAGCCCGGGACCTTGCCATCGTGCTGCGCGCCGGTGCCCTGCCGGCCCCGGTCAAGGTTCTCGAAGAACGCACGGTGGGCCCCTCCCTGGGAGCCGATTCCATCCGCAAGGGACTGCTTTCCATGTGCATCGGCGGACTGCTGGTGATCGTCTTCATGGTTATCTACTATAAAACAGCCGGTTTGATCGCGGATCTGGCCCTGGCACTCAACATCGTGCTGATCGGCGCCGGATTGGCAGGATTTCAAGCGACACTGACCCTGCCGGGTATTGCCGGAATCATATTAACAATCGGCATGGCCGTTGACGCCAACGTCATAATCTTCGAAAGGATCAGAGAAGAACTGACCCTGGGCCGCACACCGCGGGCGGCAATCGATGCCGGATACAGCCGGGCGACGCTGACCATTTTAGACGCCAATGTGACGACGCTGATTGCAGCCGTAGTCCTGTTCCAATTCGGCACCGGAGCGATTAAAGGATTTGCCGTCACCCTGAGCCTGGGAGTTATCGCCAGCCTGTTTACCGCTTTGGTTCTGTCGCGCCTGATCTTTGACTATCTGTTGATGTACCGCAAAGCGAAAACCTTGAGCATATAGGCTTTTGGGAGGCAGGTTAAGGGCTGAAACGATTTAACTAATATTGAACGATTCCAAAAGGAAAATAAATGCAATTTATCAAACCGGACATAAATATAAATTTCATCGGCAAAAGAAAATTGGCCTTTGTTTTTTCGGTTGTCATGTTGACCATCAGCATCGCGTCTCTGATTTGGCACGGCGGTCCCAGGCTGGGCATCGATTTTCAGGGCGGCACCCTGATCCAGGTCAAATTTCAGGCCCCGGTCGAAATGGATCATATCAAGACGGGCCTGAATACCGTTGGGCTCGGCAAATCCTCGGTCCAGCAGTTCGGTGAGCTGCAGGACAACGAGTATCTGATTCGCACCGACAGTTCCGTAATGACCACCGAAGGGTTCACCAATGATGTTAAGAAAGCGCTGGAGGCCGAGACCGGCGGCCAGGCGGAAATACGGCGGGTGGAAATGGTCGGACCCCAGGTGGGTCAGGACCTGCGAGAAAAAGCTTTATTTGCCATGTTCTATGCCCTGTTGTTTATCACCATTTATATATCCGGACGGTTTGAGTTGAAATGGCTGCTTAGCGGCATCGTAGCCGTGGCACTAATCGGCGCGGTATACCTTTTTACACTGTTTAACGTCAGCATTCCTTTTCTGATTGCCGCGGCCCTGATTGTTTCCCTGATTCTTTTCTGGTTTCTCGAACTGAAATACGCCATGGGGGCCATCGTGGCCCTGATTCATGACGTAACCATAACGATCGGCCTATTTTCTATTTTCGATAAAGAGTTTACCCTGGCGATCATTGCGGCCCTGCTGACCATCATTGGGTATTCATTAAACGATACAATTATCATTTTCGATCGAATTCGCGAAAACCTGCGAAAATATCATAAAAATCCCCTGGAAGTAATTTTAAATCGCAGCATCAATGAAACGCTCAGCCGAACCATTCTGACTTCGTTAACCACCCTTTTCGTGGTCGTCACCCTTTTTGTCCTGGGCGGCGGAATTATCCATGATTTTGCCTTCGCCCTGATTGTCGGGGTCGGGATAGGAACCTATTCGTCCGTATTCGTGGCAAGTCCGATTCTTCTGGCCTGGCAGGGCAAACAGGCAAAAAAGAAACGGTAAATACCTAACCATCAGTTTGAAAAAAGGCGTCAACCTATTTGGACAGGGGTACAGTTTAGGTATTGAGGGATTTAGGAATTCAGGGATTTAGGAATTCAGGGATTTAGGAATTCAGGGATTCAGGAATTGAGGGATTTAGGGATTTAGGGATTTAGGAATTTAGGGATTGAGGGATTTAGGAATTCAGAGATTTAGGAATTGAAGGAATTCTACCCGTCGTGAGCTTTTTTTGTCGAACGATCTTTTCTAATTGTTGACATTATCCTTTAATCCCTCAATCCCTGAATTCCTCAATTCCCTAATCAGGTAAGTATAGACATCGATCGTGTCCAAAAAAGTTGAGTCATTTTTAAATTAATTTACGAGATCTGGAACCTCTGACTTTTGTACCTAATCCAGACCAGCAATGGACAACATTCGACCGTGGTTTAATCTAAAAACTGTGCCGGGGGTCGGGAATCTTCTCGGCAAACGTCTGATTGATCATTTCAAGTTGCCTCAAAATATTTTTAAGGCAACCGATGAAGCGCTTCTTCAGGTTGACGGGGTCACCGGGCGCCACGTGTCCGCAATCAGAAACCACACGACGCCCCGCTGGGTCGATGCCGAGTTGGATCGTGTGCACCGCAATGGATTCCGGTTCGTCACCCTGGCGGATTCGAATTATCCCCGGCTGCTGCGCCAGATCCCGGACCCACCGCCCTTTTTATACGTCAGCGGCAGATTGGATCAATCGCCCCTGAATATTGCCGTTGTCGGCTCCCGCAATGCCACCGCCTATGGCATCACGTCCACCAAGAGGTTGAGTGCTGACCTGGCATCCCTTGGACTGACCATCACCTCGGGCATGGCACGCGGCATTGACACGGCCGCCCACCAGGGGACCCTTTCGGTCGGCGGTAAAACCATTGCCGTGCTGGGCAGTGGTTTGGAAAATATTTATCCGGCGGTGAACAAATCCCTTTTTCAACGGATTTCAGAGCAGGGAGCGGTTGTATCGGAATTTTCACTCGCAACGAAACCGGAAGCCCATAATTTTCCCATGCGCAACCGAATCATCAGCGGCATGGCTTTGGGTACCGTGGTGGTGGAGGCCACAAAAAAAAGCGGTTCCCTGATCACGGCGCGGCTGGCGGCCGAGCAAAACCGGGAGGTCTTTGCCGTTCCCGGCAGTATCCAGTCATTTAAAAGTACCGGCACCCACACCCTTATCAAACAGGGCGCCAAGCTGGTTGAAAATGCCCAGGACATCATCGAGGAACTCGCTCCGATGCTCCGGTTCAAGGAGGCCGCCGGCCCCGTGCAATCCAAAACCGGCGCAGATGCGACGGCCCTGCTGACGGCCGACGAACTCCAGGTATACGAGGCCCTTGGGCGCTATCCCGTCCATATCGATGATCTGGCCCGAACCGTCTCGCTGGGAGCCGGCAGGCTTTCCAGTATTTTGTTAAAGTTGGAGTTAAACGGCCTGGTGCAGCAAGCACCGGGCAAATTCTTTATACTATCGCCAACGGATTGAATATTGAAAACTGAATATTGTTATTTTTCGAAACTTTTCAATAACCTCATGCAACCTTAAAATTGCCTTTTTATTGGTTATAGGTCCGTAAAAAAAATGCAGCACCATTGACATTGGGCAACTGGCGATTAAATTTTACAAACTAAAAAGACTTCAACCATCGCTGTTCACAATATCAGGTCGGACCGGCTGAGCCAAGCGCCTGGCTCGGAAGGCCGTCTTTTCTGAAATCATAGAAAACGAGATGGCGCATGTCTCAAGTTGCGGGATATCTGGTGCCGGGTAAATTCATCTGGGCCTGTCTGCAGCCGGACCAAACGGAACACATTATACACAACCGCTATTATACGAGGAATATCCGTGAGTAAACCTTTAGTTATCGTGGAATCACCGACCAAAGTCAGAACGATTAAAAAGTATCTCGGCAAGGAATATAACGTTGCGGCGACCATCGGGCACATCAAGGATCTGCCGGGTAAAGAGATGGGCATTGACGTCGAAAACGGATTCAAGCCCAAGTACAGTTATATCCCCGGCAAACAGAAAGTTGTCAAAAGCTTGAAGCAGGCTGCCGGCGACACCAATGAAGTTTTTCTGGCTCCGGACCCCGATCGCGAAGGCGAGGCCATCGCCTGGCACACAGCTGAGGTGTTAAAGAAAAAGGGGCGCAATTTCCGCCGGGTGCTTTTTCATGAGTTGACGAAGAATTCCATCCGCAAAGCCATGGCGGAACCCGAGGATCTCGACCGCAGCAAGTATGAAGCCCAGCAGGCCCGGCGCATACTCGATCGATTGGTCGGGTATCAGGTGTCCCCGCTTTTGTGGCGCAAGGTGAAAGGCGGGTTGAGCGCCGGCCGGGTACAGTCGGTGGCGGTGAGGATTATCTGTGAACGGGAACGGGCCATCCAGGCGTTTGTACCCGAGGAGTACTGGTCCATAACCGCCCACCTGAATAGTGATGCCCCCCCGCCCTTTGCCGCCAAGCTGGTTAAAAAAGACGGCCGTAAAATAAAAATCCCCAATGAAAAAACAACCCGCCAGATCCTGCAGGATCTGGACGGCGAAAATTTCGTCGTCGATAAAATCCGGAAAAAGGCCATCAAGAAAAATCCCCTGCCGCCTTTTACCACGAGCAAATTGCAGCAGGAGGCAATCCGCAAGCTCAGGTTTAGTGCCCGCAAGACGATGACCATCGCCCAGCAGCTTTACGAGGGCATCGATTTGGGCCCCGGAGAGCCGGTCGGCTTGATCACCTACATGCGCACAGACTCCACGCGGATTGCCGCCGAGGCCGCTGTCGAAGCACAGCAGTTGGTCCTGGAACGCTTCGGCCGAGAGTATGCCCTGGACAAGCCCCGCTATTTTAAAAACAAGAAAAAGGTACAGGATGCCCACGAGGCCATCCGGCCGACATCCGTTCTAAATACACCGGAAGAAGTCAAGCCCCACCTGTCCGACGAACAGTATGCCCTGTATCAGCTCATCTGGCAGCGCTTTGTGGCCTCCCAGATGGCCCGGGCCGTGATCGACCAGTTGTCCCTGTCAATCAAGGCCGGGGCCTATATCTTTACGGCCAGTGGCTCGACCGTGAAATTTCCCGGTTTTATGGCCCTGTATATGTCCGTTGACGATCAGGCTGCCAGTGACACCGAGCAGAAAAAACCCAAACTGCCGGCGCTGACCGAAGGCGATAAGTTGAATCTCGACAAGCTGGATCCCAAACAGCACTTCACCATGCCGCCGCCGCGCTTTTCAGAAGCATCCCTGGTAAAAGAGCTTGAAGAAAACGGCATTGGACGCCCCAGCACCTATGCCTCCATTCTGTCCACCATCCGGGGCAAGGGGTACGTGGACCTGATCAAGAGCTATTTCAGGCCAAGTGAGTTGGGTTTTATCGTCAATGATCTTTTGGTGCAAAATTTTCCGGAAATATTCGATGTCGAATTTACCGCGAAAATGGAGGAAAACCTGGATCAGGTAGAATCAGAAAAAATCAACTCCCTGCAGGTGCTGGACGGTTTTTACAAACCGTTTAAAAAAGATCTGGACTCGGCATTCGACGGCATGCTCAGTGTCAAGGGCGTCGGGATGCCGACCGGATTGGATTGTCCCGAATGCAGTAAACCGCTGCGTATCAAGGTCGGTAAAAACGGCCATTTTCTGGCCTGCAGCGGTTACCCGGAATGCACCTATTCCAGCGACTACACCCGGGATGAGAAAGGCAAGGTGCAGCCCGTCAAGCCTCCCGAAGAGGAGGCAACGGATAAAAACTGCGAAAAATGCGGCATGCCGATGGTCGTCAAAAGGGGCCGGTACGGTGATTTCCTGGCTTGTAGCGGTTACCCCGAATGCAAAAACACCCAGTTGCTGAATTCCAATGGCAGCGGCAAGGCCATTGGTGTCAGCTGCCCGCAGAAGGATTGCAGCGGTGAAATTGTCGAGCGCAGTTCCAAGCGCGGCAAACTCTTTTTTGGATGCAACCGCTTTCCGGAATGCACCTTTGCAACCTGGGACAAACCCATCGCCAGGCAATGCCCGGATTGTGGTGCTGATTTTCTAGTTGAAAAAACCACCAAAAAAGAGGGTACCTTCATCACCTGTCTGACCGAAGGCTGCGGGTTCAAAGAAAAGTCTTGACAACCGTCCGGCCCCTTGTTAATGATATAGAAAAATAACTGAATGTTGCATACCATGACGAAAGTAAATACCATCTACAGCCTTATTATCGTACTCGTCGGAGTCATTATTGTCTCCGGCGAGCAAAGGGGTTGGTAATGGTCTAACTTCGCCATCAAAAAACTAAAAAATCCGTTACCAGCTCCGAAAGTTGGTAACGGATTTTTTTTTGGGGGAAAGGAAGAACACCATGAAGCTTACCGGCGCACAAATTTTAATGGAAGTCCTCAAGGAAGAGGGAGTCGACACGATTTTCGGGTATCCCGGCGGAGCTGTCATCGATATTTACGATGAGATGGCAAAAACCGACATCCACCACGTTCTGGTACGGCATGAGCAGGGAGCCGTGCACGCCGCCGACGGCTACGCCAGGGCCGCCGGCAAGGTCGGCGTTTGCCTGGTGACTTCAGGCCCGGGCGTCACCAACACCGTAACCGGCATTGCCTCGGCCTACATGGACTCGGTCCCCATGGTGATCCTCAGTGGACAGGTGCCGACGGGACTCATCGGCAACGATGCATTTCAGGAGGTCGACATTGTCGGCATCACCCGTCCCTGCACCAAACACAACTACCTGGTGATGACCATCGAAGAAATGGCTGCGACAGTGAAAGAGGCCTTTTACCTGGCGCGATCTGGTCGACCGGGCCCCATCCTGGTGGATATCCCCAAAGACATTACCAAGGCCACGATGGAATATTCGCCGCCGGGTAAGGTGAAGCTCAAGTCCTACAATCCCACCTATAACCCGAACATGAAGCAATTAAGGAAAATCGTTAAACTCATTGAGGGCAGCGAGCGACCGATTATATTTGCCGGTGGCGGGGTCATACTCTCAAAAGGATCCCGGGAGCTTACCGAGTTGGCCCGCAAAACGCGGATCCCGGTCACCACGTCTTTGATGGGGCTCGGTGCGTTTCCCGGCTCCGACCCGCTGTCGCTGGGAATGATCGGCATGCACGGCACCTACCGGGCCAACATGGTGACATCGGTCTGTGACCTGATGATATCCGTGGGTGTGCGCTTTGATGACCGGGTGACGGGCAAAACGGATGCCTTTGCCGCCCAATCCCAGATCGTGCACATCGATATCGATCCCACCACCATTCGCAAAAACATACCGGTAACGGTTCCCGTCGTGGGGGATTGCAGGATCAGCCTGGAGCATTTAAACAAGCTCATTGACGATGTCGACCTGGGGGACCTCGAGCAGAAGCGCAAAAAATGGCTGGATCAAATTGAAGACTGGAAAAACACCAAGCCCCTGGCATACGAACAGGGCAAGGACACGATTAAACCTCAATACGTGGTCGAAAAGCTCTATGAGCTGACCAAGGGGCAGGCCATTATCACCACCGAGGTCGGCCAGAACCAGATGTGGGCCGCCCAGTATTACTACTACGACCAGCCCAATCACTATATCACCTCCGGCGGGCTGGGGGCCATGGGCTTCGGCCTGCCGGCCGCCATCGGCGCCCAGGCGGCCTTCCCGGACAAAACCGTGGTGGATATTGCCGGCGACTCCAGCATCCAGATGAACAGCCAGGAATTGGCGACCGCCGTCCAGAGCTGCCTGCCGGTCAAGGTCGTTATCCTGAACAACGGCTATATGGGGATGGTCCGCCAATGGCAGGAGCTGTTTTACGATAAACGCTACGTCTGTACGACGATGGACTGCGCCCCGGATTTTGTCAAACTGGCTGAAGCCTATGGGGCCGTCGGCCTGCGCGCAACCAAACCGGCTGAAGTCGAATCGGTCCTGGCCGAAGGTCTTTCAATCCCCCAACCGGTGATCATGGATTTCATCGTCGAGAAAGAAGAAGGGGTTTACCCCATGGTACCGGCCGGGGCCGCCATTACCGAGATGCTGCTGGTTTAGACGGAGTGCGGGTTGCGGGATAGAAAATGGTATTCGGCTTTCGGTGCACGGCTTTGGGTGGAGGGTGCACGGTGCGGGTTGCGGGGTACGAGCGCGGCCTCCGGCCAAAGGACAGCCGGTCTGATCAGAAAAGAAACTTTGAAAAAGCGAATAACGAATATCGAATAACGAATATAGAATGTCGAAGTAATGTATTCTGCCAGCCGTGAGCTTTTTTTGCCGAACGGTCTATTTTAAAAAAGACTGAGCGAAGCGATTCCACCCTTCGACACTTGTCCGCCGCAGGAGGATTCAATATTCGATATTCTGCGGTTCTGCGGTTCGCTTTTAATGTTTCATAAGAGGTGCGAGGTGCACGGTACGGGGTATGCGGTGTGGGATGCGCGGTATTGTGAGAAAGTGGTCTTTAATCTTGTAAAAATTCGATGGGACATAAACCGTTAATGAATAATGCAACCTGGAACCCATAACTTGCATCCCGTCAACATTAGCGAGTAACCCGTAAACCGCAACTCGTAACACGCAACACGCAACACGCAACACGCAACCCGTAACACGCAACCCGTAACACGCAACCCGTAACACGCAACCCGTAACACGCAACACGCAACCCGTAACACGCAACCCGTAACACGCAACCCGTAACACGCAACCCGCAACCCGTAACACGCAACCCGAAACACGCAACGAGGATAACTAGGATGGAAGAAAAAAAACACATAATGACAATGCTGGTCGACAACCAGCCGGGAGTGCTGTCTAGAGTTGTCGGACTGTTCAGCGGCAAAGGGTTTAATATTGAAAGCCTCTGTGTTGCACCGACCATGGATCCCCAGGTATCGCGCATTACGATTGTCACCATGGCCAACCCGCCGGTGATCGAGCAAATCGAGAAACAACTCAGAAAACTGATCAATGTGATAAAACTGCGCGATATGACCGGAGACAGGGCTGTCAAACGCGAAATGGCGCTGATCTGCGTCAGGGCTAAACCGGAGCACCGCGCTGAAATATTAAGAATTGTAGATATTTTCAGGTGCAAGGTTGTGGATGTCGGACTTGAGCATTACATTATGGAGGTTACCGGCGATCAGGGCAAATTGACGGCCCTGATAAATTTGTTGAAACCCCTGGGCATCGAGAAAATTGCCCGCAGCGGATCGCTGGCGCTCTACAGGGAGCCGAAATAAGACAAATGCCTAAAATGACTAAAATTCAGATCTCGTTACTTACGCTTAAAATGAGTCAACTTATTTGGACATGATCTATGTCAATTTGCGCCAAATTGAGGGATTTAGGAATTGAGGGATTGGGGGATTAAAGGATAAAATCAATTAATTAAAAGAGATAGAATTCCTTCAATTCCTAAATTCCTGAATCCCTAAATTAAACCAATGTCCAATTTTCATGCAATTCCGTGACGTACAAAGGTTCACAGCCATTTTTTCAAACTAAATGACGAGGTCTGAAAATTAAGGTATTATGTCCTTTTTAAATTGATAGCATTCCGCAATTTTAGCTCATTTTAGTCATTTTTAATTTTAGATCATTTATCAAGCTGTAATCTAATGTAAAGTTCATAATTAATTAGTATTGAAACAACATGCACAAACATAATTAAAACTTGGGAGAGGGGTAGACATGGCAGAATTCAATTTCGGGGGAGTGACGGAGGAAGTAATTACGTCGGAGGAATTTTCTTTGCAGAAAGCCAGAGAAATTCTGGCCAATGAGACAGTGGCCGTCTTGGGCTACGGCGTTCAGGGCCCGGGGCAGGCATTGAATCTGAGAGACAACGGAATTCCGGTAATCGTGGGGCAGCGGGAAGGCGGTAAAACATATCAGCGGGCCGTCGATGACGGATTTGTCCCCGGTGAAACCTTATTTCCCGTTGAAGAAGCTGCCCGTAGAGCCACGGTTATCCAGTACCTGCTGTCCGATGCCGGGCAGGTCGCCACTTGGCCGGGTATCAAAGAATGTTTAAGTGAAGGTGATGCCCTCTATTTTTCCCATGGGTTCGGTATTGTCTATAAAGATCAAACCGGGATAATCCCGCCTGAAAATGTAGACGTCATCCTGGTTGCACCGAAGGGCTCCGGTCGCAACGTAAGATTGAATTACCTTGACGGTAGCGGCATTAATTCAAGTTTTGCCGTGTTCCAGGATTTCACGGGTCGTGCCAGAGAAAGAACCCTGGCCCTGGGCATTGCCGTGGGATCCGGCTACCTGTTCCCCACCACATTTGCCAATGAAGTTCACAGCGATTTGACCGGTGAGCGCGGTGTTCTGATGGGATGCCTGGCCGGTGTTATGGAAGCCCAATACAATCTGCTGCGCAAACACGGACACAGCCCGAGTGAAGCCTTTAACGAAACCGTGGAGGAACTGACCCAGAGCCTGATCCGACTGGTGGCGGAAAACGGCATGGACTGGATGTTTTCCAACTGCTCGACGACGGCCCAGCGCGGCGCCCTGGACTGGAGTCCCAAGTTCCGGGACGCAGTGGCACCGGTCTTCAATGATCTCTACCAGAGGGTGATTTCCGGGGCTGAAACCCGCCGGGTTCTGGAAGCCAACAGTGCGCCGGATTACCGCGAAAAACTGGACAAAGAACTGGAAGTCCTCAATAAGTCGGAAATGTGGCAAACCGGCGCCACAGTCCGATCATTGCGGCCGGAAAACCGCAGCAAACTATAATTGCAGATATCGTAACTTACTTTTAAAATGAGGCAACTTTTTTGGACACGATTTAGGTCAATTTGCGAAAAATTGAGGGATTTAGGAATTGAGGGATTGGGGGATTAAAGGATAAAATCAATAAATTAAAAAAGATCGTTCGACAAAAAAAGCTCACGACGGGTAGAATTCCTTCAATTCCTAAATCCCTGAATCCCTAAATTGAACCCGTGTCCAATTTTCATGCAATTCCTTTACGTACAAAGGTTCACAGTCATTTTTTCAAACGAATTTCCGAGGTCTGAATTGTTATTCGTTATTGGTTATTGGTTAATCGTATAAAGGGATTATTATCAAAGCGCACAGTGTATCTGAAGAAACCTCCGGGATTGGTCTTTCGACACAATATGCAGATTGATATTTGATTTTACTTTCTGCTTTTTTATAAAGAATTATGCTCGTTCCAATAAAGCTAATAGCAAATAACTATTTAACTAATAACTTTTATCCCCTGCTTGGAGATTGATATGGAACCGACGCTACTATATGACACCACCTTACGAGATGGAACCCAGGGCGAGAACATCTCGTTTACGGCCGATGAAAAAGTCAAAATCGCATTAAAGCTGGATGATATCGGAATACATTACATCGAGGGTGGTTGGCCCGGTTCCAATCCCAAAGATATGCAGTTTTTTGACCTGGCCAAGCGGGTTAAATTCAAAACCGCCCGCCTGGCGGCCTTCGGCTCAACCCGCAAGCCCGGCATCCAGCCCGCTGAAGATCCCAATTTAAAGGCCCTGCTGGAGAGTGAAACCCCCGCGGTCGCCATTTTCGGCAAAAGCTGGGATCTGCATGTCGAGGAGGTCATGGACAACACCCTGGCAGAAAATATCGCGATGATCCACGATTCCGTCAAATTTTTAAAATGGAATGGCCGGGAAGTAATCTATGATGCCGAGCATTTTTTCGACGGCTATAAAAATAATCGCGACTACGCCCTGCAGACCATCGATGCCGCCATCGAAGGCGGGGCCGATTTCATCGTGCTGTGTGATACCAACGGCGGCACACTGCCCTCTGAAATCGAATCGATCGTCAACGGGCTCCAGCAGTATTTGGCCGGCAAAGATGATTCTGATTCAGACAAAGCGCCGCTGAAACTGGGTATTCACACCCACAACGATTGCGGTCTGGCCGTGGCCAACTCGATTACCGCGGTGCAGGCCGGTGCCATCATGGTCCAGGGCACCATCAACGGCTACGGCGAACGCTGCGGAAATGCGGATTTAAATGCGATCATGCCCATTTTGAATCTGAAGATGAAGCGGCCGTGTGTGTCCGATGAAAACCTCAGCAAACTCAAAAGCCTTTCACGCTATGTCAGTGAAATGGCCAACCAGGTTCCGATAAACAACCGACCCTTTGTGGGTAAAAGTGCCTTTGCCCACAAGGGCGGCATCCATGTCAGCGCCATCATGAAAGTCCCAAAGGCTTACGAGCACATGGAACCCGACCTCGTGGGCAATCAGCGGCGGGTTCTGGTATCCGATTTATCCGGCAAAAGCAATGTGGAATATAAAGCCCGGGAACTGGGGGTCGAATTGGGCAACAATGGATATGACAGCAGCAAGATCGTGTCTGAAATTAAGCAGCTGGAACAGCAGGGCTATCAGTTTGACGTGGCAGAGGGGTCATTTAAGATCCTGATAGAAAAATTCACCGATCAATTCAAACCGCTTTTCGAATTGGAATCCTTTCGCGTCACCATCGAAAAAGACAAGGACCAGCCCTGTTCGTCCCAGGCCACCGTTAAAATAACCGTGGGCGGCAAACAGGAGATCACCGCCGCCGAGGGCTATGGTCCGGTCAGCGCCCTCGACAACGCCCTGCGCAAGGCACTGGATCGATTTTATCCGGACCTTGACACCATGAGTCTGGTGGACTTCAAGGTGCGGGTCATTGACGGTAACCGCGGCACGGCGGCCAAGGTGCGGGTGTTCATCGAATCCCGCGACCAGGATAAGCTGTGGAGCACGATCGGCGTTTCCGAAGACATTATCGAAGCCAGCTGGCAGGCCCTGGCCGACAGCTTTCAGTACAAACTGGCGGGCGAAAAACAAATTCGCAGCGGCCTGATACCGGAACAGGGCGAATTGCCGATATTCAATAAAGCATAGCCCCGATTGGATAAAATCGAATCGGGAGTTAATCGTTAATGGTTATTTGATATTAGTTTGGCAGGAATGATATCCATTTACGTATTGCACCGATTGCAGGGTTTTCGAACACAACGATGATCTGATTCTAATAACTTGTAACAAATAACCAATAACCCCGAATTGAGCGGTTCCTTGCTCAATTCGGTCCATAGGAGAATAACCGTGTATAACAAGGAAGGTAAAAACGCCGCAGGAATTGCCCCCCACTGTTTCCTGCGGCCCATGCTCCTGCATTTTAGTTGAGACCCCGCGCTTATTCTAAAACTAGGTTAGTGCCTATTTATTGAAATCACATCATGTTTGCGCATGATTTATGCCATAGCCAGATTGAATATCTTAGGACCGCTATCGATTTAAATAAAAAAGATAGAGCGAAGCGATTCAACAAATATTCAATTTTCAATCTTCAATCTTCAATTCCGGCTTGCCCGGGTTGGGAATAAGCACTGACACCTGAAACCTGACACCTGAAACCACTAAAATTCACGGGTGTGACAGCCCGGCGAATTTTAGCGGGATCTACGATTCAACTAAACAACAGGAGCATTAATCATGAGCGATCGCGTAATTATATTCGATACCACGTTAAGAGACGGCGAGCAGTCACCCGGTGCCAGCATGAATGCCGCCGAGAAATTGAGATTGGCCACCCAGCTCGAAAAGCTGGGCGTCGATGTCATCGAAGCCGGTTTTCCGGCAGCCTCTGAAGGCGATCTGGATGCCGTTTCCCGCATTGCCGCCAAACTGGACAAGGCCCAAGTGGCCGCCCTGGCCCGCACGTCTAAAGATGATATTGACCGGGCCTGGCAGGCGATCAGTCACGCCACCAAACCAAGGATTCACACGTTTATCGCCACCTCGGATATCCACCTGGAATACAAGCTGAAAATGACCCGTGATGAAGTCGTCCAGACCGCGGTGGAAGCCGTCAAATATGCTAAATCGTTTACCGACAACATCGAGTTTTCATCGGAAGACGGATCCCGCAGCGACCGGGATTTTCTGTGCCGGGTATTTGAAGCTGCCATCGAGGCCGGTGCCACAACCATTAATTTACCCGATACCGTGGGCTACGCCGTGCCGGAAGAATTCGCCGAGATGGTGGCCTATGTCATCAACCACACTCCCAACATCCACAAGGCCGTCTTCAGCGTCCACTGTCACGATGACCTGGGGCTGGCAACCGCCAACACGATTGCGGCCATCAAGGCCGGCGCCCGCCAGGCGGAAGTCACCATCAACGGCATTGGGGAACGGGCCGGCAATACTTCCCTGGAGGAAGTTGTCATGGCCCTGCACACCCGGCAAAATATTCTGCCGGCCACCACCGGCATCAACACCGAGTTCATTCACCCGACCAGTCGCCTGGTCAGCATGATCACGGGGATCATGGTGCAGCCGAACAAAGCCATCGTCGGTGCCAACGCCTTTGCCCATGAAGCCGGCATCCATCAGGATGGTGTCCTGAAAAACCGCATGACCTATGAAATCATGAAGCCGGAGACCATCGGCCTGAGTGCCAATAAACTGGTGCTGGGCAAACATTCCGGCCGTCACGCGCTGCGCACCCACCTGAAAGATCTGGGTTACGATCTTTCCAGCGAGGAACTCAACCTGGTTTTCGAAAAATTCAAGGAACTGGCAGACAAGAAAAAACATATCGTGGACGAAGACCTGGAAGTCATCGTGACCGAAGGTATTCTGCGTACTACGGATGTCTTCCAACTTGAATACCTGCACGTAACCGCCGGAACGACCGTGCTGCCCATGGCCAGCGTCAAGCTGCAAATACACGGCCGGGCGGTCCAGAGCGCCGGCTACGGCAACGGTCCCATCGATGCGGCGTTCAATACCATCGCCAATCTTACGGGCACCGGTTCGGAACTGCTGCGGTTTTCCATCAGCGCCCTGACCGGCGGTACCGATGCCCAGGGAGAAGTCACCGTGCGCCTGCGGGAAAACGGGCTAACGGCCTTGGGCAAGGGTGCCGACCCGGACATCATCACCGCCAGCGCCCGGGCCTACGTCAACGGGCTGAACCGGCTGGAATACTTGAAAACCCACCCGATCAAGGAAACGTCGCCGGTGTAAAGCGCGTTACGGGGTGCGAGTTGCGGGTTCCGTGGCACGCAGTGCGGGATCGGTGTCCGAGTTGCCCGGTGCGGGGATCGGGGTGAGCGGCACGAGGAACGTGTTGCGAGGTCCTCGGTGGGGCGCCGGTTTGAGCAGAGGCTGGAGAACAGAGCGATTTGAATTTGGATTTAATGTTAATACTAAAATCCATCCTCTGTTCTCTGACCTCTGTCCTCTGACCTCTGTCTTCTATCCTCTGTTCTCTGACTTCTGTCTTCTATCCTCTGTTCTCTGACCTCTGACATCTGTCCTCTGACATCTGTCCTCTATATTTCAAGAGTTCCAATTAAGTCTGAAAATTTGTCGATGTTATTGTCGACAAGGAATTTTTCGATTCCATCGACAATATCAACCGTCACGTGGGGATTGACAAAATTCGCGGTGCCGACCTGAATGGCCGAGGCCCCGGCTATGATAAACTCCAACGCATCTTCCGCGGTCATGATGCCGCCGATGCCGATAATGGGAACTTTGGCGACCCGGGCGACCTGCCAGACCATGCGCAGGGCCACCGGTTTGATGGCGGGACCGGACAGCCCGCCGGTAATGTTGGCCAGCCTGGGACGCCGGGTTTCAATATCGATGGCCATGGCGGTCAGGGTGTTGATCAGGGTAAGACAATCCGCCCCGGCGTCTTCGACGGCTCGGGCGATTTCCGTGATGTCGGTGACATTCGGCGACAGTTTGACGGCCAGGAATTTGCCGGTCTGATTGCGAACGGCCCGAACCACGCTGAAGGCCGCCGCGGGATCTACGCCGAATGCCATTCCGCCGGCTTTTACATTGGGGCAGGAAATATTAACCTCGATGCCCGCAATGGCCTCAACCTCTTCGATACGCGCGGCCAAGCGGGTGTAGTCGTCTTCGAGCTTGCCGTAGATGTTAACGATAAGCGGCGGCGACAGGGTCTGCAGAAAAGGCAGCTTGTCCGTCACAAAGGCTTCGATACCGACATTTTCAAGGCCGATGGCATTTAGCATGCCGCACGGGGTTTCGGTAATTCGCGGCGGCGGGTTGCCCTTGGTAGGCGCCAGGGACAGACCTTTGACGATAATTGCCCCGAGTCGATTCAAATCGACCAGGTGCTCAAACTCCCGGGCATAACCAAACGTGCCGGATGCGGTCAGTACGGGATTTTGCAGCTGCAGTCCACCGATGTCTGTGGTTAGGTCAGGTTTGGTCGACATGATATCGCTTCTCCAGACGTTTTTTAAAATTCATTGCCAATCCGGAATCATTGGAGGTATGTATAGAATATCTCCGCACAGTTGGCAAGTTGTTGTTTATTCAACTTTCAACTTTGGGACACTAGCTTTGAGCTGGGGTGGTTAATAGATGTAAAATCCATATTTATAGTTTAGTCTCGTTTTTAATCCTATAACGTCACGATTTATAAATCGTGATTTTCAATTGCGGATTTAGGATAGATGGAATCGCCAAGCTCATCTACCCAATAAGAATGGCTGAATTCCTTATACTTATAATCCAATAATCAAAAATCTAAAATCCGAAATCAAGAATGGCCCACACGCACCATAAATCAAACCAGGTCGCTTTGGTTTCCACCCCCTGGCCTCTATACAACCGACCGTCCATTCAGCTGGGAGCCCTTAAAGCCTACCTGGAAGTGAACCACCCCGGACTGCGGATTGAGGCCCGGCACTTTTACCTGGATTTGGCCCAATCCCTGGGCTACAAACTCTATCACCAGATTTCCGAACGCACCTGGCTGGCAGAGAGCATCTATGCCGCCCTGCTCTTTCCGCAGCGTTTTGAATCCGTCGAAGCCCTCTTTAAGCGGGAGGCACGCGCGAAACCCTTGGTTCAGGAAGCCGGGCTGCAGCAAATTACAGACCGGGTTAAAGAGCGAACCGATGCCTATATCGACAGCCTGAAATGGGATGATTGCCTGCTGGCGGGCTTCTCGATATCTCTTTGCCAGCTTACGTCCAGCCTTTATTTTATTAAACGCGTCAAGCAGAATTATCCCGACCTGATCATCGGAATCGGCGGCTCGTCTTTTTCCGGCACGGTGGCGGAAAATTTTTTTAAATTGTTTCCCGACATCGATCTGGTCGTCAACGGTGAGGGCGAAAAGCCGTTGAGTCAGCTGATCGACAGCCTGCAAGCATCGCCGGCCCTGGAAGACCTGCCGCGGGTTAGCGGTGTCACTACCGCCAAATCCGCTGCGAGCGGTCGGGGCCGCCCAGCTTTAATCAAATAGGCGACCTCAACCAGCTTCCGTCGCCGAATTACGATGATTATTTTGTGCTGCTGAAATCCTTTAATTCTGAGAATTCATTTTTCCCGATCCTGCCCCTGGAAACATCACGCGGATGCTGGTGGCAGAAAACCCCGCGCCACGAGGGTCACATCACTGGTTGTGCCTTTTGCAATCTAAACCTCCAGTGGCAGGGATACCGTCACAAGGATCCGGCGCGCGTCGTCGCCGAAATGGATCATCTGACCGGTCGGCACCAAACTCTTTCAGTGTCCCTCGTGGACAATGTGCTGCCCCGGAAACCTGCCAGGGAAGTATTCAAAAAAATCGGTACCCTGCAAAAAGATCTGCACCTGTTTGCTGAAATCCGGGCCAACACGCCGGCGGCGGATTTAGCGTCCATGCGGGCTGCCGGAGTCGAGGAGCTGCAAATCGGCATCGAAGCCCTCAGCACCTCCCTGTTGAAGAAGCTCAAGAAGGGGACCAGTGCAATCCAGAATCTTGAAATCATGCGAAACTGCGAAGCGCTGGGTATCGTCAACCGTTCCAATTTGATCCTGCATTTTCCAGGCAGCGATGAAATGGATGTGGCTGAGACGCTGCACAATCTGGATTTCACCCTGCCCTACCGCCCCCTGCAAACCGTAAAATTCTGGCTGGGCCTGGGCAGCCCGGTCTGGCAGAATCCGAAGGCCTACGGGATCCGGGCGATCTATAATCATCCCCATTGGTCGCACCTGTTTCCGGCCGGTATTTGCCGGTCCCTGAAGTTTATGATCCTGGCCTACCGCGGCGATCTGGGCTATCAGAAGAAGATCTGGCGACCGGTCCAAAAAAAGGTCGAATTGTGGCAGAAAAGCTATGACGAACTCCAGCATGAAGCGCTGAAGGCACCTATTTTGAGTTATCGCGACGGCCGTGAATTTTTATTCATCACTCAGCGACGGCACCGGGCCGACTCGATCAAGCACCGCCTGGTCGGAACCTCCCGGAAGATCTATCTGTTTTGCGGGCAGCATCGTTCTTTTAAACAAATCTGCCGCCAATTTCCGGCCTTCGCGGAAGACAAAATTGCCGGTTTTTTAAATATGATGGTGACCAAAAAGTTAATGTTTCAGGAGAAGGACAAGTATTTGAGCCTGGCGGTGCCGTTGCTGCGGCAACGTTGAGCAGTCGGAAAGCTGGGAAGCTTGGAGGCGATTGTGGAATGAATATTGAAGATTGAATAGAGAATCTTTTATCTGATAATTCCTTCGCAAATATGATGTGATTTCAATAAATAAGGCCTACTTTGATCGGGCCCAAAAAAATCAACTCAATGTTTTCGAGAGCTGGAAGATCTAGATTAAATGAATTTTCGATCGGCAAAACCAGAGGATCTCTCAGTTATCATTTCCTGGATACCGGATGCGGCTGCGTGCCAACGGTGGGCCGGCCCGGCTGTTTCATTTCCGCCGACACCCGCATCCTTAACCCTTGAAATCGATTTTTCACCCCATAATTCTTACAGTTTGGAGGAGTTTGAAGCGATAGTCGGCTTTGGACAGATGATCCGTAAAAGCAAGCACCGCGTCCATTTGGCCCGCATTATTGTCGCCCCGTACAGACGCGGTCGGGGCTATGGACGCCATCTATGCCGGTCCCTCATGGATCACGCTGCTGGACTCGATTACCCCCGCATCTCGTTGAATGTCTACCGCGACAACTCGGCGGCGATAAAGCTATACCATAGCCTCGGGTTCCGGGTTATGGACAAATCCCAGGCCGACGGACTGTCCGAAGATATATGTTACATGGAAGCCGGGCCGTATCGGCAGCATAATTATTGAGTCAACCCAGTAGCTGCATAAATAGTGCTGGATATTTCCATTTCCACTAACAATACACGGATTAATCAAAATCGGAATGTCACCGCTGGAATTCACCCCCGGGAGAAGTCAGTGTTGTTCATGTAGGGTGGGCTTTGCCCACCTTTAACAAATGGTATCAACGATAATCGGTGGGTACAGCCCACCCTACGATTAAAAATTTTCGCAACGGTAAGCTAAAGATCCGGTTCCAAAGAACCATCTTTGATTTCACCCCGGTGGGATGGAGTTTAACTTAGAATCCGAGTGGTTTGATGGAATATCGAAGATCCGCCGCAGGCGGCGATGTTTTTAAAAGCCCGAGAGATTATCATCACCCGCAAATTCCAGCGGCCGTGATTCCCCGAGAATTTCCAGATCGGATCGAAGTTGAAGCTCGTCCGCATAGGACTCGGATACTTGAACCACCTCCAAGCGATTCGTATTTCTTATTCGCATGATTTTACTTTCTTCAGGCGGAATCAAGCCCATCGATCCCAGTCCGACTTCAATAGCTCTGCGATCGGTTTCAAAGTGCATGGGAACAGCGGCTTTTTCCGGGCTGATTCCGGTGATACAGTTTTTGTAGGTCGCTTCATAATCGATTTTATCCACCAGTCGCTGGGTGGTGAGGTCAGCCAACCCGATTCCGACGGCGTTGCCCTTGCTTTTGGCCGTCAGATCCCGCACAAAAAGGCGCTTTACCTGCACCGGGTGGTCAAAGACTCCCAGAAGGTCCCGGTTTCGGCCGGTGACATTCGGATCGATGCCGACGCCGCTGATGTCTTTTCCCATTTCATCCACAATCAGCAGGTCGATATCATTAAACGGCAGGCGGGACATCTTTTTTTTGGATCGCAGCAATAGCTCTTTTTCCTTGTCTTCGATGGCATGGGATTCGACGGCTGAAATCAAAGCCGTTTGTCCATAGGCATTTTCCAGGATCCCCAGGCCGCACAGCACCGGAGTTCGCTGAATAACAATTCGCGCTGCATCCATGATGATTTTGGGAAAGGTATGCTGGATGGCCGCTTTATGATAAAATTCGGCTCCCGTTAATTTGCCCATACCGATAGCCATCATTTTCATCAATCCGCTTTCAACCGGACCCTTGAACTTCGTATGGGATTTTATCCGGTTGACCACCACGATATGATCCGCCGCCAGGGCATTTTGATCGACAAACACCGGTACGTCATCCTCGGTTCTGGCTATTTCCGTCACTTCCATGGAAGATAATACCGGTGCATTCAGATAAGATTCCGTGATGCCCAGCTGTGCCAGCATGGTCACCTGGCCTTCGGCCGTCGCGCTCCCATGACTTCCCATGGCCGGGAAAATAAAGGGCTGCGCCTCAAAGGATCTGACATGATCCACGACTGCCTTCAATATGGTGGCAATGTTGGCGATCCCCCGGCTGCCGCCGGTAATTGCCACGCGCTGCCCCGGCTTGATCGACGTCAGAGACAGTTTACGCAGTTCATCTTCCACGGCCTGCCCGACATTTTCAATTCTGGTATCGTCGAACTTTTGGCGAATACGATACATCTTCGGAAAATTCATATTAACTCCCCGGTCTGTTGGCTTAGTAAGTATTTATTGCAATCACATCATGTTTGGGAAGGATTGATCAAATAAAGGATTTTCGCCACCAAGACACAAAGACACGACGTTTATTATTAAAAATCCTTTAACTTTGTGTCTTAGTGCCTTGTGGCTAATATTTCCGGTTTATCCGGATTGGGAAAGTTTTTGTCTTTTTATATCCGACAAGACTTCCCTGAGCAACAGGAATTTTGCAGGTTTACGCCGGTCAGTTGTCGTGAACGCTCTGGCGGGGATAAACCCCGCCACTACTGTTTTAAAGACGCGTATCCAGAAAGCCCAAGTGCCTTGCCGCTCCCACCATCGGCATAACGGAAGTTTTCCAGATACCCGCATTTTAAAATGCTCGCATGCTAAAATCTAAGAATTGAAGGAATTCAATCGTTTTATTTCGGACATTATGTCCTTAAATCCCCCAATCCCTCAAGTCCTCAATTCCTCAATCCCTCAATTCCTAAATTCCTCAATTCCTAAATTCCTCAATTCCTCAATCCCTCAATTCCTCAATCCCCTAATTCCTAAATTCCTCAATCCCTTAATTCCTCAATCCCTCAATTCCTGAATCCCTGAATCCCTCAATCCATCTTTACCAATTGACATTCAGCAATCGGATGGGTTAGATTTACCCGAGTGTCATACTATATCATAATTGATAGAGCGCAGCGATTCCATCAATCCAAAATCCGCAATCTAAAATCCCAATTTTAACTCGTAACCTCATCGAAATAAAAACAGGATTTATTTATATATACAGATTTTTCATATATTCACCACCCTACCGATAACTCACAGGAGACAACGATATGGAAAAATTCCGCCTGGACAATAAAACTGCGCTGGTCACCGGTGGCAGTAAAGGCATTGGATATGGTATCGCCGAGGCGTTGGCTGAGGCCGGATCGAATTTGGCATTGGTGGCCCGCGATAAAAAACCGCTGCATGAAGCCCGGGAAAAATTATCCGCTGCAGGGAGAGGATTGCACGTCTATTCATTCGACATGAGCAAAACGGAGGAAATCAGCGATCTTTATGACCAAATCGTCGATGAAACCGGCGGAATCGATATCCTGGTCAACAATGCCGGTGGTACCCGCCGCGGACCGGCGGACACCCTGTCGGCCGAAGATTGGAACTTTGTCATTAATTTAAACATGACCGCCACCTTCACCCTGTGTCAGGCCTTCGCCCGGGAGCGCATTAAAAACGGCAAGAGCGGTAAAATCATCAATATTGCCTCCCTGATGAGCCAAACCGTACGCGAGGATAATGCACCCTATGCAGCCTCCAAAGGCGGCATTCGTCAACTCACCAAAGCCCTGGCGGTTGATTGGGCCAAACACGCGATCAATGTGAATGCAATCGGACCGGGCTTCATCCGGACTGATTTGACGCAGCCGTTGTGGCAGGATGATGCTTTCAACCAATGGATCAATTGGAAAACGCCCTGGGCCAGATGGGGTAAACCGGAAGACATCGGCAACGCCGCAGTGTATCTGGCGTCAGCGGCATCTGATTTTGTGACCGGCCATATATTGTACGTCGACGGCGGTTTGCTGAGTACTTTCGGCCCGAGTTCCTGGTAGATCCTGATGTTCAGTGCTTTCAAACGAATTAAGGTTATTGTCCAAAACAACTTGATGCATAGCCGGAGTTCCCAAAGTTGAAAGAACATTCTATTGGGAAGTTTTGTCGAAATTGATGGTCTTTTTATATTATCTTGACACCATCATTGGATGCATAATATGGAATATAATAAATCAACGGGCTGAGGTTGCCGACTTAGAATTTGAATCGTATTTTCATCGACTGCCTATTCAATTAAGTTTTGCCCCCTGGTTCTGTTCACCTGCTGTCCGCACCGAAAGTTGCTCCGGTTCTTATCAAGCTCCCGTTTTTATCTCTGGAAATAAAAAAACCCGGCATCCGGGAGAAAGCCAAATGGAGATTCCCCTTAAAATTTGCCTAGCCTGCTCCTGTCAGACCATTGATGGTCCGCGCGGGAGCTTATAACCAGGCCTGAAGCAACGCTATATCCTTACAATTAAAAACAAAAAGGGGGTGCAGTATGCCCAAGTATCTATATCATGGATCATATACTGATGATGGCTTAAAAGGACTTATGAAAGATGGCGGTACCAAACGCATGGAGATAACAAAAAAAGCCATTGAATCGTTAGGCGGAAAGATGGAAGCTTATTATTTTGCGTTTGGGAGCAATGATTTTTTTCTCATTGCCGAAGCACCTGACAATGTAAATGCCATTACCGGCTCTTTAGTTGCCAACGCCAGTGGTACGGTAAAGGTCAATATTACAGTTCTTATTTCGCCGGAAGAAGTTGACCGGGCTGTCAAGCAAACGATGGATTGGCGTCCACCCGGTCAATAAGGTAATCAAGGAAGGCTCGATGCGTTAAATTTCGGAGTATTGGAGTGCTGGAGTGTTGGCGTATTGGCTGAAGGGTTGATGTCTTCTTTTAATACCCCATTACTCCAGCACTCCAATACGCCACGATCGAAATTTTTCAATAACTTCTTGCACTCTTAAAATTGCTTTTTTTTGGTAATAGGTCCGAAATTTTTTTTGCCACCGGCTTCCAAATTTTGATTTGACAATAGCAAGTCGCCTAAGGTAAACAAATACGAGTTATCAATAGGGATGGCATGTGATGAACAGCAGCGAACAAGGGCAATGATAATGAGTGCTGGTGTTGAACGTAGAGAAAGTGAGCGAATCAAACATAAATCGGCGATCCTGCACAGCACGAATCCTCCTGATTTTTTTTACCGGGGCACCATGCATAACTTCAGCGCCGGGGGATTGTATTTCGAATCGAATGAAGACCTAATGCAGGGAGATGTAGTATCCATATCAATTCAGGATCCGCCGCCGCAATTTACAATGCGACCCCGGGAATACTTTGATGTCCAGATCAGGTGGTGCGACGTGCTGCAGGGTGCGGACTATCAAGTCGGATACGGTGCCAAGATAATCATGGGAATGCTGTGAAGGTTTTCAGGGATCGGCGCCAAGATCCCCCTTCCCCCATAAATCCCACCTAACGGTTTTCCGCTTATTCTGATTAACTTGCTTTGCCTTTCAGCCGTGCCAGAAACACCGGTCCTAAAAGACATCCGGCTGCCATGCAGATAAACCCCATGCCCCAGGCCAGTTGGTTGCCGCCAAAAAAATCCAGCACGACCCCGACCGTCAAAGGACCGAGAAACGCCGAGCAGAAGCCCAGGGTCGAATGCACGGCCAGGGTGGTGCCCCGGTAGCCGGCCGGTGCGGCGGCCACGACCCCGGCAGTCAGGGAGGCTGAATCTCCGACGATCGTAATGCCATAGACAATGGCGATGGAGGCAACCAGCAGATAAGGCAGGGCGGCGCTGAAGCCAAGGATCGTTGCCAGGGCAGCGGATGTGATCATCACAATCGTGATAACTTTGCGGCGACCGAATATTCGGGACAGTTCATTGCCGCCGATGCTGGCGGGAAGCCCGATCAGATTAATGATAAAGGCAACCTGGGTCGGGCTCCAGGTAAAGGCGCCGGCCGGCTGCAATTGGATGCTGAAGACTAAAAACGCAACGATCCAGGAGCGCAATGAGAAAAGCTCCCACATATGGGCTGCGTAGGCCAGGACGTAAGCCATGGTAGACTTTGACTGGAAAACGACTTTAAAATCAGCCAGCAGGGCCTGTTTTTCCCCGCCTCGTACCCGAGCCGGCGGAACACACATGATAACGATGACCAGGGCCGCCGCGGCGCTGACGGCGGACGCCACAAAGGCCCAGCGCCAACCGGCCAGGGCATCGATCTCGCCGGCCAGTAAATATGAGAGGCTGGCGCCGATACTGAAACTGGCCGTATAAAATGAGATGAAACGGGACTGGAGGCTCCCCTGCCCCTCGGTATGATCGCTGACCACTTTAAGCCCGGGCATGTATATTCCGGCCAGGCTGACACCGGCCAAAAACCGCAGTAAAAGGGCCGACCAGAATCCCCGGGCAAAACCGGCATAGCCCAGGGCCGTCAGGACTCCCAGAATTGCCCCCAAGCCCATAATCCGGCGGGCATCGACCCGATCGGTGAATCCGGACAGGACCGGCACCAGGATCATGTAGCCGGCATAATAGGCCGCGCTGATCCAGCCGGCGGCAGTATTGCTTAATTGCCATTCGGCCTGAAAGGTCGGCAGCAGCGCCGGAAAGACGGCAATCGATGCCAGTCCCAAAATTTCTGCCAGGCACACCAACAGCGTTAATCGGTACGGTGAGTTTTCAAACATCGAGTCTAATTACATCAGGAAGGTGCGGATGGCAAGAACTTAGAAATAAAGGTTTCAGGTTTCAGCCAAGCCGTTGGCCCGTTGAGTTGGCAGTCAAATCCAACAAGAGATCCTGGAATGCGGTATTCTAAAAAGCAGCGTAGGGTCGGCCACGACACGACTGAGCTCGTCGCAGGCCGTGCCGACCGGTTTTGGCGGGCACGGTGGCCCGCCCTATATTTCTGAAATAAGCGGTTTCACTCGAGTTTCCTGGTGTTAGAAAATTAGGGCACTAAATCCTGAAACCTGAAACCTTCAATGTAGAGCACCAAGAAGAAGTCAAGCAAAAAATTTCAATTTTTTTTAGGCAACACTCCACGGGTCCGATCCGAGCCGGTTCTTTGAAAATTCAATTAACCAGAGTCAATCATTGCAATCTCAGATTTTAG
>Ga0209678_1000103_pt1 | contig 33723 bp, 36 predicted proteins | sample WorMetilvaeELBA1_FD_187404 | JGI IMG/M metagenome (GOLD analysis project Ga0209678, IMG submission 187404) | Marine gutless worms symbiont microbial communities from Max Planck institute for Marine Microbiology, Germany - Olavius ilvae ELBA.1... ...
TTTAGAGAAAACGCTGCTAAATATTGATTTGCTATTGTTCGCCATCGTTTTGAACGGCAGTAATTTAATGAGTGATAATTAGCGGCCGGGCTAACTGGAAAAACGGCCACTTTTCGTTCAGGCACTAGTTATTAGTTATTGGTTATTGGTTTGAAAGGAATCAGATCGATTTCTATATGAGATCAGATTCTTTGCCATTTCTATTTACAGCTCCGCCGGAGCGGAATAACGATTTACACTTAACCAATAACACCTAATTGTGCGTTTTTCGCTCAATTATAGTTATAACCTCTGCCATCCAGCCTCTTTCGTTCACTGTTGCTTCTTTGCCGTCAGCCGTGCACCGAAGGCCGAAAGCCTTACACCCCACACCTTACACCCTATATCCCAGGCTCATTGCCCCAGGCTCTTTGCCCCAGGCCCTTTGCCCCAGGCCCTGAGCTCCCTGCCCTCTGCGCTTTGCGCCTGGCGCCTTGTCCCCCGCAAATTCCCAAAATCACTTTCTCCAGCACCAGCCGGGCAGCCTGCCCGCCGGATTTTAATTTTTTGTCAGCCGCATGCAGGGTCTCGATCGCATTGATGAGATCCGCTTTGGAAAACCGCTCCGATTTTTTGAGCAACAGGTAAATTGGATAGGCATTTTTCGGATTTTTAGCAATCATCAGATCCGTAGCTATTTTTTTCTTTTTCTTTTTGCCTTTTGCCCGCGCGCCGGGTTGCGGTTTGGATGCATCTTCTTCAAGCATCTGCTGCCAGTCGCTGAGATGATCCAGCAGGTCCTTGTCATACTCGACTATCGCCGGAATCACTCGCCGCTGAAAATTATCGTAAGAACAGGTCGCCTGCCATTCACCGCCGTAAGGTCCATCCACAAAATCTTTGACCAGCAGCAGTTTTCTAACCTGATTGGTCAACGCCGCAAAAGCCTGCAGGGGATGAATCCCGGCGGACAAGAGTGAATCCAGGAAAAACAGTGTTTCAGCCGGCTTGCGATCTGCCAGGGCATTCGTCAATTCATAGATGGGATCTATTTTAGTGCGCTGCAGCACCGACTCAACATCGGCTAACGTAATCGCCGGCCGATCGCCCACGTAGCTGATTAATTTTTCAAGATTACTGGAAAAGGCTCTCAGATCGAAACCGGTCATCTCGAACAAGGCCAGGTAGGTCGACTGATTCATGGTTTTGTCGGCGGCCGTCAGCATGGCCTTCATCCGGTCGGCCAGAACCGACTCCTGGACCTGTCGATCGGCCCGGCGGGCGCCTTTCGGCACCGAACAGTCTATAACCACCCCCTTGTTGCTCAACGCTTTAAAAAGGCCGCGCCGCCTGTCAACCATGTCCGTGGTGATGATCAGGTGGTTGTTGGCGGGAAAGCCTTTTTCAACCGCCAGTTGCAGGGTGCGGCTGTCATCCCTGGCCGTCGGAACGGTCAGGTTGTTTTCCCGGCAATAGTCAATTATTTCATCCAGCCAGGCATCATCAGTACTCAAGCCGGCGCCCTGCCCCAGGGTATTTTGGCGATTTGGCTTGCCGATGTCTTCATAGGAAAGATTGAAAAGGCCCATCAGGTCCCGCAGGCGGCCGGCGGCTTTTTTTAAATTATCATCATCGTAGGCTTTTTTGGTATTTTCAAGCAGCTTTTCCTTGTCCTGGCCGGCTAAAAAGATTTTTGAATCGCGCAGGGCGACGACTTTTATCCCCGGCAGCAGTGAATAGGTGTTGATCCGGCTGATGACATCGTGGATATTTTCCTGAGCACCATCCAGCGGCTCATAGTTGATGCTGCGCTGGGATGCCGGAACCAGGATGTCCAATAGGGCATCAAAGGCGTTTTTAGTGAGCATTTCTTCCCCGTATATCAGGTATACGGGCGCCAAAGGACTGCGGTCGATTCCTTCCAAATATTTTTTAAGATCTTTGTAGCTAATGGTGGGCATTTTAATAAAACATGGAATGTTGGAGTAATGGAGTGCTGGAGTACTGGTGCTTGGTGCTCAGTAATCAGTGATCAGTAATCGGTAGCTTCCAATATCGAGCATCGAGCATCCAGCATCCAGTATCCAGCATCCAGTATCGAGCATCCAGCATCCAGCATCCAGTATCCAGCATCCAGTATCCAGCATCCAGCATCCAGTATCCAGCATCCAGCATCCAGTATCCAGCATCCAGCATCCAGCATCCAGTATCGAGCATCCGGCACCTAATACCCAATACCCAATACCCAGCATCAATCTGCCGGCAATTTCTTGAACAGCAGGTGATATATGAAAATAAACAGCCCCACGGTAATGGCGCTGTCGGCAATGTTAAAGGCCGGCCAATGATATTTGCCGATGTAAAAATCGAGGAAATCCACCACCATTCCGAATCGAACCCTGTCTATCAGATTGCCGATGGCTCCGCCGAAAATCAAGGCAAAGCCGGCCGACAGCAAGGCATGCCCGGGGGGGGTTTTGATATAAAAATATAAGATCAGACCGACGGCCAGCGAAGAAATAAACAGGAAAACAACCGTACGCACGACCACGCTCATATCGGCCATCAGGCCGAAGGCGCCGCCCGGATTGAGAATGTGGGTGAGGTCGAACAAACCCTCGATAACCGGAATGCTGTGGTGCAGCGGCAGGTACTTCAATATGAGCGCTTTCGTGATCTGATCGGCCAGCACGATCGCGCCGGACACGATGGCCAGGCTTATATATTTTTTTTGCAGCATCTAACTTATTTCCCGGATTTTGCAGGTGTCTGCCGGCGGCCAAGCCGCAGGATTTCAAATTTTCAACAAGGCCCAGGCAACATCAGGCAATTTGCGCCAGAGAATCCTGGCAGCGCTGACAGACCGTCGGCTGCTCGCTGCTGCTTCCGACGGTCGTGTCATGCACCCAGCACCGTTCGCATTTCTCACCCGGTGCCGGATTCACCCCGATCAATAATCCGTCGATTTCGTCGCTGCGAAACGCATTTTCCAGCGCAGCATCTTTTGCCAGGGAAGCCTGGGACACGATCAACAATGATCTTAATTCAGCTGCAAAAGGCTGCAGTATCTCGTAGGCCTCACCGGATACCGAAATGGTAACCGCCGCATCCAGCGGATGGCCGATAAGCTTTTGGCTGCGCGCGGCCTCCAGGGCTTTGGTCACTTCCCCGCGAATTTTCAGCATAAACTCCCAGCGGTCGGCCAGGTCGCCGTCTTTGAACTCGGCGTTGGCCTGCGGCAGCAGCGACAGATGAATGTTTGATTCCTCGCTTTCGCGTGCGGGCATATATTGCCAGATCTCATCGGCCGTGAACGGCAGAATCGGGGCCATCAATCGGGCAATAGCGTCCAGGGTCGTGTGCAACACGGTCTGGGCGCTTTTGCGCGCCACGGATTGGGGGGCCGATGTGTAAAGCCGGTCTTTGAGAATGTCCAGATAAAAGGCCGACAGGTCCAGCGTACAGTAGTTGTACAGGGCGTGATAGATCACGTGAAATTCATAAGCGTCATAGGCCTTGCGCCCTTTTTCGATCAGCTCCTGCAGCTTGTGCAGGGCGAATCGATCGATTTGCGGCATCGCCTCATAGGCCACTGCATCGCGATCGGGATCAAAGTCGTAAAGGTTTCCCAGCATAAAGCGGCTGGTGTTTCGAATACGCCGGTAGGCATCGGTCAACTGTTTTAAGATATTGTCGGAGATGCGAATATCCTCCCGGTAGTCCGAAGCTGAAACCCAGAGGCGCAGAATTTCAGCCCCGTATTTTTCGATGACCTCGCTGGGAGAAATGACGTTCCCGATGGATTTCGACATTTTGCGGCCTTCGGCGTCCACTACGAATCCGTGGGTTAATACCGCTTCATAGGGCGCACGATCGCGGGTACCGACGGCCGTCAGCAGTGCACTGTGAAACCAACCGCGGTGCTGGTCGCTGCCTTCCAGGTAGAGGTCGGCCGGCCACCTAAGGTAGGGTCTTTGCTCGAGCACGGCGGCGTGACTGACCCCGGAATCAAACCAGACATCCAAAATGTCGGTCTCTTTCACAAAACGCTTGCCGCCGCAGCCTTGGCAAACGACATCTTCCGGCAGCAGCTCGGATACATCTTTTTCAAACCAGACATCGGCCCCGTGTTCTTCAAACAGTCGATATATATCCTGCCTGATCTGTTCATCCAGCAGCAGGGTTTCACATTCTTCGCAATAAAACACGGCTATCGGAACCCCCCAGGCCCGCTGCCGCGAGACACACCAGTCCGGTCGATTTTCGATCATACCGTAAATGCGGTCCCGCCCCCAGTGTGGAATCCACTGGACCGCATCAATGGCTTCCAGGGACTTTTGGCGCAACCCGGTTTTATCCATGGAGATGAACCACTGGGGAGTTGCCCGGAAAATAACCGACTGTTTACAGCGCCAGCAATGGGGGTATGAGTGCTCGAACTTGGCTTCATGTAGCAGAGTGCCGGTCTCGTCCAGTTTGGTGTTGATGTTTTTATTGGCATCAAAGACAAATTCACCTTTGAAATAATCGACTTCATCGGTAAAACGGCCCTGGTCGTCCACCGGGGAGTAGACCTCCAGATCGTAGAGCAATCCCACCTCGTGGTCTTCGCGTCCGTGACCGGGAGCTGTGTGCACGCATCCGGTACCGGCATCCAGGGTAACGTGGGAACCTAAGATAATCAGCGAATCCCGCGGGTAAAGCGGGTGGGTGCAGCGTTTGTTCTCCAGGCTTTTGGGGTTGATATCGCCGATGATCGAATATTCGTCGATGCCGAATGTCTGCATACACACCTCGACCAGTTCCCGGGCCAGGATGTAGGCCTCGTTGCCGCCGACGCTGACGGCCACGTATTCAAAATCGGGATGCAGCGCAATCGCTAAATTGGCCGGAAGGGTCCAGGGTGTCGTCGTCCAGATGATCACAGAGACATCCTTGCCGGCCAGCCCGGGCAATTCGCCGCTCAAATCGTCTTGCAGCGCAAATTTGACATAAATCGACGGGGTGGATTCATCCTGATACTCGATTTCAGCTTCGGCCAGGGCCGTCTGGCAGGTAAAGCACCAGTAGATTGGCTTTTTGCTTCGAATCAGACTGCCGTCCTGGGCAAATTTGCCGCACTCCCGTGCGATGGTGGCTTCATAACGGTAATTCATGGTCAGGTAAGGATCATCCCAGACACCCATCACACCCAGGCGCTTGAATTCTTCACGCTGAATGTCAATGAACTTCTCGGCGTAAGAGCGGCACAGTCGTCGAACCTGGGCCATGCTGAGATCTTTCTTTTTCTCGCCCAGTTCTTTATCTACATTATGTTCGATGGGCAACCCGTGACAATCCCAGCCCGGTACGTAAACCGCGTCGTATCCGGCCATCTGCCGGGAACGCACAATGATGTCTTTCAGTATTTTATTGAGCGCGGTGCCGATATGAATATAGCCGTTGGCATAAGGGGGGCCGTCATGCAGAATGAACGGCTCCCTTCCCTTGGAAGAATCTCTGATCTGCTCATAAAGGCCGCTGTCATACCAGGATTTCAGCTGTTCCGGTTCCCGCCTGGCGAGGCTGGCTTTCATCGGAAATTTGGTGGATGGAAGGTTAAGTGTCTTTTTATAGTTCATCGATTCCCCCTGGGTGCATTTAATAGTGGGTCCAAATTATAGAAACTTAGATGTTTACTCCGTATCCCAAAATGTGTCAAGCTTCATCGGCGATTTCCATTAAATAGCGCCCATAGTCGTTTTTCAGGTAATTGGAGGCCAGCAACTTCAGGTGGGCAGCATCGATATAACCCAGCCGGAAGGCGATCTCCTCGACGCAGGATATTTTCAACCCCTGTCTTTCCTGAATCGCCTGCACGTAGCTGGCCGCCTGTTGCAGCGCTTCGTGGGTTCCGGTATCGAGCCAGGCAAAACCCCTTCCCAGCAGTTCGACCCTCAGACTGCCGCGTTTCAGGTAGACCGTATTGACATCGGTGATTTCCAGTTCTCCCCGGGGTGAAGGCTTGAGCTTGGTGGCAATATCCACGACCTCATTATCATAAAAGTAAAGTCCCGGCACCGCGTAGGAAGATTTGGGATTTTCAGGTTTCTCGACGATGTCCGTCACCGTGCCGTCTGAATTGAAATCGACCACACCATACCGTTCAGGATCACGCACCAGATAACCGAATATAAGTCCCCCTTCAGTCAGCTTGACAGCCCGCTGCAGTATACTGGACAGCCCCTGGCCATAGAAAATGTTATCACCCAGTATCAGGCAGACGGAGTCCCGGCCGATAAAAGAACTGCCGATGATAAAGGCCTGGGCCAGACCCTCGGGACGCGGTTGTTGGGCGTAGTAAAACGACATCCCCAGGTGGGACCCGTCACCGAGTATTTTCTGGAATATCGGCAGGTCGTGAGGGGTGGAAATTATCAGTATTTCCCGTATTCCCGCTGTCATCAGGACGGAAAGCGGGTAGTAAATCATCGGTTTGTCGTACACGGGCAGCAGTTGCTTGCTGACGCCCAGGGTAAGGGGATACAGTCTGGAGCCCGATCCGCCTGCCAGAATTATGCCTTTCATAATGTCCTTTCTCCAATCCTAATCTGTATCGACCGAATTCAAAGAAGTTAAATACAATTGTCAAAATAGATGATTTTTCGGCTTTTCTTTTACTATTTGGTTTCAGGTGTCAGGTGTCAGCGCCGCCTGTGGCCGCGAGCGTCCAGTCAAATCGAGAAAGAAACTCTGAAAAAGCGAATATCGAATAATGAATGTCGAATGTCGAAGGAATGTATTCTGCCTGTCGTGAGCTTTTTTGTCGAACGGTCTATTTTTTTTTAAACGACTGAGCGAAGCGATACCATCCTTCGAAATTCGTTATTCGATATTCTGCGGTTCTGCGGTTCGCTTTTAATGAAGGTTCATTTAAGTATATTGCAGTTTCCCTGACACCCGAAACCTGACACCTGAAACCTAATCCTTGTTAACTGTCAATTGTACGTTAAGCACCATGCGAACTGATGGAACTAATCAAGAGGAAAATCCTGAATCACGCCGGTGACATGGCCATGGCGCCGACGGCAAGATATGAGAAGCTCTTGCTCACCAGTTCATTGTAGTCGGGGATCATGCGTCGTCCGTCCATAACCAGATAGGGCGGCTGCACCGTATCTTCGATGGTTCGGGAGAATCCCCGGAATTCCTCGCAGTCCGATGATATAAACAGGGCCTGGGTTCCGCTGATGGCCTCCCGGGCCGAATTAAAATAGTGGATTTTATCAAATAGAATATTTTTTGATGGATCGAATACCTCCCGGGCCGATTCATTGGCCAGTGGATCATAGGCATGGATCGCCGCCACGCCTTTGCCAAGCAAAGACTCGATGACTTTGATAGACGAGGCATCCCGCATGTCGTTGGTGTGCTTTTTAAATGCCAGTCCCAATACCGCAACAGTTTTGTTGTTGAACTTGAATCCGGCTTCGGTAATCGCCCGGTCAATCAGGTAAACCTTTTGGTATTCATTGACTTCGAACGAGGCCTCCAGCATCTTGGTGCTGACATTCACCCGGCGCAATTGATAAATCAGTGAAGCAATGTCTTTGCCGAAGCAACTGCCCCCGGCGCCGTTGCTCACAAAAGAGCCCCAGGTGCTGATGCGGTCGTCTGATGTGACCCCGAGCCTGAGATCGTCGATATTGACATTGGGCATATTCTCGCAGATTTTGGCTCCCACACCATTCCAAAAGGAAATATAGGTCAGCAGCATGGTATTGGCCACATATTTGATGGCTTCGGCGGTCTCGGGTGTGGTCTCGATATATTTAATGCGCACATGACGCACAAATTGTGAATACACCCGCCGCAAAATATTGAAGTCCTCCGCCGTGTCGCAGCCCACAACCACGCGATCCGGGCGTCGGGCGTCCGCCACGGCCGTACCCTCGGCCAAAAACTCGGGATTGGATGCAACGCCGAAGTTTTCTACCCCATGGGTTTTCAAAATATTTTCCACATGGCGCGCCGTTCCAATGGGAACGGTGCTTTTGTTCACCAGTACGATGCGGCGTTTATCTTTTCTTTCAGCAAGCACCTCGGCGGTATTTTCGGCAGCCGCGTCATAGAAAGTCAAATTGGTGGAACCGTCGATATTCGACGGCGTGGGCAGACACAGAAAAATGGCATCGGTGCCTTCAACAATCGATTTCAAATCGCTGGAAAACTTCAGTGATTTTCCCAGGGTTTCCCGAATGATATTGACCAGTCCGGGTTCATTGACGTATTTCTCGATTTGATCGGTTTGGCCGCTGGAAAAGGCCTCGATTTTCTCCAGGTCAATGTCGTGGGCGTAAACTTGATGGCCGTACTCCGAACACACGGCTGCGTGCACGAGTCCAACATATCCGGTTCCTAATACGATAATTTTCATAAAGCCCTTTCCCCCTGATTAATCCGCCCCTCGACAAACAGCACCTCCGGGGCCGCTAATGGTTTTTTAAAGCTGGTGATCTTTTTGCCGGACGTTTGCGCCAGCGGCTTTATCCCAGCATCACAGGTTAAAAGAATAGTTGAATGCAGACAAGGGTGGCATCCCGGTTAGAACACCGCCAATTCCTTCAGGAGATCGTGGATACCCAAATTTTCGAATTTTAGCCGTAAAAACTCGGAAATGGTCGGTTGATAAGGTCTTGTTTTTAGATACATTTTAGCTTCGCTGGGGGTGCGGCCGCCCTTTCTCAAATTGCAGGGTCGGCAGGCTGCCACACAATTTTCGAAGGTCATTTTCCCACCCCTTGATTTGGGGACGATGTGATCAATGGACAATTTTTCTCTGGTGGCACCGCAATAGGCGCACTTGAATCGATCCCTGACCAGTACATTTCTTTTGGTAAAGGTGACACGGGTTCGGTAAATGGTCCGAATCAGCTTGATCAGCCGCATCACGGCGGGAACTTTAAACTTCACCCCGCTACAGTTTTGGACCGTTCGCCGGGAGTTTTTGACGACCTCCACCTTACCTTTGGCCATTAGACAGACTGCCCGTTTCCAATTAACCAGGTTTAAAAAAGTGTAATCGGCATTTAACAACACACAGTGTGTCATCGCATAGGCTCCGGATGCAAACTCTTGGTTGGCGTTATTTCTCCGGCCGAATGAATCAAGGTGGCTTTATTATCTGGATCTAGAATATCGTATCTCTTAAAATAAATCAATAAGGCAGTCCGTTGTTGGGAAAGGGAGAATCCGATGGCGACCCAATAGATTTTAAGCCTAAGGGTATCCGGGGAGGCAGGGTGAAGAATCGGCTGGGTACTGGGTTGCCGCAGGCAGATCGGGTTAAAAAAATAACGCGATTCAGGATTGACAAATGAACGCCCCAAAAATAGACGACCTAATTGAGCCCTAGCGGCCAATTAGGTCGTCAATCAACCAATCGAACAGTTGCCGGTTATTGTTTTTGGGTACTGCAGGTATTGCCGCAACCGCCGCCGGCAGAACTGTTCTTTACGGAGCTTTCAATGTTCTTGTCATAGTAAACCACCTTGGCCAGCAGACGGGCGTTATTGAACCAGTCGGAATAGTGCTGCCTTTTATCCAGGTCATTGGAAAGGCCGGACAGAACAGTATCATTCAGGTACTCGTCGATCGTCAGCCGGTTTTCAAACTTTTTGTAGAAATAATCATAGTCGTAGCCGCTGTCTCGCAAAGCGTTCTTGAAGTCCTGCCGGGTGATGCCTTTTCTGGCAAGGTATTGGGCGAACTCGGCTTCTACGGATTGAGCCGGCAGTTTGAATCCGGCTTTGCGCACCTCCTGCATTTGAATCCCTTCACTGATCAAATTGGAGGCAATCTGGGACTGCAGGCGCTGCATCAAGGCCTCCCCCTGAGCTCCGGCAAAGACACCTTGGCCGTATGCTTTTTCATAGCGGCCTCTGGCATGTGAAAGTTCACTGTCAAAATCAGCTCTGGAAATTTCCCAGTCTCCCACCGCCGCAATATACAGCTTCGAGCGCGAGGCGAAATGATTATTTTCTTTTTTGATCTCATTTTCGGTCATCGTTCGTTTTAATGTCGCCGGGTACCCGACGGCGGTAATGGCTGTAGCAATCTTCGCCGGGTCTTTGACCCGGGCGCTGTCATAAAACACCTCGACCCGGCCGCTGCTGACGTCTACGAGCACATCGCTAATTCCTTTGATATCAGCCAGGCCGGATTTGATCTGGTAAATGCAACCCGAACAGGACATGCCCTGCACATCGAGCACGGCCTTGGCCGAGTTAAATTGGCCCGCGCCGTCTTGGTCGGTGTTTGCCACCGGCACAGCGGCTGTGACATTTGCGCTTGAATTAGAAATCGACGGCGAATTTTGCCGCTCGCCGGTAGTGGGGGTGGCGGCAATTATTGCGGCCACGATCAGAAGTCCGGCGACAGAAACGACGCCAATCAGCAGATAACGTTTGATCATAGTTTATTTCCTCCAAAAGTGTATTAAAATTATCCTGATGTAGATGGTTCAAATTTTACAGTGCAGCTTGATTTTTTAACCTTTGATTTTGCCCTTTTCGAGGACAACTGTCAAGAAAAAATTACCACATTGTGGCTCACAATCTAGGGATATTAAAAAATATTGATATAATACACAAATCTATCTATAAAATATAGATATCGTAACTGACTTTTAAAATGAGTAACCTTTTTTGGACACGATCTAGGTCAATTTGCGAAAAATTGAGGAATTTGGGAATTGAGGGATTGGGGCATTAAAGGATAAAATCAAAAAATTAAAAGAGATAGAATTTCTTCAATTCCTAAATTCCTGAATCCCTGAATTCCTGAATCCCTGATTTGTTGAAACCAAAATCCGAGGTCTGAACAAACAAATTCATTCACTAGGATAACACCATGCCGCAGCCGCTTTTTTTGCAAAACATCATCGCCTGCATCTGGGATTTTGATAAAACATTGATTCCCGGCTACATGCAGGAGCCGCTTTTCGCCCACTACAATGTCGATGCGAAGGCGTTCTGGCAGGAAGTCGCCGCGCTGCCGGACTATTATCGAAAATCCGGTCTGGAAATGATTTCATCCGACACGGCCTACCTCAATCACATTTTAACATACGCCCGGCAGGGGATTTTTAAAGGCCTTGACAATCGCACCTTGCGCAAGCTGGGCCGGGAAATTAAGTTCTACCAGGGTCTGCCGGGGTTTTTTGACGAGGTTAAAAGTTATGTGCGGGATAATGCCGCCTACCGCCAACATGATATCCAGATCGAGCATTACATCGTCTCGACCGGTTTGCTGCAAATGATTCTGGGCAGCGGAATTGCCGGGCACATAGACGGTCTCTGGGGCTGCGAGTTCATCGAGGAGCCGCCCCATCCGGGCTTCCGGGACCAACCGGGAACCGGCGGACAGGCTCAGCCCCGCATTATCCGTCAAATAGCCTACGCTCTGGACAACACGACCAAAACCAGAGCCATATTTGAAATCAACAAAGGCAGCAACAAGCTGCCGAATATCGATGTAAACGCCAAAATACCGGATGAAGATCGCCGGGTGCCCTTTCAGAATATGATTTATATCGCTGACGGACCAAGCGACGTCCCCGTATTTTCAATCATCAACCGTTTCGGCGGCCGAACCTTTGCCGTCTACCGCCCCGGTTCGAAAGAGGAATTCTCCCAGGTCAACAACCTTCAAAAGCAGGGGCGGGTGCAGTCATTCGGCGAGGCCAACTACACGGAAGGTTCCCAAACAGCCATGTGGCTCAAAAACGCCATCAGTGAGATCGCAGAGTTAATCGCTGAAAACCGTGAAAGAGCGCTGGGCGATAAAATCGGCCAGCCGCCGAAACATTTGGATTAAATCTATTCAGATCATTCTACTAAAAATGCCGGTGACGGTCTGCAAAGGAGCCGGCCCATTCGAAAGAGAGGCTCATGAACAAAGTCGAGAATCTAAAAAAAGTCACCATTGCCGTCCGAGCGGCCGGCTTGCAGGATTCGACGAACTGCCCCCCGGATCCCCTGGATTTTACGTTTATCTTCAGCCTGGCTCCTGAAGGCATGACGCCCTTTGAATATAAATTGGCGGAAAAACTCGAAGGTGACAAAATTCAGCTTCACCTGGAGAAAAACAGCCTCAGCAAGTTTTTCGGACACCTGAATCCGCCGATTGGGAATCTTTGTCATGGTTGCCGGGAACTAAACCTGGAGGTAAGTATTCTTGAAATTGCAACGGCTGAAAACAGGGAAATTGTCAAAGCCATGGCCGACACGACCGCCCGGGGCGGTGGGGGATGCGACTGCGGCTGTGGCTGCGGTTGACTTATGGGAGCAATTATGAAGAAATTTGCACCGAATTCGGTCACGATCCCGGAGGTAATTGAGACCCAAAATTTCAGAATTCGAATGCTGACCATCAATGACGTGGTCAAAGATTATGATGCCGTCATGAGCAGCATCGATCACCTGCAAGGGGTTTTCGGTCCGGGCAGCTCCTGGCCTTCAGCCGACCTGACATTCGAGCAGGATCTTATCGATCTCGGGTGGCATCAAAAAGAATTTCAAATTCGCAGCTCGTTTACGTATACGGTGATGAGTCCGGACGAAAGCAGGTGTTTGGGCTGTATCTATATCTATCCTTCGGAGAAAGAAGGCTACGACGCCAGGGTGATCCTTTGGATTCGACAAAACGAAATTAAAAACGGCCTCGATGAGAAACTATATGCGGTCGTTAAGAAATGGTTGAATGAAGAATGGTGGTTCACGGCCGTCGCTTTTCCCGGGCGTCAGCTGAGTTGGCAGCAATGGGAAGCGCTGCCGGATAAAGGCCGCTGCGAGCCTGAATCGGCCGGTTGAATCGAAAAAGAAACTGTGCCAACCCGAGGTAGTTTCTTTTGAGTAAATCCCCGGTTTCGTACTCGTTCTCGTGCTCGTCCTCGATGCCTTTGAACCGCTTTCGATTTCGAGTACGAGTACGACGACGAGCACGATTTATATCTAATAAATCGATTATACTAACGATAAGGAGCCGCAAGTGGCATACATCGAATACATAGATGAGGAAGCGATTCCTCCCGAGGACCGGGTTCCGGACCGGGACAACATACTCCTGATTCACGGCGTCCACAGTCGCACCATGCGGCAACATTATGACCTGTATCGCCAGTTGATGTATGGCAAAGGTCCCTTGACCAGAATTCAGCGCGAGATGATTGCGGTGGTCGTTTCGGCAGAAAACGAATGCCGCTACTGACTGCATCATCACGGAGCGGGACTCCGTCGATTGCTGGAGGTCAAGCGCGTGGCAGCAGACGATATCGCAAAACTGCTGGCGTCACTGCAGACAGACTACCGCAAAGCAGACTTGCAGGCTGCGGATTTGGCCATGTTGGAATATGCAGTTAAACTTACCCGTGCGCCGGGAACCATGAAAGAGATGGACGTTAACACATTGCAGGCCCATGGGTTTGACGAAAGGGCCATCCACGACATTTGCGCCATAGCGGCCTACTATGCCTTCGTCAACCGAATTGCCGATGGCCTGGGAGTCGAGTTGGAGGATCGCAACGTTTGAGATAATGACAAAATGTCCCAAAACGATACCTATCAGATTCCGGCCGCACCTATAAGTTTCGAACAGGAAATAAAGCGCAGCCGGTTTATCACATCCATCGGTCGCGCCGGCAATAAACTAGCGGCAGATACATTTATCGTAAAAATTCGGTCGACCTACCCGGATGCAAATCACCATTGCTGGGCCTACGTTGCCGGCAATCCCTTTGATACCGTGCAAATCGGCATGAGCGATGATGGCGAACCCCAGGGCACGGCCGGCAAACCAATGCTCAATGTGTTACAGCATCGCAGAATCGGCGAGATTGTGGCCGTGGTGACCCGCTATTTCGGCGGCATCAAGCTGGGTACGGGCGGTCTGGTGCGCGCCTATTCAAGCTCGGTTCAATTGGCATTGCAAAAGCTGCCTCTGACAGAATTTGTCGTATTGGCTGATGCTCAAATCACCCTGCCCTACCCGCATGAAGACCGCATTCGCCGCTTGTTGGATAAAATGCAGGTAGCCATTAAGGAAGTGAAATACGAAAATCGTGTCATACTGAGGGTTGAAATTCCGGAAGCAAAATTATTGGATTTACGGCAGGAAATCGGCAATCAGACCAAGGGGCAGGCCCAGTTTAGACCATCCCGGACAGGCCGGGATTGAAGAATTGGGGGATTGGGGAATTGAGAGATTAAAGGAAAAAATCAATAAATTAAAGGAGATAAAATTCCTTAAATTCCCAACCCGGATAAACCGGAAATATTAGCCACTAAGGCACTAAGACACAAAGAATAAAGATTTTTATAAAAAACTTTGTGCCTTGGTGTCTTGGTGGCGAAAATCTTTTATTTAGCAAATCCTTCGCAGATATGATGTGATTTCAATAAATAGACACTAAGCTTTTTCCTATGCGCGATCGGAAAAAGTGGCCCCAGCGGGGCAGCAATAGCGCAGTTTTTTGGTTTTAGGTTTCAGGTGTCAGGTTTCGGGTGTCAGGGAAACGACGCGCAAAATCCTGACACCTGACACCTGACACCTGACACCATCCGTAACTTACAACATGTTGTCAAAAAAAAGGCACTAAGGACCTAAATCCCTAAATTCCCAAATCCCGGAATTAGCCATAGAAACGGAGGTAAACATGGAGACCAGACAGTTTGGCCAGACCGGCGAAAAATTCCCGATTTTGAGTTTTGGTGGACAACGAATCGTGGATGAACATCAATGCAGCGAGGATGAGGCGATTGAAATCGTCAACACCGCCATTGACAGGGGCATCCGTTACTTCGATACAGCCTGGATGTACTCCGAGGGACAGGCCGAAACCCGGCTTGGCAAAGTAGTTAAGCATCGGCGGTCTGAAATGTGGCTTGCCACCAAGACCTGGGACCCCACCCGGGACAGCGCACGGCAGCAGCTGGAGACGAGCCTGAACCGGCTGCAGACGGACCATGTCGATGAGTGGCGGCTGCACAATGTCTGGGATTATGCACGGCTGGATGAATTCACGGGCAAAGGCGGAGCGCTGGAGGCAGCTATCCAGGCCCGGGATGAAGGGCTGGTGCGGTACCTGAGTATCAGCTGCCACACCGATCCGCAGATTCTGGTGGAAGCACTCGATCGTTTTCCCTTCGACAGCGCCCTCATCGCCGTTTCGGCCCTGGATCATTTTATTCTCAGCTTTGCCGAGGAGTTTCTGCCGGTGGCCAATGCCAGGGGCATTGCAACCATCGGGATGAAAGTCCTGGGTTTGGGCAGCTTAACCCATGAAGTACAACGCTCACTGAACTATGCCTTCAGCCTGCCGATCAGCACGGTAATTGTCGGCATGGAGACGATGGCCCAATTAGAGCAGAACCTGGCGATTGCAGAGTCGTTCAGTCCGCCGACCGACGAAGAGCGCCTGGCATTTTTTAAGGATATCATCCCCCTGGTAAAGCCGGAGAAAATGCGCTGGAAAACTGCCGATTGGAACAATCCCACCGAGTGGGTGCCCCGCCGCCGCGGGTTGAAGTAAATTGTTATCGCGTAGTGATTCCATCAACCCGAAATCCGCAATCTAAAATCCAAAATTATAGATTGTGATGTCATAGGATTAAAATGGCGATGGATATATAAATGCATCGTTTGCATATATTCACCGCCATAGATAAGACCATGGCCCAAGACATTTATCACAATTTCAAAGAGTTAAAAAGAGACGAGAAATTAGACGAAGACTACCGCATTTCCATTTGCGATGTCGGGTCACCCATCACCATTATCGCACCCCATGGCGGCAAAATCGAACCAAAGACATCTAGGATTGCGGTCGGCGTCGCCCGCAACCAGTTTAACTATTATTGTTTTGAAGGATTAAAAGAACGCGATAACAGACGGCTGCACATCACAAGCCACAATTTTGATGAGCCCCGGGCACTGAACCTGCTGGCACGTTCCCATACCGTAGTGGCGATTCATGCTTGCACGGACAACCGGGCGCTGGTCTATGCGGGCGGTCGGGATGAGGAGTTGATGGGAGCCATCGTAAAAGAATTAAAAGCGGCCGGGATAGCGGTTGCCGAAGGAAATCTCAAATACCAGGGGATCAACCCGAATAATATTTGCAACCGGGGAGCATCGGGCCAGGGCGCCCAGCTCGAAATCAGCCGGGGGTTGCGAGATAACTTACATAAAATTCAGACGCTTTGCGACGCGATTTACGCCGCGTTAACCCATGCTCCGATTAGATGTAATTTCTGGCGATTAAATGGAAGACCAGGGTACCGACGAATACAAAAAAAGAGATCTTGATATTTTTTTGTACCCACCTATGTCACTGTCCGGCGGGTCTTCGGTTGATTTGAGAAAAAGGAAAAATTTAGACGGTTTAACGGGATAGAAGAAGAAATCTTCCTGGGACCTGCCAAACGGCCGTTCAAAGCACAGCTCGCGCCAGACGAAAACGTGGTATTTTTTAAGATACTCAAAAAAATCAATGAGGAGATATATCGTCAATAGACCGCTGCCGGCCAGGACCAGCAGAATAAATAAAGATAATAAATTTCCCAAGTTTACAGACCCCCTGCTAAAATTTAATCATTGTAGTGAATATCGGTTGATTCACGTCAAACTTTAGCGGGATCTGATTTAAAAACCAAAAAGGAGGCCGTGGTGGGGCCAAATCAGGCAGGATGGTCGCCTTCCACGATCGACATTGCGGTCGCAACGGCACAGGTCGAAAAGGTGGGGGGCCGCAATGATATTGCGGCACCTCTATTTTTCCAGGGCTGTGAAGCCGGAACGGGCCACCTCGATGATAACATCGTTGCCCAGCTCCTGCAGGAAATCATCGATCATTTTCGACGTCCCGGCCAATTGAACGATAAAGACTTCATGATTTCGATGATCGAGCATCTCGATCCGGTACTGGTCGAAGAGCTGTTCCATGCGATCACTATTCGCCTCGAATTTCACAATCGCCACTTCGCGCCAGAAACTCTGGTCGATATCAAGTTCCTTGGCGGAGATAACTTCGGTCACCTTTTCAACCTGCCGCACGACCTGGGCCATTTTGTCGTCGCTGTCTTCATATAAAGTCAGGGTCATGCGGCTGATGCCGCGCTCAGGGGTGGTACAGACCGTAATGGTTTCGACGTTGTACATTTTGCGGCGGACCAGCATGGATATTTTGTTGAGCACCCCAGGTCGGTTTTGCATGAAAGCCAGGATTGCCCGCCGTTTCATCTGATTTGCTGTTGCCATAGAATCCTTCCGTATTAGGCCGTTAGTTTGGCTTTTAAATCCACATATTGTAAAGAATCTAAGGTTTCAGTGCCTACCTAACACCTCAGCTCCCTGACACCTGAAACCTGACACCTGAAACCTATTAACTACCCTTCTCCATGGATACGATCATATCCGCAATGCCGCCGCCCGCCGGCACCATCGGCAGCACGATTTCGCTGGGATCACATAAGAATTCCACCATATAGGGTCCCTTGTGTTCAGCAGCGGCGGTAATGGCGGCTTCGATTTGATCGGGTTGCGACACGCATTGATACGGTATTTTGTATGCGCCGGCGATCGCACCGAAATCGGGATTTTTCAACGGTGTTCCGGCGAAACGGCCATCGTAGAACATGGTTTGCCACTGTCTGACCATTCCCAAATATCCGTTGTTAAACAGCAGAATTTTAATATCGACATCGTGCTCCATAATCGCACCCAGTTCCTGAATGTTCATCTGGAACCCCCCATCACCGCTGATGGACCATACCTGCTCATCCGGTCGAGCCAATTTTACCCCGACGGCCATCGGCAGGGCACAGCCCATGGTGCCGGCACCGCCCGAATTAAACCAGCTGTTGACGGTTTGGAAATTATAAAACCGGGCTAAAATCATCTGGTGCTGTCCAACGTCTGACACGATCAAATCTTTGCCCCCGGTCACATCGGACAGCTTTTTAACAATGGTTTTCATCAGCAGCTGACCATCCTTGCCGATCCCTTTGTCAATCTCCCGATTTAATTCATCTGCAATTTCAGCGCGATATTTGTCTATCTGTTCAAACCACGACCGCCTGGGTTTGGTAATAAGCTCCGGATCCTTCGCCAGCAATGTCAGTACCTGGTCGACGTCGGCGTTGAGCGCGACCGATGTTTTGACATTTTTATCGATTTCCGACGGATCGATTTCAACGTGGATGACATCCGCATCAACGCCAAAAGTTGCCAGATTGCCCGTCACCCGGTCGTCAAAGCGCATGCCAAAGGAAATAATCAAATCGGAATTCAGCAGGGCCCGATTTGCTTCTACGGTGCCGTGCATTCCCACCATTCCGATACTCAGCCGATGGTCGACGGGCAGGGCCGAAAGCCCATGCAGGGTAAAGGCAATGGGGATATGGGCCTTCTCGGCCATCTTGGTCAAGTTTTGACCGGCGTTGCTGTTAATGACGCCGTGCCCGCAAAGAATTATCGGCCGTTCACTGCGATTGATCAGACCCACCGCTTTTCTGACCAGTTCGCGGTCCGGCACCGGCGAATAGATAAATCCCGGCAGATCCGGTTCATAAGATTGGGGATCAAACCGATAGTCGGTGTCAACCTCATCATTCTGAATGTCCTTGGGGATGTCGACGACAACCGGTCCCCCCCGGCCGGTGGCAGCCACATACATGGCTTCGTGAATTGTTTCTTCGATGTCGTTCACCGACAGGGGCATGTAGGTCTGTTTGGTCAAGGGCATCATCACCCCGACGACATCGCTTTCCTGAAAGGCATCGGTCGCGATAACGCCGGAAGGAACCTGGCCGGTGATTGATAATACCGGGACCGAATCCATCAAGGCGTCGGCGATTCCGGTCACAAGGTTCATGGCTCCGGGGCCTGAGGTTGCCATACAGACGCCGACCCGGGGATTGGAGGTAGTTATTGAAGCCCGCGAAATTCCCTGGGCCATGAATACCGCGCCTTGTTCATGCCGGGACATGATAAACGAAAATACTTTTTGTTTTTCCATTTCATCAAAAATCGGCATGATCGCACCACCGGTATATCCGAAAATATACTTAACGCCTTTATCCAGCAAAGCTTTTAAGGCTAATTCTTTTCCCTTCATTTTCTCTCTTCTTCCTTTCTTTGGACCACCGCCAGTGCATATCAGGCCGGTATAAACGCTTTTCATCAACGGTTTGATCTGCAAAGTGGTTTTATCTGCGTTGATGCACAAAAGTTAATATAACCCCTTTTTCTCCACTTTCCACCCCCATTGGACATGGGCTGTAACTTTTATTGAATTTGTTCACATTCAACACCGATCCCTTGACGCGGCCCATTCTTTTTGCCATATTACGGGGTATCTGGAATTCTGGATTGCCGCCTCACTAAGCAAATCCGCAAATCGACTAACCCACCCGTCTGCACGAACGAAGTCCTGCAGCTGCCGGGAAAATGGAAGAGAAGCAATTATGGGAAGAACACTGTTTGAGAAAATATGGGCATCGCACGTGGTGCGCAAGATGCCGAATGGTTCTACTTTGCTGTATATCGACCGTCACCTGGTCCACGAAGTCACCAGTCCCCAGGCTTTTGAGGGCATGCGCAAAGCGGGGCGTACTGTTCGCCGTCCGGACTTGACTTTTTCTACCATGGACCACAATGTTCCGACCACCGCAGATCGCATGAACATTAAAGATCCGATTTCCAAAGCCCAGGTGGAGGCATTGCGGGAAAACTGCCGGGCGAATGATATCACCCTCTACGACCTTGGCGACGATCACCAGGGTATTGTCCACATCATCGGACCGGAGATGGGGCTGACCCTGCCGGGACTGACCATTGTCTGCGGCGACTCCCACACCTCGACTCACGGCGCTTTTGGTGCTCTGGCCTTCGGTATCGGTACTTCCGAGGTGGAGCACGTGCTGGCTACCCAGACCCTGGTGCAGCGCAAACCGCAGACTTACAAGGTGGAGTTTACCGGGCGGCTGGCCCCTCACATGCGGTCCAAGGATATGGTGCTCAAAATGATCGGCACCATGGGCACCGCCGGCGGCGCCGGACATGTTCTGGAATACTGCGGCGAAGCGGTGCGCAGCCTTTCGATGGAGGCCCGGATGTCTATCTGCAATATGAGCATAGAAGCCGGTGCCCGGGCCGGGATGATCGCTCCGGATGATACGACGATTGAATACATCACCGGCCAGCCGCGGCGCTTCGCTCCCCGGGGCGCGGATATGGAGCGCGCAATTGCATTCTGGCGCAGCCTGCCCAGTGATGAAGACGCCGAGTATGACCGCTCCCTGGTGATCGATGCCGCCAGCATCAAACCCCAGGTTACCTGGGGAACCAATCCCGGCATGGTGGTCGATATCGACCAGCCGGTGCCGGACCCGGACGCAGCCGGCGGCTACAGCAGAGCTGATGTCAACAATGCCCTGCAGTACATGGGCCTCGCCCCCGGCACCCTGCTGACCGATGTTGCCGTGGACGTCGTTTTTATCGGCAGCTGCACCAATTCCCGCATCGAAGATCTGCGTCTGGCTGCCGATATCATGAAAGGCCGCAAAAAAGCCGATAACGTTCAGGTCCTCGTGGTACCGGGCTCCCAGCAGGTCCGCCTGCAGGCTGAAGCCGAAGGGTTGCATGAAATCTTCAAGGCCGCCGGGGCTGAATGGCGCTTTGCCGGATGCAGCATGTGCCTGGCCATGAATCCGGATCAGCTTCAGCCCCAGCAGCGCTGTGCTTCGACATCCAACCGCAATTTTGAAGGCCGCCAGGGCAAAGGAGGCCGCACCCACCTGGTCAGCCCGGAAATGGCCGCCGCCGCTGCTATCACCGGCAAATTCGTCGATATCCGCAAGTGGAAGGAATAACCATGAAAGCATTTAAAAGACACTCCGGCAAAGTAGCAACTCTCAACCGGTCCAATGTGGACACGGATGCCATCATACCCAAGCAGTTCTTGAAATCAATCAGTCGCGAGGGATACGGCCCCAATGCTTTTTTCGACTGGCGCTACAAGCCGGACGGAAGCCCCGATCCGGACTTTGAGCTCAATCATCCCCGTTTCGAAGGGCGATCCATTCTGGTTACCCGCAACAATTTCGGCTGCGGTTCCAGTCGGGAACATGCAGTCTGGGCGCTGGCCCAGGACGGCTATGACGTGATCATCGCCCCCTGGAAGGAGATCAATGGGGTGCGGGTCAATGCTTTTGCCGATATATTCAAAACGAATAGTGTTAAAAACGGGGTGCTGGCCATCGAACTGTCCGAGGAAGAAGTGGACATCATTTTTGACTATCTCGAGGCCCATGAAGCGCTGCGCGCAACGGCCGACCTGGCCGAACAGCAGCTTGTTCTGGACGATGCCGCTAAAACCACATTTAGTTTTACCATTGAGCCCGGCGACAAGGAACAGCTGCTCAGCGGTATGGATGATATCGATATAACGCTTAAATATGAGTCCGATATTACCGGATTTGAAGCAACCCACGAACCCTATTTGATTAGAGATTGAATCCGGCCAGCCACCTCCTGCTAAGTTGGACCCTCGCGAACACGGTTGGAATTCCGCGGCGGGACAGGACCCTGGTAACATTGACCGGTGTTATCCCGGATATCGACGGGGTCGGCATCATCGCCGAATTATTGACCGAAAATACGAGCATGCCGCTGATCTGGTACAGCAAATACCACCACGTCCTGGGTCACAACCTCGGCGTGGGCTTGATTCTGGCGGCATTCGTTTTTTTCTTCAGCATCAAACGGTGGATAACCCCGGCACTGGCCTTTGCGGCATTTCATTTGCACCTGCTCGGCGATATTGCCGGTTCAAGGGGTCCGGATGGATATCAGTGGCCGATTCCCTATTTTTTTCCGGTCTCAACCGATTGGTCGCTTACATGGCAGGGCCAGTGGGAATTGAACGCCTGGCCCAACATCCTGGCCACCATGCTGTTTCTGGCAATCACGCTCTATATCGCCTGGAAACGCGGCCGGTCCCCGCTCGAAATGATTTCACTCAAAGCTGATACTGCGTTTGTGACCAAATTACGCAATTTTATTAATGAAGGAAATTCTGACAAACATTGAAATTGATGCCCCGGTTGACGCGGTCTGGTCTGTCTTAACCGATTTTGCGGGCTATGGGCGGTGGAATCCGTTCATCCGCCAGATTTCAGGTGAACTTCGTCGGGGTGCGCAATTGCAGGTAACGTTAGGCCCGCCCGGCAAACGCCCGCTGCGGTTTAAACCGATCGTGCAATTGGTCGAGCCGCAAAAAGCACTGCACTGGCTGGGCCACCTCCTTTTTACCGGCCTGTTTGACGGCGAGCATATTTTCGAGCTTGAGGCCGCCGGGCCGAATGCCACCCGCTTTGTTCAGCGCGAAAAATTCAGCGGTATCCTGGTCGGACTATTTCGCAAAAACCTCGATACCGATATCAAAAACGGCTTTATCGCGATGAATGAAGCATTGAAAAAAGAAGTTGAAGGAAGCTTTCGGCAAAAATAGTCGGTTCTAAAACCCAAAAGAATGAAATCCATCTTGGCGCTTTAAATTCCTATAAATTTCGAAGTATTGGAGTACTGGAGTATTGGCTGAAGGTTTAACACCTTTTTTAATATCCCAGGACTCCATCACTCCAATACTCCAAGATCGTGACATTTCAATAACTTCTCGCAATCTTAAAATTGCCTTTTTGTTAGTTATAGGTCCGAGAACAATTGCCAAGGAGACCCTGTCATCACCTATCGCTATTTCATTTGCCTGCTGATATTCTTGTGCTATGTCCTGGTGTTTTTTCATCGTCTGTGCCCGGCCGTCATCGCCCTTGACATTCAGGCCTCATTCGGTCTCACGGGTACCCTGCTGGGCGTGCTGGGTTCGGCTTATTTCTACTCATATGCCCTGATGCAACTGCCGACCGGCCTGATGGCCGACTCCTGGGGACCCCGCAAAACCGTCTCTTCTTTTTTTGTTCTGGCCGGCGTCGGCTCCATCATCATGGGGGTGGCTCCCGGTTTATCGGTGGCCGTATTGGGACGAATTCTCGTTGGAATCGGTGTCTCAACCGTTTTTGTCTGCAATTTTAAACTACTGTCCGAGTGGTTTAGCGTGCGCCAGTTTATTGTTATGGGGGCCGCCTTTATGGTCATGGGCGGCATCGGGGCCCTGTCGTCCAGCGCCCCGTTGGCGTGGATCAGCAATCTTATCGGCTGGCGCATGACCCTGGTTGGCGTGGGGGCTGTTACCCTGGTGATGGCCGGCCTGGTCTATGGTTTTGTGCGCAATCGGCCGGCTGAGATGGGTCTCGCCCCCATTAAAGCCGCCGATGAGGAGCAGACCGCAAAAGTTGGCCTGGCGGCCGGACTCAAAATGGTGGTTTGCTCCCGCCGCTTCTGGCCTATTGGAATCTGGGCTTTTTGCGTGATCGGGATATCATTTGCCGTCGGAGGCTTGTGGGGCGGCCCCTATCTGATGCACATTTACGGTCTGAGCAAAACAGCCGCCGGGGGAGTGTTGTCCACCTTTGCCCTGGCCCTGATCTTCGGCAGCCCCCTGTTCGGCTGGCTCGGCAACCGTTATGGCCGCAAGCCGGTGCTGATCGGCTGCAGTTTGGGCTTAATGGCCGTCTGCGGGCTGTTGAGCTGGTTTGTGGACAGCATGTCCCTGTCGGTGCTCTACGGCTTATTTTTCTGCTTTTTTATAACCGGCGGCGCTATCGGCCCGGTTATTGCGACCGTTTCCAAAGAGTCATTTCCCATTGCCATATCGGGGACGTCGGTGGGCATGGTCAATCTCTTTCCATTTGCCGGGGCCACATTTTTCCAGATTGTAATCGGAGCCGTACTGACCGCGCAAAGCCGGGGGCAGATCCCGTATACGCCAACCGGTTACCAATACATGTTTTTGATTTGCCTGGCCGGCGCCGCCCTGTCGCTGGCAGCGGCCGCCGTAATAAAAGAGACGCTGGGGAGTTAAATGACCACGACCCGGGAAATCATTGTAGAAGACTTAATCGAACGCTACCCGGTGCTGCTGCTGGATGCGTATGGTGTATTGGTAAACAGTACCGGTGCTCTGCCGGGCGCAGCCGGTTTTATCGATGAACTCAACCGCATCGGCAAACCCTATTACCTGTTGACCAATGATGCCTCCAAATTGCCGCAAACGGCCGCCAGCCGGTATCTCGGGTACGGGCTGGCCATCGATTCCGATCGGATCATTACCTCAGCCGGATTGCTTAAAAATTACTTTAAGTCCAACCACCTGACCGGGGCACGCTGCGCCGTACTGGGTCCTGAGGACAGCCGGCAGTACGTTCGCGATGCTGGCGGCGAGGTGGTGGCGCCCACTGGTGGATTCGACGTAGTGGTCATCGCCGACGAGGATGGATATCCTTTTGTTGAAACGGTGGACCGGGTCTTATCGGAACTGATCCACAAGGTACAGCGGCGGGAAAAATTTAAACTTGTGCTGCCCAATCCGGATTTAATCTATCCCAAGGCCGACCGAGATTTCGGCATTACCAGCGGCAGCATAGCGCTGATCATTGAAGCAGCCCTGCAGCTGCGATATCCCAGCCGGCCGGACTTATGTTTTGACCGGCTGGGCAAGCCCAATCCGGCTATTTTCCGGGAGGCCCGCCGACGCAGCGGAACCGAAAGCATGGTGATGATCGGCGATCAACTGGAGACCGACATTCGCGGCGCCCGCGAATTCGGCCTGGATTCCGTGCTGGTCGACACCGGTGTTGCGGATCCCGCCAACAGCAATATTCAGGGTCACCTGCAACCGACCTATCGCTTGCGTTCGATAGGGTTGCGACAGCATAGATAATATTTGGGGATCAGGTTAATTTGTGATATGTATTTTGCGACTTGGTCAACCGGGTCTTAAACTGTTATTAGAAGGGAGAATCTCCAACCATTGGCAAAAAAAACCATTCAAAAATATAGCAAAAAATCCGGCCACATTTCCGGCATCTACAATTACTGCGATCGATGGTGCGAACGCTGTCCATTTACCTCACGCTGCTTGAATTTTGAAATGAGTGAGGAAAAATTCGGTGATCTGCAGAACGGTGACTTATCAAACGAAATTTTCTGGCAAAAATTGAGCGAGACCCTCCAGGAAACCATGGCGCTGCTCCAGGAAATGGCTGAGGAAAGGGGGATCGACCTGGATTCCCTTGATATCGATGACGGCGAGGAATTGGAGAGCCCGCTCAAAGCCAAGCCGGTGGTTCACATGACGACCCATATGGCAAGATCATACATAGACAGTGTGGATAACTGGTTCGATGAGAATGTCTACATTTTTGAAGATGACGCCAGCCAGTTGGCCACTATGTATGATATCAATGATGCGGGACCGTATTCCAAAGAGGATACGGTCACACTAATCGATTCGGTGGAGGTCATTCGATGGTACCAGCACCAGATTTACGTTAAAATACAAAGAGCTATTAACAGCTCTCAAGACGAGGATTTTGAGATTCAAAACGGATTTCCCAAAGATTCGGACGGCTCGGCCAAGGTTGCCTTGATCGGGATGGATCGGTCCATCAGTGCCTGGGGCAAATTGATCAAGTATTTTCCCGACCAGAAGGAAAGTATCGTTGAGGTGATAACCCATCTGGACCGCCTGCGCCGAAGAGCCGAAAAAAAATTTCCTGATGCCAGAGCCTTTGTGAGACCCGGATTCGATGAAATTGAAACTGAAGTCCCCCCCCGGCAGCGGTAATGGATAAATTGAAGGAGCGATCGTGGTGGATTTTGCCGGTTATCATATTCTCACAATTTACGGGTACTTCGCTGTGGTTTGCCGGCAATGCGGTTCTGGGTGAATTGCAGTGCCAGTGGGAACTCGGGGGCGCCGCCCTGAGCTACATGACCTCCTCGGTTCAGCTCGGTTTCATCGTCGGTACATTTCTGTTTGCTTTTTTCACTGTTTCGGATCGATTTGCGGCCCGGATTGTCTTTTTCATCTGTTCGGTGCTGGGCGCCCTGTCCAACCTGGGCATCTATCTGGTGGCGGACGGGCTGATCTCCTTGCTGGTATTGCGGTTTTGCACCGGTTTTTTTTGGCCGGTATTTATCCGATCGGTATGAAGATCGCAGCCGGTTGGTATCGCCGCGGCCTGGGCCAGGCGTTGGGGTATCTGGTAGGTGCCCTGGTGGTGGGAACGGCCTTTCCCCATCTATTGAAAAGCAATGCGCAGTCACTTCCCTGGCAGCAGGTTATCATTTCAATTTCTGCGATTTCAGCATTCGGGGGTCTGCTTATGCTGCTGCTGGTTCCGGAGGGGCCTTATGCAGCCAAGGCAACCAAGTTTAACAGCCGGGCGTTCGCCACCATCTTTAATATCAGAGATTTGCGATCAGCCTCTTTCGGCTATTTCGGCCACATGTGGGAACTGTATACTCTGTGGGCATTTATCCCTGTTCTACTTAAGGCTTACGCCGCCATGGCACCGCAGCCGTTGAATGTTTCCTTCTGGTCATTTTGGGTAATTGCCGTCGGGTGCCTGGGCTGCATCGGCGGCGGTCTTTTATCCAATAAGCTGGGCAGTCCGTCGGTCGCTTTTTTTCAATTGCTGGCATCGGGGGTTTGCTGTTTGCTGTCCCCGTTTTTTTTTCAGGCCCCGCCCGGTGTATTTATAGGATTTCTCGTAATTTGGGGAATCGTTGTCGTCGGCGATTCGCCGCAGTTTTCAGCCCTGACCGCTCAAACCGCGCCCGGGGATTTGGTCGGTTCTGCCCTGACGATCGTCACCAGCATCGGATTTTTCATCACTATTCTCAGCATCCAATTCACAAACTTTATTATCGATTTTTTCGGTCCTGCATATATCTTTTGGTTCCTGGTGCCGGGACCGATATTCGGATTGGCCAATTTATGGCCGCTGTACCGCAAGAAATCCGGTTTTTAAATACCGGTATTATGCGTGAATTCCTGGCCTTTTGCTACTTGATAAGTCGGTCGGAACAAGGTAAGAAATGCTGGTGACAAGGCAAACCGAGTGCCGGTCGTGTCGATATTGGCCACTAGCGATATTCGCTGCTGTCTTTCAGTTCAGACCAGGCTCAAAAGGGGCAAGCATATTGGATCCATCACAGGACAAGACAAAAATCGAAGCCCGGTTGCAGGGTATGGTTCAGCCCGGGCCGGCTATAATCCGCCGGTTAAATGATGACGGGACATTTCCCAACAATGGTAAGCTGCCCCTCATCGTTTATCAGGGTATCCTGGTATTGCCCCGCAGTGATCCGGCCGCTGCGGTGGAAAAGTTGTTCGCTTTCACTGGCTGGAGCGGCTGCTGGCGCAACGGCATTTTTGGGTTTCATCATTACCACAGCATGGCCCACGAAGTACTGGGAGTGTACAGCGGCTCCGCCCGGGTCCAATTGGGCGGCGATCAGGGTATCTCCCTGACCGTGAGTTGCGGCGATGTCATTATCATCCCGGCCGGCGTCGCCCATAAAAACCTGGGTGCCGATCACGAATTTAGTGTCGTGGGTGCCTATCCTCGGGGGCAGGCTCCGGACATGTGCTACGGCAAGGCCGGCGAACGGCCGCTGGCGGATCACAATATAGCCAAAGTTGCGTTGCCGAAAATGGATCCGGGCTATGGCGACGAGGGGCTGCTGGCGAAGCATTGGGGTATTGCGGGATAAATGTCGAGTTGCGGGGTACGGGGTGCGGGGAGGCATTCGGCATTCGGCGTTCGGCATTCGGCGTTCGGCGCACGGCATAAGGAGCAGGATATAGGGTAGAAGGTATAGGGTGGATGGTGAAAGGTGGAAGGTAGAAGGTAGAAGATGGAAGGTGGAGGGTGTAGGGTCAAAGGAGAAAGGCAGTGAAGTTGAACTGAAGTTTTGTCAGCTTTCCGTCTTTGCCCCGCCTGCCGTTCGACAGGCTCAGGCCCCCAAGCAAGTCGAGGGGAGCTCGTCGAAGGGCGCATTCCGACTTCCGGCTTTAAAAATCTGTCATCTGATTTAATGGGGAGATCGAAATATGGGTAAATTAATGCAAACGCAAATCGACCCCATCACCAGATACCACATTGCACCCCAAACCGGTGTGGCTTTTACGGTACAAAAACATCAAATCATCCGGGTCATCGATGTAGACGGTGAGCAGGTAGCGGATCTGGTTTGTTTTGCAGGGCAAAACCCGGAGGAGTATTTGTCTTCCGGACGCAGCATCGACTACAATGAGAAACTGTTCCTGTCAACAGGGGATACTCTCTATTCCAACCTCAGCCGGCCGATGCTTACCATCACGCGGGATCCGGTGGGCAAGCATGATTTCCTCTTTGCCCCCTGCAGCCGGGAGATGTTTCAATTGACTTACAATACGACCGAACCACATCCGAATTGCCTTGATAATTTGGCTGCAGCCCTGGGTCCCCACGGCATTCGCAGCAGTCAGATTCCCACGCCGTTCAATATTTTCATGAATGTCGCCATAACCGCCGAAGGTCGGGTGGTGGTGCACCCCCCATTGTCCAGAGCCGGCGATTTTATCGATTTGCATTCGGAAATGGATCTGATCGTAGCAGTGAGTGCCTGCTCGGCCGGCAAATGCAATAACTTTCGCTGTACGCCGACTAATGTAGAAATCTATAATGACTGAAACCATATTTGATCAAATACGCAATGCCTGTGAAAGGGTGACCCATCAGGCGCGTCATGTCCGGATAAATCGCGATCTGATACCCGCTTACGGCGCCTCCCTGCCGGTCAAAAAAGCGGTCAACCCGCAGCTCGATCCCAGCTGCCATTACCTCGGTCGCCATGAAGATACGCTGTCATTCCTGTTGATCCTGGATACCATCAATTTCGGCTCCGGCTATTTCCCGCACCTGCGCAAGCGACCGGGAATGTCAGGCTATTTCACGACCGCGGCCTCATTAAACGACTATTATCTGCAAAACGGTCCCTTATCAGCCGACCAGCTGGCCGTGATCTCGGCCGACCAAATCACCCTGATATTTGGTCAGGATCCTGCGAATAAAACCGTCGCAGAGTTGATGCAGCATTTTGCCGTCGCCTTAAATGACCTCGGCACTTATCTGCTTCAGCAATTTAATGGAAATTTTAGCGGTCTGGTGGAAGCTGCCGGTACATCCGCCAGTCGCCTGATACAATTACTCCGGCAAATGCCATATTTCAATGACGTCGCACCGTATGCTGATTTCGAGGTGCCCTTTTTCAAAAGAGCCCAGATAACCGCCGCCGACCTGGCGGTCGCCTTCCAAGGGCAAGGCTGGGGAAACTTCGCCGAGATGGACCAGTTGACCATCTTTGCTGATAATCTCGTTCCGCACGTATTGCGGATGGACGGAATATTGGAATATGAACCGGCGTTGCTTGAACGCATCCAGGCCGCAGCCCTAATCCCGACCGGCTCGTCCGAGGAAATCGAAATTCGAGCCAGTGCCCTGCATGCCGTGGAACTCATCAAGCAGGCAATTGGCGATTCCGGACAAATCGTAACGTCATCCCAGTTGGACTATTTTTTGTGGAATCGCGGACAACTGCCGCATTACAAGGCGGTGCCCAGACACCGGACCAGAACAGTGTATTATTGAATTATGCCCTCAGGAACTCAAATCGATCGTAAACATATCGCCTTTTACGATCCGGAAAGAAAAGGCATGTTTATCCATGCCGACCATCTGGTGGACAGCCCCTTTGAGGTCGGCGACCGTTTTTCGTTACGCAAAGGCAAGCGTGAACTGTTTGCCATTACAATCATCAAAGACGATCGCGGGGATATTTTTTTTGATAAGCAGGGAATTTTCATCGAACGCACCCGCAAAATAGACATTCTGTTGGGCGGCATATTTGAAGAATATATTTTTTATATCGAGCCTGAAATCCCGGCAACCATAAAACTGAAGCCTCTCGAAATCGTAAAAGATACTGATCAGAAGTGGCGCTAAATGTTACGGATCTATAACCCTAAAAAAGGTTGCCCATCGAAGTCCTTAAAATTTTATTTAAAATCAGAGTATTGGAGTAAGGGAGTGTTGGAGTAGCGACTGAAGGTTTGAGGTCTCTATTTAATACCCCATTACTCCAATACTCCAAGGTCGAGACCTTTAATAGCTGGCTGCTAATTCAAAAATACCTTTTTATTGGTTATAGTACTGGAATTTTAAGATTCGACAGGTCTTCAAATGCTTGGAAATGAGCGAGTGCCATGGCCGGTTTCAATCCGCATCCCGTGATATCCGCAGCAACGCTTCACAAGTTGCTGGAGTCGTCGATTGCCGATATCGCCGAATTGAAGACAATTTATGGCCGTCTACCGACCACCGTCTGCGACCGTAGGACGCACTGCTGTGCCATGCTGCCGGAATCGACATTTTTGGAGGCTTTGACTGCCTTAAATCGATTTCGCCAGGAGTCTGCCGCGCAGAGGCAGCGAACATTAAAAAAAATCGTCGCGTACTTTTTTGTGAATCCGGTGCAAATCACGGCCTGCCCTTTTTTGGTAAAAAAGCAGTGCATCATTTACGAGGATCGTTTTTTCGGCTGTCGCTCCTATGGGTTGTGGTCGCCACAGCATTACAAAAAAATGGCCCGAGAAAATCGCCGCTTGAAGTCAGTCTTTCGCCAGCAGTGGCAAAGTCTGGGCATCCGCCTGCCCGATGAGGTCATCGATTTTCAGCAGCCCTACTGCCTGGATGTAACCCGAATAAACGGCACCGATACGGACGATAAGACCTTGGTGCGCTTAACTAGTGACATTGAGGCTCTATCGAGCCGCTTGTCTCCCTGGCATCAGGCGTTCAGTCGCATATATTTTACAGATTTGAGTTTTCTGACCAGCGCCATGATCTTTGATGTCGACCGACTCCTCAAGATGAAGGTAGACATCGTGCGGGAAAATGTTTCAACGGGAACCAGTAAACTTTTGAACGACACCTTGGAATATGTATCCGATTTTTTTAGTTAACCATGCAGCTAATACGAGCATAAACCAAATTATTCCAAAAATTGGAGTAGAAGATGCATTCAAATATCAGAGCGCGTTTGAAGAACGGCGACATGTTGATTGGCACCCTGGTTACGATACCGGCCCCGGAAGTGGCTGAAATCATGGCGGAGCTGGGATATGATTGGCTCTTTATTGACACAGAGCACGGTTCATTTAACGCCCAGGCCGCCCAAGGCCTTCTCCAGGCCGCTGACCACCGCTGCCCCTGCGTGGTTCGAATACCGGCCAATGATGAGGTGTGGATCAAAAAAGCCCTGGACATCGGCGCTGCCGGTATCATCGCACCCGGTGTTAAATCAGCCGCAGAGGCCGAGGAAATCGTACGCCTGTGTAAATATCCTCCCCGGGGTAACCGCGGTGTCGGTATCGGCCGGGCCCATGGCTATGGCTTGAGTTTCAAGGAGTACGTCGAAAATGCCAACGATGAGATCGCCGTTGTTTTACAGGCGGAGAACACCGACGCGGTTGCGAATATCGCTGAAATAGTCCGGGTACCCGATATCGATGCCGTTCTCATCGGTCCTTACGATTTATCCGCCAGTATGGGCAAAATGGGGCGCATTCAGGATGCCGAAGTCCAGGCGGCCATCACTTCGGTTACGAAATGCTGCCGGGATGCCGGTATTCCGCTGGGAATATTTGCCGATTCAGCGCAATCTGCGGCACCGTTTATTGAGCAAGGGTATACCCTGGTAGCGATCAGCACGGACTGCCTGCACATGGCGCAGGGCGCCAGGGTAGAATTAAAAGCCGCTAAAGAACTTTCGCAAGATCTCTGAATTTAATGGGTTGACACAGGCGTCAAGATGTGGTCAGACATTACCACACGCCGTTGTCAATCCATCGTCTTTGATCAACCTTGCACATCGACATAGAATATTGAAATATTCATTTGCCAGCCCAGACAACGAACTCGCAATAAAGCAGCTGTTGACAGACTGTGACTTGCCGAATGAGGATATCACCGCGGCCCTGTGTCGGCACTTTCTCCTGGTATGGGAGGGCCCCAGTTTGATCGGCGCAGTCGGCTTGGAACTAAAAGGCCGCTGTGCGTTGCTGCGTTCGCTGGCTGTTGATGCACTGTATCGCAAACAGAAAATTGCAACACGTTTGGTAAGTAATATCGAGGATTATGCCAAATCCCTAAGCGTGGACGATCTGTATTTGTTGACCATGACAACCGAGGCTTTTTTCAAAAAGCACGGATACCAGCTGACCACACGCGAGTCGGCCCCGGCCGGCATCCAGGAGACCGGCGAATTTAAAAACCTGTGCCCGGCCAGCGCGGTCTGCATGGTCAAGCATCTCGCTCCGGATTAAACCGCCGTCTTCCGCAATCGAGAATCATCCCGGCCACGGGCCGCAGAGGTGCCCGGTCAAATCGGGAAAAAACTCCGCCAAGATAAATGTCAATTGTTGAATTTCCGAGAAGTGATGCACTAGACAATCCTAATTGGTAAATATTCGAGGGATTTTGATGACAGATAAAATTTTAAAAAAAATGAAAAAAGGAGTGTATTATCCAGGCAATCATCTGGGAAGAAAAACGGAATTATCGATTTTGGAGAAAAAAGGCTATTTGCAAAGAATGGATGGTTCTTTTCTTTGCGGCGCGGACAGCGAACCCAATTATCGCCTTACCAGCAAAGGATTTCAGGTCAAAGGCGAAGATCAGAATTAATATAAGATGACCGGCCGTATTGCGCACCTATGAAGACCTTAGCCAAGGGAAGGCAGATCTCTTGGGCCGGGCGATATGGCAGCATGTGGGATAATTGCGCATGTAGCATGCTTCGGATAAATTTTACCACAATGGAATTCACCAAAGACCCCGCCGAACAAACCACCGCAATAACCGACATCATTTTAGCCCTGGCTGCCTTTGGCGGCAGTTTGACTTTATGCTGGAGCCTGCCAGGCAACAGCGGATGATGGAAAATGGCGATCTGGTCGACCGCCTTCGGGCTTATGGGTCTGGCAGCGGCGCTGGGGGCCGTAGCTCACGGACTGGTTATAGCCCAAACGCTGCATGACCGCATCTGGCAACTGTTGAACATGTCGTTGGCGCTGACCGTTTCTCTTTTCGTGTCCGGTGTGGTGTATGATTTATGGGGCCAGACAGCAGCGCTCAAGGTGCTGCCGATAATGCTGTTGGCGGGTTTGGGCTTTTTCGGCGCCACCCTGCGTTATCCGGGAATTTTTTTTGTTTTCATTATATATGAGGGGCTGGCGCTATCATTTGCCCTGGGTGCCTATATATATTTGGCGGTCTTAGGTGATCTGGCTGGTGCCGCATTCATGGCCGGCGGCATCATTATCAGCATCCTGGCCGCCGGGATTCAGGCGGCCAGCTCCATATCCATAAGGGTTATCTGGCAATTCGATCACAACGGAATCTATCATATCGTACAGGTGGTGGGATTAATATTTTTGCTGATCGGGTTACTAGAATCACTGCTGGTTTAGAATATCAGTGCAGGATGAGTACAAATTTCAAAAAACAAATCACAAATATCAAATAAATTACAATGACCTAATTTCGAAATTCCAAACCCGCCTACTTAATTAGTGTTCGAACGGGTATCCAGAACTCTTTGATATTGCTGATTAATATCGCATAAAAGGAAAACGAAGATTTTCCAGTTTAATGCATTTTTTACTTGCATTAAAAACTCGTAAACGGTAGTTATCTT
>Ga0209678_1000105_pt1 | contig 33280 bp, 31 predicted proteins | sample WorMetilvaeELBA1_FD_187404 | JGI IMG/M metagenome (GOLD analysis project Ga0209678, IMG submission 187404) | Marine gutless worms symbiont microbial communities from Max Planck institute for Marine Microbiology, Germany - Olavius ilvae ELBA.1... ...
ACTTGGGAAAAAGGAAAGTAAAAGCGACCAATCCTCTGACATATTTTTTACCTCCACCAGGTATTTTGATGGAAGCATATGTTAATATTAATAAAAAGTCAATAAAAATAACTTAGCGCTTATGGGGATAAACCCCGCCGCTACAGGCGAAGTTTCATCACACAGGTAGCGGTGGGGTTTCTCAACGTATTTCCGATGGCAGCCGGCTATGAATTTTAACCCAGAACCTTGAACGCTGAACCGTTCAACCTAGTTGCGGCAGCAGATGGCCGGCCAGATTCATCACGGCGCCTGCCGCAAAGGCGGTCACCAGCCGAATCGTCAAGACGGGCCAGGCCGCAATGCCGGTCTTTTTAATAATGGCCGTCTCCAGCACCAGTTCGTGACAGCAGGAAAGCATGACGGCCACAATGGTAATTTGCCAGGCGGATAGGCCCAGCGCCAGGATAATACCCAGGGCGGCATAGAAATTAAGCAGCATGCCCGTAACCACGGCCAGGGCCGCCTCGCCGGGCAGGCCCACAAAACGCATGAGGGGATCGCATAGCTTTGACAGCCACCCGATAAAAGGGGTGTGCTCCAACACCTTGATAACCGCAAAAACCGGGAGAACGACTTTCAACAGAGTCAAAGCGGTTTTTAAACCGTCCATTAAGCCTCTTTTCCAGGTATCTTTGGTAATCACCGATTTACACCTTAATAATCAAACTTATTCAATCAAAAAGGGAGTTTGCCAGAACAACTGGAAAACTCCCTTATCTAAACGAAATGTTGTTGTAAAAAATTTAAAAAAAACAATTAAAAAAAATGCGTAGCATTTTTTTTAGCCTTGCACTTCCTCTTTGACACCCACCGCAATTTTAAACAGGGCCGACAACACCAGAAATCCCAGAGCCCAAACCCCCAGGGCAATCCCTATTTCCTGGATCGATGGGATGTACTCATTGACCTCATGCAGCGGTGTCGGGGTAAATCCCCCGGCAATCATTCCCAGCCCCTTGTCGATCCAGGTCCCGGCAAATATCAGAACACAGGCCACGGCCAAAACCCCCTCATTTTTGCGGGTGTAGGGGTTGACCGTTAAAATAATGCCGACGATCATCAGGGAAAAAGAGGCCCACATCCAGGGCACGTAAGCTCCGTGACCATGCAATCCGACGAACAAGTACTTGATGTGGTCCATGTGCTCGGGAATATTGCTGTAAAAGGCTGTAAACACTTCACACAAAAAGAAAAACACATTGATGCAAATGGCGTAGGCCACGGTTTTGGCCAGGGCCTGAATCTGTGCCCGGCCCGGATCGAAATCGGTTACCCGGCGGATAATCAGGCACAGCAAGATCAGCAGGGCCGGCCCGGCGGCAAAGGCCGAAGACAGAAAGCGCGGCGCCAGAATAGCGGTCATCCAGAAGCCCCGTCCCGGCAGGCCGGAATAAAGAAAGGCCGTCACTGTATGGATGCTGACGGCCCAGGGAATCGAAAGATAGATCAGGGGTTTGAGCCATTTTTGATAATGAATGCCGTTGCGCTCGGCTTCCAGCACATTCCAGCCGATAATGATATTCAGAAACAGGTAGCCGTTTAAAACGATCGTGTCCCAGAACAAAACGGATCTAGGAGAAAAATAAATGAAGACGTTAAAAATCCGTGTGGGCTGCCCCAGATCCACCAGGATAAAGGTCACGCACATGATCACCGAGGCTATGGCCAGAAATTCACCCAATATGGTTACCTTGCCATAGGCCTTGTAGTCATGCAGGTAATAGGGCAACACAACCATGACGCCTCCGGCGGCCACCCCGACCAGAAACGTAAAATTGGCGATATAAAATCCCCAGGAGGTATCCCGGCTCAAGCCGGTGATGCCCAGACCGAAATCGAGCTGCCTCAGGTAGAGGGCAAAGCCGACACCGACAATGACCAGTAAAAAGGCCATCCAACCATAGTATTTTTTACTTCCTTTAATTGCTAATTCAAGCATAGTGACCTCACACGATGTAATATACAGCCGGTTCTGTTCCCAATTGCTGTTTACGACGAATGGTGTAGTTAGTTTTGATGAGTTCCCGGACTTCCGACTTGGCATCATACAGATCGCCAAAGGCAAGTTTACCTTTGGAGGCCTCGACACAGGCCGGCAGTTGACCGACAGCCAGTCGTTCGGCACAGAAATTACATTTTTCGACCACACCCTTCATCCGCCTTGGATATTTCTTGTTAATTTCGCTGATAAACGGCTCGGGGTCCCGGTAATTGAAGCTGCGGGCACCGAACGGACAGGCGGCCATGCAGAACCGGCATCCGATGCAGCGGTGAAAATCCATCAAAACGATGCCGTCGGATTCCCGCTTGAAGGTGGCTTTGGTCGGGCAGGCCCGCACACAGGGCGGATTTTCGCAGTGGTTGCAAAGCACGAGAAACGGCTTGTGTTCGACTTCTTCACTCAAAAAACGGCCGGCTTTGCCCGGGAAGGCATTGTGGTAATGAGCCCCCCAGATCCATTTGATTTCATGGCGTTTGTTCGCCAGGTGGGGCACATTGTGAATTTTATGGCAAACTTCTATCAGCGGTTCCAGGTCTTTTTCAGCATGGAATTTCCGCGTATCGATGACCATGGCCCATTGTTTTGCTTTTAAGGCCTTTTCACTCTCTTTGATGGCCGCTTTGGGTTTTTCAGCGTGCGCCTGTTCCTTGGCAAACGCATTGAAAACGGGCTTGGCCGTCAGAGCCAGAGACGAAAGTCCAAGTAACTGCAAAACGCGTCGTCTGCTGCTATCCATCACGTTTTCTCCTTCGGGTTATCGATATGACAATCCCAGCAATAGGGTCGCACCGAGGCATAATTGTGACATCGGTCGCAAAACTCGGCTTTGTTCGAGTGGCAATCCAAACAGGTGTTGGAAAGACTCATGTTGTATTCCTGGCCGCTGGGACTTACATAAATCCTTTCGCCGCTCCGCACCACTGAATCCCGCCAAAGATCCAGCAGCTGCATGTGTTCGGCCTTCATATACTCGGCGGACCGCACACACACTTTGGCAGCTTTTGCTTTTTCCGTCAGTTGGAGCTCCGGTGCGGGAGCGGCTTTTCCCCGGTTGTACCAGAAAGGAAAAGTAGCGATAACGATGAAAATGATCACACCGGTAACGATAAATTTTTTATCCTTCATCTGTTTCTTCCTCCGAATCACCCTCTAATCCCGGTATATCTTCACCCCGTAAATCCAGGGTTCGATCGTTTTGTCCGGGCAGGTTCAGGGCATTGGCCACCAGTTCGTGCACGCCGGCCACATCCACTTCGGGAACCCAGTATTCCGTCAGGGCCGGCAGGGCCGCCCGGTCGATCGCGCAGATGGTCGACAGCATGTTCACCCCGTGCTTTTCGTGGACATATTTGACGGCATTGGCCCGGGGCAGGCCGCCGGTCAATCTCAGTTCCATGTCTTCGCCGGCGTTTAATCCCGAACCGCTGCCGCAGCAAAAGGTTTTCTCCCGGATGGTGTTTTCCGGCATATCGTAAAAATGGTTGCAGACATTTTTAATCACATAGCGCGGCTCATCGAATAGCCCCATGCCCCGGGCAGGGTTGCACGAGTCATGGAAAGTGACCTTCAAATGATCGTTGCGACGGGGCTCCAGGTCGAGCTTGCCGTGCTTGATCAAATCCGCTGTGAACTCGGTAATGTGCACCATTTTGGTTGACTTGGCATTTTCAAATACGGTCCCGGTGACGGGATTGACGGGCGTTTCCATGAAATCGGCCGGACCGTTCATGGTATCCATGTACTGGTTGATGACCCGCCACATATGTCCGCACTCGCCGCCCAGGATCCATTTGACGCCCAGGCGTTTGGCCTCGGCATACATTTTGGAGTTGAGCCGCTTCATGGTTTCATGGGAGGTGAAAAAACCGAAATTGCCGCCCTCGGAGGCATAGGTGCTCCAGGTGATGTCAAAGCCGTATTTTTCTTTAAGGAAATGAAAAAGCATCATGTAGCCCGCGCAGGTGTAGGTGCCTGGGTCGGCAAAGACATCCCCGGAAGGGGTAATGAATAAAATATCGGCGCCCTTTTTATTGAACTGCGGCTCCACCCGCACACCGGTGATGTCCTCGACGTCATCCACGAAAAAATCGAGCATGTCTTTGAAAGCATGGGGTTGGATCCCCAGGTGGTTCCCGGTGCGGTAGCAATTGGCCACCGGCGTTGCAATCCAGTCGATATTCAGGCCGATCAGATTCAGCAGCTCCCGGCCCATGATGGTTATTTCGGCCGTATCGATCCCGTAGGGACAAAACACCGAGCAGCGCCGGCACTCCGAACATTGAAACAGGTAGTACCACCACTCTTTCAACACATCCAGCCCCAGGGGCCGCGCGCCGTTGAGTTTACCCAGAATTTTGCCGGCCCGGGTGAAGTCGTTGCGGTAGACGGCACGCAGCAGCTCGGCCCGGACCACCGGCATGTTTTTGGGATCTCCGGTGCCGATAAAGTAGTGGCATTTATCGGCACAGGCGCCGCAGCGCACGCAGATGTCCATAAAAATTTTAAACGACCGAAATTTCTCCAGACGCTCTTTGAAACCATTGTGGATGATCTCCTGCCAGTTTTCCGGCAGTTGCCAGTCATCTTCGACCGGGTTCCAGGCCCTGGCATGGGGCAGCCCCACGTATTCAACGCTTTTGGGATTCGATGCATAACAATACATCCCTTTGCGGATATCGATCGGGGTGTCCATCCAGTCCGCATTGGGCGGTCGATGGTCGATCTGGATCAGTTCTTCAGGTTTGGGTATTTCGTCTGCCATAATTTGCTCCTTATTCTTCCGCTGGCTATTCTTCCTTCTCTGCCACCTCTGCCGGCACTTCCACTTCGGCAGCAATTTCATGCGGCATTTTATCGACAGGCAATCCAGCCTCGATCATTTTCTCGCGAAATTCATCTTCGTATTCTTCGTAAGTGTGAACCGGAACGGGGTAATTCCAGGGGTTGACATGCCGCCGGGCCCGGGTATCCGTTGTCAGGTTGCGGGTTGGGCTCAGAAAAATTCCCCCCAGGTGCATCAATTTGCTGAAGGGGAAATAGGCCAGCAAAACGCTGACGAAAAACAGGTGGATATAAAAGACCGCTCCCACACCTTCGGGTACAGTGAAACGAAATGTCACCAGGCTCATGGTGAGCTCTTTGGCGGCAGTGACATCGATTTTAGAAAAATAGCGCATTAGAATACCGGTCAATGCGATACCGAATATCAGAAACAGCGGGAAATAATCACTCGCGAGGGAAATATAGCGGACCTGGCGGATGAAAAGACGACGCGCCAGCAGGTAGGCCACGGCCGCCAGCAGCACAAAGCCGGATAAAAAGACACCCGGCAGGCCGAACTGAACGCCCGGGTATAATATTTCAACCCGGAAAAAGCTGTCGACATTTTCCACCACGGTCACGAAAAACGGCACCGGATCGGTAAAAAACCGCAGGTGACGCACCAGGACCGCCAAAAAAGCGTAGTGGAAAGCCAGGGCCCCCAGCCATAAAAATATCTCCAGCTGATAGGAAATTTTCGAGCCTTCTTTCAGGCGCATGCGGGTGTTGCGAAACAGCGACCTGAAGGTCAATATTTCCAGGGCCATACGGGCAACCACCTGCCATTTGTTCGCGGGGCAGTCCAGTGTGGAATGCTTAATCCAGGGCAGTGACTTTTGCTGACCGCCGGTGGTCGGAATCCGAAATGGCACCGCCGAACGTGACCAGCCCATGACTTTGTAAGCAAAACCCACGATAAACGTGAGCAATGCCAGGTAAGGAATAATAATTCCGAAAACAACTTGCAGTCCTATCGCCGTCCCTCCCCATGCAATTAAAAACAGCACAATAACAGCGATGAGTGATAACAGATACCTTGCATTCATTGGCCAGAACCTCACTTGAAGGCTTCACGCGATCTATACGCGCTCACAAGCCTCAGGCTGTAGTTAAAAAAAATCTACACATTCACTAGATCTATATTTTTTTCGTGACTAGCCCCAATGGAAAGCGGCATGGGATGTTGAAAAATCGGGCCTGAAAATTCGATATGATTCTCTAAACCCGTCACGCCATCATCCCGGGACCCATGATTCCAATATTTCAGAATTCCATCATTCCAATTGGGGTGAAGCCCCATTCATTCCTTAGGGTTGCTCAAGTGCCTCGGAAATCAGGCCGGCGCGTTTAAATGCTCTAAATGTCCGGTTTCTGGTCTCATTTGCACTGATTTGAAAAATCTTTTCCCTGCACTGCATATATATATCAAACGCCATCAAACATAGCTGGTCGATTTTAGACTCAAATGCGATTAATTCTGCGGCAACGCCGCTATCGCGGAGCTCTTTGGTCAGATTCTCTCGCAGAACCTTTTTTAAGGACAGGATGAATGCGGTGGCTTGAGAGGGGGTGAAATTTTGAGCGGCCCGAATCCTGATAATAGGATCCAGATGGGAGGTGATGGCCTCAGGCTCCATGCTGTGCATGAGTTGGTCCAGCAAGCCTTTGAGACCATTTAAGGTGGTGCCGCCAACGGGGTTGGCAAACTGATCTTTATTGCTTTTCAGAAATTCAGCGGTATCCGGAGCGTAGGTTTGGACAGTCAAATCAAACCATTTTTTGGTAATTGCAGATTTTTTTTGTGCTAAAATTTTTTCCAAACCTTTACCCATGAAAACTCCTGCCGACCCGATCGTTTATACGATACCGCTGCCAAAAGCGAATTGAGCGTCCTGATCAGGCCGAAGTGGACACATATAAACGACTTAAGGTTTTCTGTCAAGGATAAATGAATTAATCCGCCGGACTTTCGATCCCACGAATTTCTGTAGTTTCAATTGGATCTTCTACAACCTTGGGCGGGCTAAATTTCGGGGCGGATTAATTAATCAACTATCCCTAGCAACAGCGCCTGGTCATCATCAGCCGGGTGGTTACCGGCAAACTGTTCGACATCAGCCATGATTGCAGCGATGACATCTTGCGGGGCGGTGGCATTGTCGGCAGCGAGCGGTTTCAGGAGGCGCTCCTCGCCGTAAGTATCTCCAGCGACATTGAACCGCTCGGACAGGCCGTCCGTATAAATGAGAAAGCGATCGCCGGCCGTTAGTTTGACTTCGGTCACGGGAATTTCAATCCCATAGGGTTCTATTCCCAGCGGATAAACACCGGGACAGTCCAACTCATAGGCCTTTTGGGCCTCGGCCTGGTAAACCATGGGCAGCGGTTGGCCGGCCCGGGCAATTCGCATGGTTTGCCGGCCGGAATCATAAACCGCATAAAGCGCGGTCATAAAACTGGGATCGGCAACCTTGCACAGGTGCTCGTTGAGGTAATGCAAGACGGCAGCCGGGTCATTGGGAGAATTGGGGTAGGCTCGAAAAAGAGCGCAGGTCATAGCCATCAAAACCGCGGCCGGGGCACTGTGCCCTTCGGCATCGGCAATCAGAAATCCCCAGCGGTTATCCGGAATTTGGATGATATCATAGTAATCCCCACCGGCATAGCGACTGGTTTCATAGTGCGCGGCTAACTTAAAACCGTCAATTTCCGGCAGTTTTTTGGGCAGCAGCTTGCGCTGCACTTCGGATACCACTTCCAGTTCATGCTCGAGTTGATCTTTCTGGCTTTCGACTTCACGTTTAAGACGATGGATGGTCAGGTGGGTGTTTACCCGGGCAATCACCTCATCCGGCTGAAAGGGTTTGGTGATGTAGTCGACGGCTCCCAGATGAAGCCCTTTGACTTTGTCTTCGGTTTCTACCAGGGCTGAAAGAAATATCACCGGAATATCCGCGGTGGCTGGATCGGTTTTTAGCCGGCGGCAAACCTCATAGCCGTCTATATCCGGCATCATGATATCCAACAGGATCAAATCCGGCAGCGCTTTACCGGCGATTGCCAGGGCCCCGTTCCCATTTTTGGCGATCAGCAGTTTACAGCCGACTCCCTCAAGAGTTTGAAAAAGAACCTGCAGGTTGGTAGGATTGTCGTCAACCAATAAAATGGATTCGGTATCTGAATTATTGTTCCCCATCAAAGAAACTCCCGGTGCAAAATGGCCGGTACCGTTCGTATAAACAGCCAGACAAAAGCAATACCAAAATAATTACGAAAGAACTTCAATTCCGGATTCAACAGAGTCGGCAATCGGGATCAGTGATTGGAATCCGCTAACCTCAAAAATTTCCTTCACGAACTCATTCAGCGAGCAGAGGACAATTTTACCTTCTCTGCGCCGCATTTCTTTGGCAGCGCTCAGCAGCACCCTTAAACCGGCGCTGCTTAGATACTCCAGGGCTCCCAAGTCGAACAGTACACGATTGGTTTGCCCCTCAAGCGCCTCTTTGACGACTTTTTCGGCTTCCGAAGAAGAATCTGCATCCAATCGTCCCTTTATATATATAGAGACAATCCCGTTTTCCTCTTTCTGTGTAATTTCCATTTCCAGATCCTTTTGATGAACGAATTAATAAAACCTCGCTTTTCCCGAGCGTAAATTATTACTAATAATTCATTTGTTAGTTTAAATCAATATAGTATTTGACCTGATTTTGATAATTTCCTATAAAATCCTGTCACAACATTAAATCAAGGAGGCAATCATGTATTTTGACAAACCCGGCAAGGACAACACGGACCAAACCCTGAAATCTGCCGCAGACCGGGCCAAAGAATTGGGATTGACCGAAGCCGTTGTGGCAACCTCAACCGGTAAAACCGCATACCGGGCAATGGAGATATTTGATGGGTTTCAGTTGACGGTCGTCACTTACCATTGCGGATTCAAGGAACCGTTTCAAAATCGAATGGAAGACGGCGTCAGGCAAGATATCGAAGACAAGGGGATTCGAGTGATTGCCGCCAGCCATGCCCTATCCGGCGTCGAACGCTCGGTAGCCAAAAAACATGCCGGAATTTATCCGGTGCTGCTGATCGCCGACACCCTGCGCCTTTTCGGCCAGGGCACCAAGGTGGCGGTGGAAGTGGCCATTATGGCGGCTGATGCCGGGGCGCTTTCCGGCAACGATATCGTTTCCGTCGGCGGTTCCGGCAGCGGTGCCGATGCCGCGCTGATCTTAAAGCCGGCTCATCAGAATAATTTTTTCGATTTGAGAATTCGCGAGATCGTTTGCAAACCCAGAGATTTTTAGCCAATTTGCAACTCAGCCGTTATACAGGCTATTGTACCCTAATTGAGTGCGAAATGCTCGTGCGCAATTCGGTGTTATTTGAAGTTTGCAAATTTTTGACACTCAGGTTTATAATGAAGGTGTATAAAAAGTAACCCTGAACGAATGAACCTTGAACCTGTAAACCTTTTTTATGTTTTTTTTCATTGCCGGCATATCACCCAAAACCAAAATCATTGAGGATTACCCTCGACGTTGCACTGTCTGCGGTTTGCAGCAGGCGTATAAAACCCGAATTGACCACTACTTGAACATTTTTTTTATTCCGGTCATACGGGTCAAAAAAGGCCAACCATTCACGATTTGCGAAAGTTGTCACAGAACAAAAAATGAATTTAAACGCCACCAATCACCTTATCAGGATGAGACCGGGCTTCTGTGTAGATATTGCGGAAGCCCGGTCCACAAAGGATTTTTCTATTGTCCCTACTGCGGCAAGAAGCTGTGATAGAGGTTGATTTGAACCAACCTGAATCGATATCTACCCCAAAAATTGAGTAAAAACCATATTAATACCAATAACTCACCTTTTGAACGCCATGTTGTCCTGGTGGCGCCGGAAATCCACTGGAATACAGGCAATATCGGTCGTACCTGCCTGGCCACCGGAGCCTCCCTGCATCTTATCCGGCCCCTGGGTTTTTCGCTAGCCAGCCGTGAGGTCAAAAGAGCCGGACTTGACTACTGGGAAAACGTCAAACTGTCTGTATGGGACAATTTCGCGGATTTTGCAGCCAACATGGCGCCGCAAGAAGAAGAGGTGGCCGTGTTCTCAAAAAAAGGGGAGAAATCTTTCTGGACGATGAACTGTCCCCAGCGTCTTTTTCTAATTTTCGGATCGGAAACCCGCGGACTGCCAGACCATATCATTGGCAAATTTTCCAATGCAACCTATCATATCCCCATCAAATCTGAAATTCGGTCGCTAAACCTGTCGACCGCCGCCGGAATTGCACTGTACGAAAGCCTGCGCACTGCTCAACCTTTTCACGCATGGTATAAAAAAGGTTAAAAGGTTCAGGGTTCATCGTTCCGGGTTAAAAAGGCAGATTTCGGAGTTTATGTCTCTGAGGCCCTCTTATGAAAATTCAAAAGCGAACCGCAGAATATTGAACAAGAAATATCGAATGATGAAGTGTGGGATCGCTTCGCTCTATCATCTTAAGCAAAAATCGATAGAATTCATTACTTCGACATTCTTTATTCCTTGTTCGATATTCGATATTCACTTTTTCAAAGTTTCTATCTCGATCAGACTGGACGCTGGCGGCCAGCGGCGAAGCTCGTGTGAAAATACATCGGTTGTTTAGATAAGCATAGGGTCCCGCAGCAAGCTGGATGCCCGCTACAACCGGCTGGCACGGTGTCCGACCCTAGGTAAGCATATGTACATTGTTGCTTTTCTTTGATCTGACTGGAAGCTCGCGGCCAGCGGCTATGCTCGTATGAATCACAAAATTTAAACGTCGATCCTTTGAACATTAGACCTTGAACCTCTGAACCCAGAACCCCTGAACCTTTGAACCCAGATCCTCAGAACCCCCGAACCCTGCTTGCCCTGCGAAGCCCGGAGGGCGAAGAAGTAAACCTCTGAACCCAGAACCTCTGAACCTAAGAACTTCCGAACCCCTTGTGAATTGATTTCCACAGTTTTATGTATTATTTTACATAAGTGCCGGAATATCCGAAAACAAATCAAATCATAATTATCTGATATTTATACATAAAAACTTTACTAAGAAGTCCGGCATTCAATTTGCTTATACTACATGGTGGCTGTTAAGACCTGAACGTTTTTCTATTGTCCAACCGTACACTACACCGAGGTTCTCATGGATGTGAAAGGAAAAAAGGGAAGTGGTGTCAAATTATTGAGGGAAATGTACCGCAGAAAATTCCGAATACCGGAAAATATGAATTATTACAGTAAAGAAGATTTAAAAAAGGCAGAAAAGAAATACGTTAAACTATGCCTTATAACAGGCAATTGCAGCTAATTCAGCATTGATGGAACCTACAAGTCGGGAGAGTGCACCAAGCAGGATCCCACCCATGGGATGTGTTACAAATATAGCTAATACATGCCCTTAAAAATGCGGTTCGAAAGACTCCACGCAAGCGGCTCAATCGAACCGGCCGTTCCGTAACCCTGAGTCAACTATATGCAACAAGGGGATAGCCAGCAAGGCCTGTGCGGCCTTGCTGTTTTTTTACCCAGGTTGAGCCGTTCAAGGTTAGACGTTCCGGGGTGAGAGACACCAAACAGCTCATATCAATCGAAATCGTTCACAGCCGAGTTCCCACAAATCCTGAGACGGCTATCATGAAATCATGCGGCTACCGCTTTTTCCTTGAGCATCTCCAGCCCGTTGCCATTGCCGTCAAGCTCCGCCAGCACTGCGTCCAGCCCGGCGGCCAGATCCGTCTTATAACCCTGCAGCGCCAGGGCCCGGCTAATGGCAGGGATGAAAAACAGAACGTTGTCAGCGGAAGAGGAATAACCCATCAGGCCTACACGCCAGACCTTCCCCGCCAGGCGTCCAAAACCGCCGCCGATATCCAGCTTGAATTTTTCCAGCAGGTAGCGTCTTAATTTAATATCGTCCACCCCATCCGGAATCATAACCGTGTTCAGGGTGGGCAAGCGGTGGGCCGGATCCACCAGCATTTTGAGACCCAGAGCTTCGACACCGGCCACCAGTGCTTTATGATTTTTCTGGTGGCGGGCAAATCGTTCTTCCAGTCCTTCTTCGTGGATCAACAGCAGCGCTTCCAGCAAACCGTAATTTAACGTGCTGGAACTTGTGTGATGGTAAACCCTATCATTGCCCCAGTATTTTTCAATCAGCGATATATCCAGATACCAGCTGTTGACAGGGCTTTTACGTTTTTTTACCATTTCGACGGCCCGGTCGCTGAAAGTGATGGGTGCCAGCCCGGCCGCACAACCGATACACTTCTGGGAGCAGCTGAAACAGCCGTCGATGCCCCATTCATCGACCTTGATTTCGATTCCGCCCAACGAGGAAACCGCGTCCAGCATAAGCATTGTATCATATTTTTGGGCCAGTCGAGCGATGTCGTCCATGGGTTGCAGAACGCCGGTTGAGGTTTCGGCGTGCACCAAAGCGATCAATTTGTAGGACGCCTGTTTCAGCTCGGTCTCGACCCGTTCAGGATCAATCGGGCGGCCCCATTCTTCTTCAATGACCGTGATCTCAGCCCCGTGCCGTTCGGCCATCTGGCGGATTCGATCACCAAAAAATCCGGCGACACAGATCAGAATCCGATCACCCGGCTCGATAAGATTGGCGACGCAAGCCTCCATCCCCGAGGATCCGGTGCCCGGCATGGCATTGGCAAGACGATTTTTAGTGCCGAATACCGGCGGCAGCAGCTCACCGATGCGATCTAATACCTTCAGATACACCGGGTCCAGGTAACCGATAACCGGTGAGGATAAGGCTTTGTAAACCCGGGGATGGACGTCCAAAGGTCCCGGTCCCATCAATCTGCGCAAAGGTGCTTCCTGTCTTTGTAAATTCAATGCTTCCATTAATTAGATTCCCTTTCTCAATAATATTCGCTCGTTGGACTCAGCAGCCAAAACGCAAGTTAATAGTGAAATCGGGCGTCAATGTCAAGCACAGAAAACGATTGGAAGATGCCCCAAACAAGGTTTTGCACAATTTGTGCATGACGTATTTAGCAACTGTCTAATACCCAGTACTCAACACCTATTACCCAATATCCAGTACCTACTACCCAATACCCAGTACCTACTACCCAATACCCAGTACCCAGTACCCAGTACCCATCATGGAGCATCCGGAATCCGGAATCCAGCAAGATTTGACAGAAGATAGAATGTGTTTATATTCCTGACATTTATTCGGTTTTCAATGTACAATTTAGAACCCTGGAATGCTGTTTCTCAGGGCGGATTGATTTGTGAATTATTTATAGGAGAACAACCCAATGCGCTTTGACAAGTTCACCATAAAATCTCAGGAATTGATACAAAATTCCCAGGCTCTGGCCTCCCGTTATCATCATCAGCAAATTGAACCGGAGCACCTGCTGGCCGCGATGCTTGGGCAACCGGAAGGCATTGCTGTAACCATGCTGCGTAAGCTGGGAGCATCACAGGATGCGATCACGCGCGAGATAAAGGCCGCGGTCGAAAAAATGCCCAAGGTCAGTGGCGGCAATATCGGCGAAGCCTTTCTGTCACCGAGAAGCAAGGCCGTGCTGGAAGCGGCTTTTAGCGAAGCCACGATTATGAAGGACGAATTCGTCAGCATCGAACATATTTTTTTGGCCATAGCCGATGAAAAGCAGGGGGCGGCGGCCGGAATCCTGAGCCGTGCCGGCGTCACGCGGGATTCTATCCTGCAAGTCCTGTTGGAAATCCGCGGTTCCCAGCGCATCACCGATCCGAATCCCGAGGAAAAATACCAGGCTCTGGATCGGTTCAGCCGGGATCTCACCGACCTGGCGCACCTGGGCAAGCTGGATCCGGTCATCGGCCGCGATGATGAAATACGTCGCATTGTCCAGGTTCTTTCCCGGCGAACCAAAAACAATCCGGTTCTGATCGGTGAGCCGGGAGTCGGGAAAACGGCCATCATTGAAGGTCTGGCCACACGCATTGTGGCCGGCGATGTTTCCGAAACTCTGAAAAACAGACGCCTGGTGGCCCTGGACATGGGGGCGCTGATCGCCGGAGCCAAATACAGAGGCGAATTCGAAGACCGTCTCAAAGCCGTTCTAAAGGAAGTGGAAAGTGCCGAGGGTGAAGTTATCCTGTTCATCGATGAGCTGCACACGGTTGTGGGAGCCGGTGCCGCTGAAGGGTCGATGGATGCCTCGAACATGCTCAAGCCCGCGCTGGCCCGAGGCACACTGCGCTGCGTGGGAGCAACGACCTTAAACGAGTATCGCAAATATATCGAAAAGGACGCTGCTTTGGAAAGACGGTTTCAACCGGTTCTGGTCAAAGAACCCACCGTCGCCGATACCATATCGATTCTGCGCGGGTTAAAGGAAAAATACGAGGTGCACCATGGCGTCAGGATCAAAGATTCGGCCATCGTAGCCGCTGCCACACTTTCCAACCGGTATATTGCCGACCGCTTTCTACCGGACAAAGCCATCGACCTGATCGACGAGTGCGCCTCCAAATTGCGCATTGAAATTGACAGCATGCCGGCCGAAATAGATGAAATCCAACGGAAAATAACCCAGGCCGAAATCGAGCGCCAGGCATTGAAAAAAGAAGCCGATCCGGCTTCCCGGCAACGGTACAAGGATTTAGAGGCGGAACTGGCCAACATGAATGACGAGCTCAAGGCCATGAAGGGGCACTGGCAAAACGAAAAAGATGCGATCCAGAGTATTCGCAAAATCAAGGAAGAACAGGAGCAGCTGAACCAGGAAGCCCAACTGGCCGAGCGGGAAGGCGATCTGGCCAAAGTTGCTGAAATCCGATATGGCAGGACCACGGAACTTCAAAAGCGCCTGGAAGATATAAACTTAGAGCTTGCCGAACTGCAGGCCAACAGCAAAATGCTCAAAGAGGAGGTCGATGATGAAGATGTCGCCGAAGTGATCTCCCGCTGGACGGGAATTCCGGTCAGCAAAATGCTCGAGGGCGAGCGGGAAAAGCTCGTCCACATGGAAGCAAGGCTTCACGAACGGGTGATCGGGCAAAACGAGGCGGTGGAGGCGGTCTCGAATGCGGTGCGCCGGGCCCGCTCCGGCCTGCAGGACCCCAACCGCCCGATCGGCTCCTTTATCTTTATGGGGCCGACCGGGGTGGGCAAGACCGAGTTGGCCAAGGCCCTGGCCGCATTTATTTTTGACAGTGAGCAAGCCATGGTCCGCATCGATATGTCCGAATTTATGGAAAAGCACTCGGTGGCGCGGCTTATCGGGGCGCCGCCTGGCTATGTCGGATACGAGGAGGGCGGCTATCTGACCGAGGCCGTGCGCCGCCGCCCGTATTCTGTGGTGCTGTTTGACGAGATCGAAAAAGCGCATCCGGATGTTTTCAATGTATTGCTGCAAATTTTGGATGACGGTCGCATGACCGACGGCCAGGGCCGTACGGTTGATTTTAAGAATACCCTGGTCATTATGACGTCGAATATCGGAAGCCAGTGGATTCAGGAATTGGCAGCCTCCAACCGCCGGGAAATGGAGCAGCGGGTTACCGAGGCGCTGCGGGCCAATTTTAAACCCGAATTTCTAAACCGCATTGATGAAACCATTATTTTCCAAAATTTGACTCCGGAACAACTTGCTGAAATTGTAAGGATTCAATTAAATAAACTGCATGATCGATTAGCCGCCAAAGATATTGAGCTGACGTTGTCCGATGAAGCCGCTTCGATAATTGCCGCAAAGGGATACGATCCAGTGTATGGCGCCCGGCCGCTCAAAAGAGTGATTCAGCAGTATATCGAAAATCCCTTGGCCCTTGAAATTTTAAAGGGCAGTATCGCCGAGGGTACCCGGGTGACGGCCGAGGTCGAAGGGGAGCGAATCGTGTTCAATTAATCCGCCACGCAACATAGCAGCCCTTGGCTTGTAGATTGTTCTTTTAAAATTTAAAAAGTTATTGTAATCGTGCTGAACTCGTCGTAAGATCCAGGGCATAAAATCGGAATTACGCTTTTATGACAATTTCAAACTCTGAAAAACTGCGGCGCTTCTATGATCAATTTTCAGGCAATGATCATGTCCTGATTGTCATCAATGCCGATCCGGATGCCATAGCCAGTGCCATGGCCGTCAGCCGGTTGCTGTGGCGCAGGGTCGTCAATGTCAGCATATCCCATGTAAATACGATCAATCGCCCGGATAATCTGGCGATGCTGAAGCTGCTGAAGGTCAGTCCGGTTCCCCATACCGGTATTGATCTGGAACAGTTCAGCAAGATCGTCATGGTGGACTCCCAGCCGGATCACAATGAATTCATGAACCAGCTCCGTCCGCATGTCATTATTGACCATCATCCTGAAACCTGTGCCAAGGCGCCTTTTCTGGACGTTCGGCCCCACTATGGCGCCACGGCCTCGATCATGACCGAATACCTGAGGTCGGCCAGAATAAAGCCTTCGGTAAAGCTGGCTACCGGCCTGTTTTATGCAATTAAAACAGATACCAACGCCTTTAAACGACAAACCGTGATCGAAGATGTGCGTGCTTTTCAATATCTTTTTCGTCATGTCAATATCCACCTGGCGCGTAAAATCGAGCAGGCTGACCTCAGGCTCGATTTTTTAAAATATTTTAAAACTGCGCTGCAAAACATGCGGCTGCGCAAAGGCCGCGTCTTTGTCCACCTCGGTCCGGTCGTCAATCCGGATGTCTGTGTCATTGTCGCCGATTTTTTCATGAGAATAGTATCCGTCACCTGGAGCATCGTTTCCGGTACCTACGACAAAAAACTCGTTGTTATCTTCAGAAACGACGGCATTCGAAAAAATGCCGGTAGTATCGCCAGAAAAAGCTTTGGCCAGTTCGGCTCGGCGGGCGGCCACAAAAGTATGGCCCGCGCTGAATTTGCTTTATCCGATATCGCGGAACAGGTCGATTTCCGGGATGAAAAAAAGCTTTTGCGGTGGCTGATTAATCGGGTGGAAAAACGTGCCGGTGCGAAATGAGCGATCTCTCGCCCCAATGGCCTTTCGCCGAAATAACCGAAGCCATGTTTCAAGATAATTGAAGAAGCAACAACTTAGACATTCGATAAAAGTTATTCGTTATTAATTGTTGGTTATTTGGGTGAGGCTAATTCCAGGCCATGGTCGGATATTACCAATAAAAAATAACCGATAACTTTTTTCTTTTATAACAATCATATCGTTAAGGGGTATGACTATGTCGACAGATAAATCAGGTATCATCGTTACGATACTCGGCTCAGGCACCTGTGTACCATCGCTGCAGCGAAGCTCATGCGCTGTTTTAATGGAAACCGGTGCTTCCCGCCTGCTCTTTGATTCAGGCCCGGGAACCATGCGAAGGCTTTTGAAGGCCGAAACGACTATTTTTGATCTTGATTATGTATTTTACAGTCATTTTCATCCGGATCACAGCGCCGAATTGGTACCCCTGTTATTCGCCAACAAATACCCGGATGGCAATCGCCGGCAGTCCCCCCTGACAATTGTAGCCGGCCGCGGATTAAAAGAATTTTTCAGGGGCCTCAAAGCGGTCTACGGCAATTGGATCGAGCTTGAGGAGAAGCTGCTGAAGTTTATGGAACTTGACAACAGTTCCAACGATTTTCAAAAATTCGATGGCTTTACGGTTGAATCCGCACCGATGGATCATAATCCGGAAAGTGTCGCCTATCGAGTTACAAGCGCCGCCGGCACCGCGGTGGTTTATTCCGGTGACACAGATTTTAATGAGAATCTCATCGACTTGGCTCGCAAAGCAGACCTGCTAATATGTGAATCAGCCATGCCGGACGACAAGCGCGTAAAAGGCCACCTGACCCCGTCCATGGCAGGTGAAATAGCAGACCGCGCCGAGGTAAAAAAACTGGTGCTCACGCATTTTTATCCGGATTGCGAAGACGTTGATATAAAAAAGGAATGCCGCCGGACTTACAAGGGGCCCCTGGCCCTGGCAGAGGATCTGATGAGGTTAGAGATCGGAGCTTGATAGCAATTGCTGATGAATCGTCACTGGTAGGGGGAAGGGGACGCTAAAAATGGAAAAGCTCATAGTTCGTAAGCTTATAAGCTGTTGAGCAAAAAATCCATTTGCCGATTTTTGGCTTACCAGCTGAACAACTCATGAGCTTAGTGGAGAAGCTCATAGTTCGCAAGCTCGTAAGCTGTTGAGCAAAAATCCCTTTGCCGATTTTGGGTTCACCAGCTGAACAACTCATGAGCTTATCAGCTCTACAGTGCAAAGCACGAGCGTTGTAGATATTTTATTTCGCAAAAGAAAAATGGACTGAATATAGAAGAACGTATGCGTTACTACCCCGTACATTTAGACATTCAAAATAGAGATTGTTTGGTCGTCGGCGGCGGCGGCGTGGCCACCCGCAAAGTTGCCAACCTGTTAAAATGCGGTGCCAGGGTCACCGTTGTCAGTCCCGCAATGTCCGAACGGCTGCAAAATCTTGCTGAAAACAAGGTGTTGATACTCAAATTGCGGCCGTACCGATCCGCCGATCTTGAAGGGAAATTTCTGGTCATCGGAGCCACCGACGATGAAGCCTTGAACCGGCAGATCAGCAGCGATGCCGAGCAGCGCGGCACCCTGTGCAACATTGCCGATCGTCCCGAAGTTTGCAACTTTATTCTGCCTTCAATCGTCCAGCGCGATGATTTGGTCATCACCATATCAACATCCGGCAAAAGTCCGGCCATGGCCAAAAATCTGCGCCAACAGCTTGAAACGCAATTTGGTCCGGAGCATGGAGAATTTCTAAGGCTCATGGGTGCGATCCGCCGCAAGTTGTTAAGTGAAGCCCACGAACCTGAAGCCCATAAGCCGCTGTTTGAGCAGTTAATAGACAGCGATTTGATGGCAATGATCCAACAGGGAAGTACAGAAGACATTAACACATTGCTTTCCGACATATTAGGGGAAGGGTACCGATTCGAAGAGTTGATGTGACTGTAGGGATTTATAGGTTCAAGGTTCACCGTTCAAGGTCGCTAAATTCAAAAACAGAGTTTACCGTTCGGCCTGAAACGGAATTGCCTCTGGCCTGAAATTCGGCCGATCTAACCGGATACGGAACATAGCAAAATATCATGGAAATTTTGATCATTTTGACGATTGTATTCTACATGCTCAGCAGTGCGGCATATTGCGCCTATTTGTTTCTTCAAAAACACGTTTTGCAGCGCAGCGGGTATTTTATCCTGATCGTCGGATTTTTATGGCACACAGCCGCCCTGATCTATCGCATCTTCGAAGCCAGACAACTGCCGGTTGGCAATTTGCACGAAACGCTGTCATTGGCGGCCTGGACCATTGCCGGTCTATTTCTGGCCATTCATTTCAAATACAATCTGAAAGTTCTGGGCGTATTTGCCGTGCCCCTGGTAACGCTGGTTATGATCATCGTCTCACAGCTGCCAAGTGAGACAGCTCAAACGTCTGACTTATTTAAAAGTTTCTGGTTAATATCGCATGTGGTCGTCATCTTTATCGGCGAAGCGGGCTTTGCCCTGGCGTGCGGCCTGGGTGTGCTATATCTTCTACAGGAGAACGCCATTAAAACCAAAAAACGGCGATTCTTTTATAAAAGATTGCCATCGCTGGACCTTTTGGATTCCACAGGCTATGCCTGCATCGTGGTGGGATTTACCATGCTCACCCTGGGGCTGATTACCGGTTTTGTTTATGCCAAATCGGTTTGGGGCCGGTTCTGGAGTTGGGACCCCAAAGAAGTCTGGTCCGGCATCACCTGGCTTTTTTATGCGGCCTTGCTGCATGAGCGGCTAACTGTCGGTTGGCGCGGCCGCCGCTCGGCCATCATGGCAATTATTGGCTTCGCAGTGCTTTTATTTACCTTCCTGGGGGTGAATTTACTGCTGGAAGGTCACCATGGAGAATTTACCAAATAAGGGATTGAGGAATTGGGGAATTGAGGGATAATGTCTATAAATTAAATCGGATAGAATTCCTTCAATTCCTAAATTCCTGAATCCCTAAATTCCTAAATCAGACCCATGTCCAATATTCAATCTTACATTCTGGATGTTACGAACTTATTTAACATTCGGATGATTTAGCGTGTTATGCCCGATATCGTATTAATAGGAATAAATCACAAAACGGCTCCGGTGGAGTTAAGAGAGTGCATAGCCTTTTCCGGGGACGAGTCGGTAACTGCGCTCCAAACGCTTCACCGGCGACCCGATATCAAGGAAGTGCTTTTGTTTTCCACCTGCAACCGGGTTGAACTGTTATTTGTGACCGATGAAAAAACCCGCACCATTGCCGCCGCAAAAGACTTTATCGCCGACTTTAACAAAATCCCCCTCGATCAGTTTAACGACGCCCTCTATATTCATGAAGGCAACGAAGCCGTCCGCCATGTGTTCAGGGTTGCTTCCAGCCTGGACTCCATGATGGTCGGCGAACCCCAGATTCTCGGCCAGATAAAAGATGCCTATCGAATGGCCACCGAGCTTAAATCATCCGGTGTAATTTTGAACCGACTGCTGCACCGTACATTTTTCGTTGCCAAACGAATTCGAACCGAAACCGGAATCGGCGATCGGGCCGTGTCCATAAGCTACGCCGCCGTGGAGCTGGGACGCAAGATATTCGGCGATCTGGCGGGTAAATCGGTCCTGCTGGTCGGGGCCGGCGAAATGGCAGAGTTGGCGGTCGAACACCTGATCCGTCATAAAGCATCTGAGATCTATGTGGCCAATCGAACATTTGAAAATGGTGTCGAACTGGCCAAAAAGTTTAATGGAAAACCCATCCGGTTCGAAGAAATTACGAACTTTCTGGAGTTCACCGACATCATCATCAGTTCGACCGGGTCGCCGGATTTTGTAATCACCCGCGACCAGGTAAAAACGGTCATCCGCAAACGGCGCAGTCGACCGCTTTTCTTCATCGATATCGCTGTACCGCGGGATATTGATCCCAAGGTCAACCGGCTGACGAATTCATATGTGTACGATATTGATGATCTTCAAGGAGTCGTGGACGACAACATCGAAGATCGCCAGCAGGAGGCGATCAAAGGCGAGCGGATTATAGACGAGGCAGTCATCAGCTTTCGACAGTGGTATGACAGCTTGGAGGTGGTGCCGACCATTATCGCCCTGAGAAATAAAATGGAGACCATTGCTGCCGCCGAGCTTCAAAAAACGATGAGTTCCAATAATATCCCCGCGGACAGCGTTGCCGCAATCCAAAAGATGTCTGGTTCTCTCATCAACAAGATCTTGCATGATCCCACGATATTCTTAAAAAAAGACGGTATGGCGGAGGATAAATCCCTTTATATTGCTACCATTCGGAAATTGTTTAAGCTGGATGCTTGATGCTCGATGCTCGATGCTCGATACTGGATGCTGGATGCTTGATACTGGATGCTGGATGCTTGATACTGGATGCTGGATGCTTGATGCTGGATGCTGGATTTAGAAAGGCATGTGGTGGAAGTTTGGAAGCATAACCCTGTGATATAATCAAATAATGAACTGGTCCAGATAATTACAAACTAAGTGAAAATCAAGAAAATTCCAAGAACCAAATATCAAGTCTCAAACAAATCACAATGATTCAAATTCAAAATTCCAAACTGCCAACCATTCTGCGGATTTACTCAACGGCATCAACACTAGGTGAACCTGATTTTCGATAAGATTAGGATCCAACTGCAGTAAATGTTTTGGTCATTGAATATTGTAATTTGAGATTTATTTGTAATTTGGTGATTGAGATTTGGGATTTTAGCGGCATATAAAACCTATATTACTATTTATACTTGGAGAACATATTATGAAAAAGACGGCTTTTCTCTTCCCCGGCCAAGGCTCCCAGAGCATCGGAATGGGTGAAGAATTTTACCGGGAGTATGACGTTGTTCGTGAAATTTTCGATATGACAGAAGAAATTACCCGCATCAACATCTCCAAGCTGTGCTTCAAGGGGCCCATGGAAGATTTGACCATGACCGTCAATCTTCAGCCGGCTGTAACCACAGTCAACCTCGCCTGTCTGGCGGTGATTGAAAAAGAAAATATCCCTTATCAATTTTGCGCCGGCCACAGCCTGGGAGAATATGGCGCCCTCAGCGCTGCGGGTGTCAACTCCAAAGAAGATACGATCCGCCTGGTGTATAAAAGAGGTGAATTGATGCACCGCGAAGCCGGTAAAAACCAGGGAGCGATGCACGCCATTGTCGGCCTTCCGATCGAAACGGTTTCTGAAATGGTGGCCGAAGGTCAAAAAAACGGCATTGTATCGGTTGCCAACCACAATACCGAACAGCAAATCGTGATCACCGGTGCCCCACAAGCCGTTGAGCAGGTATCGGCCCTGACTGTCGCCCAGGGTGCCAAATCGGTGGCGCTGAAAGTCAGCGGCGCCTGGCACAGCGAACTGATCCAAGGGGCTCAGGAGGAATTCCAACAATTTCTGGCCTCGGTTGCATTTGAGGCCCCGCAAAAGCAGGTATATTTTAATGTCACCGCGGCCCCGGAAGAAGATCCGGGCGAAATCAGAAATATTATGGCCCGCCAGCTGTGTAGTCCTGTGCGCTGGTACGACACGATGAACAAATTAATTGAGGCAGAAGTTGAAGTCTTCGTTGAGGTCGGGCCGGGAAGGGTGCTTGCCGGGCTGCTGAAAAAGACCCTGCCCCGGGACTATCCCGGAAAATTTTATAATGTAGCGAACATGAAACAGCTCGAGAAGTTTTTAAATGCCCTATAAAATTTAATTTTTCCATTTACATGAGTTTTGGTATATGATATCTAAATAAGCTTTTAATAACAACCTAACTAATATTTCATAGGGTTGAGCCATGAAAAAAAAAGATAAGGAATTTTTCAAAGAATATCTCACCGAACGGCTGGAGGATCTTTTAAATCAGGCCGACAATACGGTCTCCGGCATGACCGAAACCAAAGAAAATTTTCCAGATCCAACGGATCGTGCTGCTCTGGAAGCCGATCGCAATTTTATGCTGCGCATACGCGATCGGGAAGCCAAATTGATCAAAAAAATCAAATCGGCCCTGGAGCGCATTGAAAATGATACCTATGGTGTTTGTGATTCATGCGGCGAAGACATAACTCTCAAGAGACTGAAAGCAAGGCCCGTAACCACCCAGTGCATCGATTGCAAGTCCAAAGAGGAGGCTTTGGAGAAAGCTCTTGGACTGTAGCACGCATGCGGAAATCGATCTGCATATCCACACCACGGCTTCCGATGGTACCCTGACCCCGGCGGAGGTAGTTTCCCAGGCCCTTGAGCTGAATTTAAGAGCGATCGCCATCACGGATCATGATACCGTCGCCGGATCAAAAGAGGCACTGCAAGCCGGTATTCCCCCTTCCCTGGATTTTATAACCGGTGTTGAAATAAGTGCTGCCCCCCCAAGCTTCTATGCCGGCGCCGGCAGTTTTCATATTTTGGGGTACTCGATCCGTCTCGATGATCCGGCCCTGAATCAAGCCCTTGAAAAACTCCAGCTGGCCAGAAAAAATCGCAACCCGGCAATCATCGACCGTTTAAATGATATCGGTCTGGCGATCACGCTGGATGAAGTCCGCCGGGAGGCCGGAGAAGGTCAGCTGGGCAGACCTCACATCGCGAGAGTGTTGATTAAAAAGGGATTTGTCGAATCGATGAATCAGGCCTTTGAACGATATTTGGGCACCCATGGGCCGGCTTATGTCGATAAATATCGAATTGAATGTCGTGAAGCGATTAAACTTATTCTAAATGCCGGCGGAATTCCGGCTCTGGCCCATCCCGGTTTGCTGGAGTGCAAAACCCGCGACCAATATGGTGAGTTGCTGATTGGGCTAAAGGATATGGGGCTTTTGGCGGTTGAAGTATATTATCCGGAGCATACTCCTGAGCAAACTCAGCTTTTTGCTGAATTGGCACGGCGTCATGAATTAAAGCAGACCGGCGGAACCGATTTTCATGGCAGCATCCACCCTGAAATCACCATCGGATCGGGCAGGGGGGATCTGTTCGTTTCATATGATTTGTATGAAAAATTAATTAATCCGCCCAGTAAATAGCCAGCTCTGGATTTTCTTAAAATTGTCCTCAAAACTAAAGGACTTTACTAGACCGAAATCCCGGCAGATTAAATCCTTTATGCTTCGCATTTTTTCTTTTTATTTCACTTAATCTACTATATTCACCTCGAACCGGGCGTGGGCTGATAGCATGCAAAATTCAGGTAACAGGAACAATAATGGAAGCAAAAGATTCACATGGAATTGAACAAATTCTACAGTACGAATTCAATGATAAAAACCTTCTGCAAGAAGCCCTGCGGCACAGCTCCTTTGTCAATGAGCTTGGAGAACCCCAGCTGCGCGATAACGAGCGGCTTGAATTTTTAGGGGATGCGGTTTTAAACCTGATTGTCGGCCACATTCTCATGCGCCGCTATCCGGATCTAAAAGAAGGCGACCTGTCAAGGAGTCGCGCCAACCTTGTCAATGAAAATCAGCTGGCGAAAATGGCGCGATCGTTTGATCTGGGATTGTACATCCAACTCGGCAAAGGAGAGCTTCAAACCCAGGGCCGGGAAAAAAATTCTATTCTGGCGGATACCTTCGAAGCATTGATGGCAGCCATCTACCTGGATGGCGGATTCGATGCAGCCTATCAAATAATAGAAACCAACTTCCAGCAGCTTGTTGAAGATCTCCACACCGCTGCCAACAACCTGGACTATAAAAGCCAGTTGCAGGAAAAAGTCCAGATCGAACATGGATCGATGCCGGATTACAGCATCGTCCGGGAAGACGGCCCGGATCATGACAAAACCTTCTGGGTTGTGCTGAAAGTGCTGGATATCGAAACCCAGGGCTCCGGCAAGAGCAAAAAAGCCGCCGAGCAGGATGCCGCCCGGCTGGCACTGGAGAATCTTGAAGAAAAAGACTGATCCTGGTTACTGAATACTCGATACTGGATATTTGATGCTGGATGCCGGAAGTTCGGCTGTCAATTTTTCAAACATGCCTATCACAGAGCCCTGACGAACCTGGTGGCAATATCAATATTATGAATCAAGGAACCAAACTGCCACGGTGAAGCCCGAAAAACAAGACCGGCATAATTCTATTGAACTAGGACAGAAAAAAAAAGCGAAAATCAACCTTCACCTTGCGCCGAAAGCCCAATACCGAAGGCATCTCGTATTTTTGAAGTCCGTCTTGCTTTCCTTCTTGAACACAAAATTCCTATGGCTGACAGCACTATTCTGGCTACCGGTCGACTTTATCAAGCAACCGTATGGACCCAAGATGGTGACTTTAAGGGGCTCAACGACGTTCAATTTATCAGAAAAAAGAAATGATGTGCGAGGGGTAACCAAGCCAGCCCACCTGAAGCCCAAAGCCGAGGTACCAGATAGACAACTGCTTTTCGGAGTGAATTGCTGTCTATCATTATTTCAACATAAAATGACGCAGGCAACCGGCGCCATTGGATGTGAGAGTAAACAATGCAATCCAAAAGTGAATGGCAGACAAAGGAGCTAGCGCGGGCCTTTCTTGAGGGCGTGCGGGGAGCCATCCCTGGTGGGGATCTACAACTCGCTGTGATCGGCAAAATTGCTCAAAGATGGAGCCGGTCTCCAATGCGAATCATGGACCTCGGTTGTGGCAATGGCATACTTGGCCACTTTCTTCTGAAACTCTTCCCGACTGCAAACGGTCTGTTTCTGGATTTCTCAGATCCTATGCTCGACGCTGCGATTGAGAAAGTCGGCTCGCTTCCCAACACCACTGTTGCAAAGGCGGATTTCGCATCGCCCCAATGGATAGAGGTCGCAAGACCACATGGCCTCTTTGGCGGAAGAAAAACATAAAGCAAGAGGCTTTATTCATTTGGTGAACCAAAAACCCACATAATGCCACTAAAGCGGACCAGTCCATCGGATAACAGGAAAAATGCTTATTTGAAATCCAGCTAGAAATACTTTACCTTCGAGAATAGATTGATTCTGATAACAATTGCTGCTAATGATCTGTCTTTTCAATATTTTTAGCTTTAATGCTGCCATAGACTTAAACTATCGAGGTTAAACCTTTGATCTCGGGTCCAAATTAGTCTTCGACGTTCAGTAATCCCCTAACTGTTCGATATTTTAGAAAATGAATCCTCTCTTAAAATACCTGTTGAGTTTCAAGTTGCTGTACATGGTCGTGGGAGGCTTCATTTTTTACCTACTCAGCATTTTGATCGATCCCATTTTCATTCCCACCCTGCAGATATCGGACAATAATTGTTTCAAATGGACCGAAACCCGCAGCGGGTTTCAAAAACAAAGCGAATGCGTTGAATTCAAGGACAAACTTGCTGAGCTGAAGTACCGGCACAATCATAAAATGGAACGGCGGCGCGCCAATAAAATGATCGGGCTGTTTATCGCCGCCTCGGTCGTTACCCTGCTGCTAATGGTGCTGAATCCTTCCCTGTTTTTCGGCTCCGGGGTGAAAATCGAAGATTACACCGGAGCGACTGCCACAGCGGTTTTCTACGGGATTATTCTGGGATTCATTTTGCCGGTGTTCTACCAGTCACTACTACCACCCCCGGCAGAATGGCTGCCGGCCGAACTGGAGGAAATTCGCATGGCCCGTATTGACCTCATCCTGAAAACGATGGCGGATCATTAGATGAATTTTACACTTGGAGTCATAGCTGATACTCACGGCCTTCTTCGACCAGAAGCAATTTCGGTTTTAAAAGGATGTGATGTAATAGTGCACGCGGGCGACGTCGGCAAACCGGATGTTCTAAAAACACTTGGGGCTGTCGCTCCAATTTATGCAATCCGCGGCAACGTCGATAAAGGATCTTGGGCCGATAAGTTGCCTGACAAAGATGTCTTGGAGGTTGAGAGTAAATTTTTCTATATAATTCACGATATCGATACTCTGGATCTAGACCCGGCGGCGGCTGAGTTCGATGCAGTCATATTCGGCCATTCACATCAGCCGGTAAGCTATAAAAAAGACGGGGTATTGTATTTTAATCCCGGCAGTGCCGGCCAAAGGAGATTCCACCGACCTGTTTCAATTGGCAAGATCACTATATTGCGTTATAGTCTTGAAAGCCAGATTATCACATTAATAAGCTAGAACCGTATCCCAACCACCGGTAACCATGGACCAATGACAAGTAACAAGCATCCGGCTTCCAACAACCAGCATTCGGCATCCGGTATCCGGCATCCGGTATCCGGCACTCAAGATCCAGCCTCCAGTACCCAGCACCCGGCATCAATCAACCGCCCTTTCATCATCCCTGTTTTCCTGCCCCACGCCGGCTGCCCGCACCAATGTGTCTTTTGCAATCAGGTTTCGATTACCGGCAGTCGCCAAAGCGCAATTGACCCGGATCAGATTCGCTCTCAAATCCATCAATTTCTGCAATATAAAATCGAGGGGCGTAAGCCGGTTCAGATCTCATTTTACGGCGGCAATTTTCTGGGTTTAAATCCTGGCGATATCACCCGCTTGCTTGATCTGGCCACCGATTTCATTCGACGAGGCCAGGCCGACAGCATCCGGTTTTCGACCCGGCCGGACACGATTAGCCCTGAAAATCTTGCCATCGTTGCCCGTTATCCCGTCGAAACAGTCGAGCTTGGCGTGCAGTCAATGGACGACCATGTCCTGGCACAGACCGAGCGGGGGCACCGCGCCGAAGATACGGTGTGGGCGGTTAAACAACTCAAAGCCCATCCATTTATAATAGGATTGCAAATGATGGTGGGGCTGCCGGGAGATAATGAAGTCCGCGCATTGACCACGGCCGAAAAAATAGCTGCATTGCAACCGGATTTTGTCCGCATCTATCCGACGGTGGTTGTCAGAAACAGCAAACTTGCCCGGCGGTATCAGGATGGGAGCTACACACCGCTTTCTCTGGAAGAGGCGGTCAACCAGGTAAAAAAAATTTACCTGCTTTTCAAAAACCACAACCTGCCGGTCATTCGCATGGGGTTGCAGGCAGCAGAAGAACTGGAGGACGACTCAACGGTGCTGGCGGGCCCTTATCATCCGGCCTTCGGGCACCTGGTATATTCGGAGGTGTTTTTGGATGCCGCCCGTGAGGCGATCGAAAGCGTGAAAACGCTTGCTGACACAATCACGATCGCGGTGAATACGCGCAGCATTTCCAAAATGCGGGGGCTGAAAAATTTAAATATTGATAAGCTTAAAAGACACTATCATTTTAAATCGGTTGCGGTCGTCCCGGACGCTTCTCTTGGGGAAGATGAATTGATGGTTCGGTATCCCAAAAGCCAAAGCCGGATACGCAGATCTCGTAACTGACGTTTAAAATGAGTCACCTTTTTGGAAACTATCGAGGTCTATTTGTGCCAAAATGAGGGATTTGGGGGGTTAAAGGATAAAATCATCAATAAATTAAAAGAGATAGAATTCCTTCAATTCCTGAATCCCTAAATGCCTGAATTAGACCCCTGGCCTTGCTGCAGCAAATCCACAACATCGTTGACGACATCCTTTGCCCGTTGATCCAGTTCTTCGTCGCTCAGGTTTGCAACCGGATGGGGTACTGCAAGAAAGCGAAAACCGGGAAGGCCCCAATTTGAGGCCATGATATTTCCTGTCTCAACGAATGCATCCGTTACGATGGATATGGCGGGAATGCCTTCCTTTTCCAGAAGTATACTGTCGAGCACACTGCCCGAGCTGCAGGACCCTCAATCTCCGATACCGGCAATGGCAAAATCAGCCTTCTGCTTCAGGCCGGCGATGGTTTCATCCGCCAGATAGTCGCTGGCAGATTTCTTGCTGTAAAGCGCCACCATCTCTATGCCGAACTCCATTTTCAATCTTTCGGCGATCTTAAGAAGGAGCACATCGGAATTGTGCTTGGTGTTTTCCACAAGTCCAACTTTAAGCCCCTTCAGACTTTTGGGACGCGGTGCATAGGTAATCGTTTCCTGCACGGGGGAAACGGTCGGATTAAAGATTTCTAATGCCATGATCTTTTCCTTTAATTGAACGATTCTCAATTAGGGTAGAACTGGGTTGGTAACAATTATTTCTTCAGAAAGGCTATTCAAGCCCATTTTTGATCTTCTACAAGTTGAGTGCAATTTTGGATTTTAGATTTAAGGAATCCTGCCTGTCGTGAGTTTCTGTGTCGAACGGTCCACTATAATTGATAGAGCGCAGCGATTCCACAAATCCGCAATCCGCATTCTAAAATCCCAAATTTCAACTCGTGATGGGCGTCGTGACGGCACGGGTCATCGTGTAGCCGCCCCAGCCAGGCAGACAGGCGGAAAATGCACCCGCCCGGGCACCGGCACTGACCACCAAAATGTCATCCGGCTTGCGAACTACATGCCTGCGATCATTCTCGTCCGATGCGGTCACCGGTCCGGGCATGCGACCCGCTCTTTTAATATCAGCAATAGTACGTGAGGCATGCGTAAAAAGGCGTTGTTTCACTTCAGACTTGGTCCAGCCACCGGCTTCGAAGACCTTCTGATGCTCCCCGGCGAAAACAACCACGATATCCTGCTGGCCGACGATGTTCATGGAACCCAGGTTGGCCATCGCATCGGCCATCGTAATGCAGAGCGTTTCAGGGTCGTTGCTGAGATGATTATAAACCTGGTGAGAACCTTCGGTGGCAAATACCGTAACCGCGCTGTCCGCGGGATTAAATCCCTTTTCCACGTGCAGCGGCTCCCATGGGCTGTTCTCTTCATCCTCACCAAAACAAAGCGAGTACTTGCCCGGGTTGCCGAGGGTCGAACGATCCAGGCGGCCGGGCCGGGTATCGATGGCATTCATCATCAACAGCCGTAAGGCCCTACCGATAGTCGCATTGGGACGAAAACCCGGTCCAAAGACATTATCCCTCGCATTAATCCCGAGGCGCTGGACAACCGGACCGTTGACAATAATTGCAATGGCCGCCCCGCCGGTGCTGGTTGCCGCACCATGATAACCAAAGTCAGGGTGGCAAATTCCCCTGACAGCGGCCAGAACCACCGTCATGTACTCAGGTAGGCAACCGGCAAGCACGGCATTGATCGCAACCTTATCGGCGGTAATCTGGACATTGCGGGCCGTAATTTCGCCGACAACCTCCCCGGCGCTCAGCCCTATCGCTGTCAGCATGGCGTTGATGGAATTTTCAGTGGGTGGTATGACCGGCAAGCCATCCGTCCAGCCATTTTGATAATACGCCTCTATCAATTCTATGGCATCCTGTAATCCTGACATTTTATCCATCCTGTTTGTCCGGGTGTAAAAACTTTGAACCGAATTATTGCGTTCGCTGTGACAGCACTTAAGTTGCGGGGGTGAATAGACAGTTGAACAGTGCCTTGAAGAAGGGCGGGGATAAACCGCCGCCCCGACATCCTCGAAATTCGAAAATCTGCGATTCGCGGCAGGGTCATACGAAGTACGATACGAGCAAATACCGCCCTATCCTGACACCTGAAACCCGAAACCTGAAACCTATATTTAACTTTCCTCCTCCGGCAATCGCACCACAAGAACGGGCTTGAGGGATCTTCGCAGCACCCGCCGGGCGGTGCTTCCCATCATGGCATCCGCCAGGGTTCCCTGTCCGTGGGTTCCCATCACGATTAAATCGCAATTTTTCTCTTCCGACTGTTTGAGAATCTGCTCGACGGGATTGCCCCGTTCGACGATGATATCATCGGTTTCGAAAACCTGGCCGTCCCGATCTTGCCTGGCGTCTTCGGAAAACTGACCCAGAACTTCCCTGATAGCGACATGGTCACTTCGCTTGCCGATCAGTGACGCCTTGGCATCCTGAAAGTGCTGCTGCTTTATCTCATCCCACCGATCGGAACTGATATATCCGACAACCGTCGCATCCAATTGTTGCGGTACATCGGGCAGGACGTGCAGAAAGGTGATATTGGCTCCATAAAGATTGGCCAGGCTGACCGCGTAGGCAAAAGCATATCGCGCGTTATCGGAAAGATCGGTAGTATAAAGGATATTTTTAATTTCAACTTTTGGTAAACTCATTTTGAATACCTCAGAATTGTTACCATAAGATATATTGTCGATAGTCAATTACAAGCTTAGAAAAATATCTAAAACAGGCACTCCAGGAATCAATAAGAAAGATTTAAAGAAAATACGAAGCATTAAGCAATTAATCCGCCGTTCCGTCAGCCGGACAATTTTTTCAATCGGCAGAGGTCAATTTTTGAGACTGAATATGCAAATTTCAAAGTGGCTTAATTGGCTGGTGCCTTTTTGATGGCGCCTTTTAATTGCTTAATCCAGATACCGCTCAAAATCCAGGAGTAGGCATAGGTACCAAAGAAAATCAGCACAAATGCTTTGATGATATCCCAGGGGGTGCCGTCTAACGAAAAACCCGGGACATAGCCGAACAAGAACGGTCCCAGATACAAAAACTTGGCGAATTTAAAGGAGGTAAACGCCGTTTTCCACATGTTCGCCTTGGCGATCGTTGCACCCGCAAAAGCAGCGATGCACACCGGCGGGGTAATATTGGAGTCCTGTGACAGCCAGTAAACGATCATATGGGCGGCGATCTCGTTGACACCCAGATGTATCAGGGCCGGCACGGCCACTACAGCGGTAATCAAATAGGCGGCGGTCACCGGGACACCCATTCCGAGAACCAGGGAGGCCAGGGCAATAAACAATATCGTTAACACCAGGGAGCCGCCGGCAAGTTCGATCACAATATCGGCAAAGGTCAATACCAGCCCGCTGTAGGTGAGCACGCCGATGATAATACCGATGACGCCCACGGTAGCGCCTATTTTCAAGCTGTTTTCAGCACCGGACCGCGAGGCTTTGACAAAGCTGATCAGCTCGGTTTTGATATCCGCCCCTTTGGATCGGCGGTATAAAAGCACAACGATGGAAAAAATCAATCCGTAAAGCACCAGAAGCCTTGCGGAGAATATTTTTTCATAAGAAGCGGTGGCGGACGCGCCTAGCAGTGGTTTGGCGATCCAGGGCAACAGAAACTGGCCAACGATTAAAAAGGATGCAATCCAAAATACCGTTGGATCGATGCGCGTTTCTCTGTTTTTAAAGCTGACTGCAACACAGGTGGCCAATCCCAGGATGGCGGAGTAGGCCGGCGAAAAACCGGTCAGCATGAAAATGGTAATGACGATCAAGGGTAGAGTATACGGCCATTGTGTTTTCAGAATTTCCATGGCGCTGTGTTCGCTTTTTTCGCCCCTGATATTGTGCATCTTGGCTTCGTAGTGCACCATGATAAACACGCTGAAGACATACATCACCGCCGGGAATATGGCCACCAGCATGATTTTGGAATAGGGAACCCCGGTGAGCTCGGCCATGATAAAACCGCCGGCGCCCATGATGGGGGGCATGAACATGCCGGAAATGGAGGCGGCCGGCTCGATGCCGCCGGCCACGTGGGGCCTGAATCCAGCCTTTTTCATCATCGGAATTGTGAAGGCTCCGGTGGATACCGTGTTGGCAATGGCACTGCCCGAAATGGAGCCGAAAAGCCCGCTGGCAATAACCGAAACCTTGGCCGGACCGCCGACACGGTGCCCGACCGCTGCCAAGGGAAAATCAATGAAAAATCTCTGGGCGCCGGATTTTTCCAGAAAAGCACCGAAAAGGACAAACAGAATCACGTACGTTGCCAAAACATTGGCCATGATGCCGAAGACGCCGTCGCTCTTGTAAAAAATGCTGGTGCACACCGCTGGAAAGGTGTCGCCCGCATGGGCGATAAGATCAGGGGCCAGGTAGCCGTAGACCGCGTAAATCAACATCACCGCCCCGATGATCACAAAAACATTGCCCACCACCCGCCGGGCCAGCTCGATGCCAATGAGAACCCCAACCACGGCAACGAACATGTCAAATGGCGTTTCAGCCCCTGTCCGGTAATTGATGGCTTCAAAATTGAGGATCCAGTAGCCGACGCTGAAGATGGAAAGTAACATCAGTAGATAATCCACCACCCGCAAGATCTTGGACTTGGATTTATACAATAAAAACACCAGGACGTAGGTAATGATGACATAGATGCCCCGATGATACTGGGTGGCTGCAGGCTGGACAACAGCGGAATAGGAGTAAAAAAGGACCAAGGCGACCGCCAGCACATCAAAAACAATTTTTTCGAATCGCGTTAATTTGTCGTACACTTTTTTACCCCCTTAAAATAAAATTTTATGGTTATATAGAAAGCCCAAGTGATAAAAATAATTGATTCATCTGTGACCGTATCTGTCACAGGTCTACGGTACAATGGCCTCAAAAACATAGAGGAGGCCTATTATGACAACATTTTATATCAT
>Ga0209678_1000106_pt1 | contig 33154 bp, 23 predicted proteins | sample WorMetilvaeELBA1_FD_187404 | JGI IMG/M metagenome (GOLD analysis project Ga0209678, IMG submission 187404) | Marine gutless worms symbiont microbial communities from Max Planck institute for Marine Microbiology, Germany - Olavius ilvae ELBA.1... ...
ACTTGGGAAAAAGGAAAGTAAAAGCGACCAATCCTCTGACATATTTTTTACCTCCACCAGGTATTTTGATGGAAGCATATGTTAATATTAATAAAAAGTCAATAAAAATAACTTAGCGCTTATGGGGTTTATCCCCGCCTGAGCGGCTGTATGCGCCGTTGTTCTCAGATCAATTAGCCCGGTGCCTACCGGGGGCAGCCTCCAGTATCATGGCGGGGATAAACAGGCTGTCCAGAAACCTCGATAAATCCGAAAAACCCCTCCCTCTTGACGGCCTGCGACGAGCTCAGTCGAGCGGGGAGGGTTAGGGAGATGGTGACAAAATGGAAATGTATTCAAGGTCTTATCTAATCACCCTCCCCTTAATCCCCTCCCGTCGAGGAAGGGGAAACTAGTTGTTGGACAACATCTAAACCCCGCCGCTACACCGTTAGTTGCTTATTTTCGTCGGCGTATTGTCTGCGCGAGTCTGCGGTTTAAATATACAAGTGTTTTTGCCTTCAAAGCGAGATTTCATCGCGCATCAGATTGGCGACCGCATATAGTGGATATGAATGCAGATTGATTTCCACAAATTCATCAAATCCTTTTCCAAGTTCGCGACAGCTATACGTCTTGCCAACCTGTCTGGCTCCTCGAAGCAGCAGCGACTTTCTGCCGGAATCATCTGCCCACTGCTGTAGCCGCCTGTCAATTAAACGTTTCATTTACAAACCCCTTCAACCATGGTCGATATTATAATATAAATTGGTTGATTAATGGTCAATAATATAGGCAAGAATATAATATCGGTGGTTAATTGTAAAGGTAATGAACAACGAATCGGTTCTTGGTTCCAGGTTCGGGATTCAAAGATTACAAAGGCTGGACACTGTCTCGTTTATTGATCAAGATTCGCAATATCCCAACCCGACAAAGCCGGAAATGAATATTGAAGACTGAAGACTGAAGATTGAAGATTTTATGAGCTATGAGCTTTGAGCATTCTTCCTTCCACCCTCCACCTCCTACCTCAACCCTGAACCTTGAACCCTGAACCCAGAACCTTTATCCTTTCACCTTTAACCTTTGACCTTCCACCTTCCACCTTTCCCCTTTCCCCTTTGAGCTTTGAGCTTTCACCTATCTTTCCCCCTCAATCATGTGCAATCAGGTGCGCCTGCAGATTGTCTTTGCCGTCCTTCAATCCGAACTTCCGGCGGATTTTCGTTCGATGAAACTCGATGGTCCTGACGGAAAGTCCCATGATTTCGGCGATTTCTTTGTTGGTCTTGGCCTGCTTGATCAGGTTGGCGATCCGGATCTCTTTGGGGGTCAATTTATATTTCAGGGCTGTGAAATCCCGGGCAAACGGCGATATGATTTCGGCTAAATTGGTCTCGATGATGCCGAGCAAATTCGTTTGCCGGGCGCTGAGACTGGTCTGCTTTAAATTATCGAAATAAGGTTCGATCAGCTGCTGGACATTTGAGAGCATTTTTTCTTCGAGTGCCAGCTTGTCGTCCTCTCTTTTTTGGAGCAGCACCTTTAGGGCCGCATTCATTTCCTCCAGGTCATGGGTTTTGCTCTCGAGCTCCTGCTCGCGGGCAAGTAAGGCCTCCCCGGCTTGCTTGCGCTCCGTGATGTCATAGGCCATTGCCAAAGTGGCGATTTTGCCGCCATAGTTGATTACGGTGGCCACCAGATCCATCCATTTGGTCAGTCCGCTTTTGGTCAATGCCTTAAGCTCGTAACGAGACGGCACGGTCTCGCCCCGCTGACGGGCGAACCCTCGATTTTTAACAAGCTCCTGCATGTCGGGATGAACCACGTCCCAGAACTGCATCCCAAGGGCTTCCTCGTTTGTATAACCGGTAATTTGCTCAAACGCTTGATTCGCATAAAGGATTTTTTCCTCGGCCACGATCAATGTGGCCGCCGGTGCCGACTCGGCCAGCGCCCGGAACTGGGCCTCGCTTTCACGCAACGCCCGCTCCGCCCGTTTGCGCTGGGTGATGTCCGTTACCATCCCGATAATCGCATTGCCGCCTTCGTAGTCAATCAGCTTGGTAGTGATAATGACATCGAGTTCGTCGCCGTCTTTTTTGACAAGCCTGTATTCGTAAGGTTCGACTTCCTGACCGGCCATATGCTTTTGAAAAGCGGACCTTACTATTTCCATGGATTCCGGCGCGATCAGGGTGAAAAAGTCAAAATCCGGGGAACAAAATTCTTCTCGGGAGTACCCCATTATATCTTCGCATTTTCGGTTGCAATAGACGATCCGGCCTTCTTTGTTGATAAAGATCATATTGGCAGACTGTTCCGTGACGGATCTGAATTTCACCTCGGATTCCCGCAGCGCCTCCTCGGCCTTCCGTCGTTGGGTCATGTCATTGCCTACACAGAGAATCTCAGAAATAACGCCGTTTTCGTCGGCAATACCTTTGTTGGTCCAGGCAATCCAGACTCTCTCGCCGTTGCTGCGCTGGTTTTCATTTTCATTGTTCACGTAGCGCTCGGGGTGACGCCCGATGTCGGCAATCATTTCCGCCAGATCCCGTCCCGACGATTCCGTTGGCGGGACGATGGTGCCGATCACATGCTTTCCGAGAATTTCCTCCTCGGTGTACCCGAAAAATTTCCGGGCAAATTCATTGATAAACCGGACATTGCCCAATGGATCCAGTCTTAAGATGATGCTGTTGGCGCTCTGCACCAGCTGGCGGTAATTTTTTTCACTTTCCTCCAGTGCGGTCTCGATCTGCCGGCGCTCGTCGATTTGCTGCTTCAACCGCCGGTTGGCGTCGATCAGCTCGGCCGTACGGGACAGGACACGGTTTTCCAATTCGTCGCGGGCTTTCTGCAAATCCGTTTCGGCCCGCTTGCGGGCGGTAATGTCACGGGCCACCCCCAAAACCGCCCAGGGTTTTCCCTTTTGGTAGATAAGAGACCCTCCTGTATCGATCCAGATCCAACTGCCGTCCTTGCGCCTTAACTTATATTCGACAACCTTGCGCTCAAAACCCTCCTGCCGGATCTCCCCGAGGATCTCAAATGCCATAACCAACTGGTCTTCACCGATCAATGAAGCAAAATTGAGGCCGGAAATCTCCTCTCTTTCATAACCCAGTAATTTCAAGGCCGCATCATTGGCGTCCAAAAAATTGCCCTCAAGATCGTGAATGTAAATGCAGTTGAAGCGATGGCCATACATGGCGCGGTATTTTTCCCCGTCGGCCTGCAGTTCGTCGACGGTTTGCTTGAGCCTGAGATTTTCCGTCTCCAATTCTTCGTAGGTGGGTTTTGAAGCCATTTTATATCCTCCGGGCGACCATAAGGTACAGATACACGCCCCAGTTAAATGGCTTACGATTTATGGGGCATTCAGAGTTTCACAGATATAAAAAAGCTGATGCGCTCATGAGTTGATAAGTTCATAAGCTAGATGGAATCTGAAGCCTATTCCGATGGCCGGTCTTTTCTCAAATATCGAGAGCAAAGCGAATGGCCTGGCCAACATCAACCATCTTTGCCGAAAGCAAAGATGTGATCAATGGACCGATTTTTCCCTTCGGAACAGTCTGCAAATGGTCACAGTTGACAGCGCAATCTCTGAGCATGCCGTCGGCTTTAGTGAGGAACACCTCGGATGGAATATTGCGGACATTACTTGTAACGGGTGCAATAGTAACTTCATTTAGATATTCCAACACGGAATCACGTGTTAGGATAAGAACGGGCCTCTTTTTATCTGGCCGTACAAACTTGTACCAACGTATGTCGCCGTGCTTCATTCGTCACCCCAAACTTGCTCAGTTTCCCAAATTGAAAACTCATCGGCAGCAACTGGCTGCCGTTCGTACCCTTGCCGGTGCTTGCGCTCTAGTTGCTTGAGGTTGTATCGGGCAAGCGCCTCACGAAGAGCCTTTCTTGTGAAGGCAGATCGATTTGTATGGAGTTGCTTCGAAACGCGGTCAACCTCTTTGACAAGATCATCATCAAGAGTCATCTGAATAGTTCTCATATCATACCTCCGTAATGTGGATTGTTATAGCTATAATAATCCACATTGCGGATCAGGTCAAATCTATTGATTAGGCCAACGCTCAGGATCAGCTGCACAAAAAGCCAACCGGGCCAATTCGATTTGGCAAAAATGCGCTGGCTTTTTGTGTCAGGCTGAATCCTATTGGTCGGATGCCCGTGTTTACCATTATCTCGAATGTTTTGTCACGCCGTATTACTTTTGGGAACTTAGTTCGCTTCGCTCACAATTGGAATGATGGAATACCGGAATAGTGGAATAATGGGTTCTGGGATAAAGCTTTGTTGGGTTAATGGTCCCGCCACCGACGGAATTGACCATAAAATTAAATTGGACTATATCCTTTTTAAAAACCAATATTCCAGTATTCCACCATTCCATTATTCCATTTTCGGGGCAAATTCGAAAGGTCAGGAAATATCCATATTATCAGTAGATTATAGAAATTCCGAGACGTTAAGGTATTTTATCACCTTAATTTTGCACACAAATACCCCTTTGAACTCCTAAAACCGCAGGCTCGAACCGGAAAACGACAAGGCCTCTTCCAGCCAGGTGTCCATCTGAAGCACGCTGCGGCGCTGGCGGTAGGCCATCCGCTGGGCGGCCCGCTGGGCGCGGGAAATGGCGACTTGAGCCAGTTGACGCGTGCCGGGCGCTTTTGATGCCACGGTATTCTGCAGCCGACCCCGCAGCCAGGCGGGAACAAACCGTCGGATCAGCTCGTCTTCGGTGCTCACAAAGGCCTGCGCACTGCCGGGATCACCCTGCCGGGCACACCGGCCGAACAATTGGCGGTCGATGCGGCCGGACTCGTGCCGCTCGGTGGCGATCACGTGCAGGCCGCCTGAGTCCGCCACGCCGCGGCCCAGCTTGATATCCGTGCCGCGCCCGGCCATGTTGGTGGCAATCGTGATGCGGCCCTGCTCGCCGGCCGCGGCCACGATGCGGGCTTCTTCCTTGTGCCGCACGGCATTGAGCAGGTTGTATTCCAGGCCCCGGGCGGTCAGCATGTCCGCCAGCTTCTCGCTGGCCCGGACGCTGCGGGTGCCCACCAGCACGGGCCGGGCGGTCCGGCTCAAGCGCACGATTTCTTCGGCCACGGCCTGCCATTTCTGCTCGGCCGTGTCGAGGACGGCATCCGGGGCCAGCTTGCGGATGCACGGCCGGTGGGTGGGAATGGCAATCACGGGCAGCCCATAGATGTGCCAGAACTCGGGGGCAGCCTCTTTGGCGGTGCCCGTCATCCCGCTGAGCTTGCGGAAAAAGCGGAAAAACTGCTGAAAACTGAGCCGCGCCAGGGTCTCGCTGGGGTCGTTGACGGCCAGCCCCTCTTTGGCCTCCACCGCCTGGTGCAGACCGTGGCGCCAGGTCCGGTTGGGCATCAGCCGGCCGGTGAATTCATCGACAATCGTGACCTTGCCGTTCTGAACGACGTACTGTTTGTCACGCTGGTAAAATTCCCGGGCCGTCAGGGACTGCTTGACCAGCTCGGTCCGGCGGGCCGCCCCGCGCCAGAACCCCGGCAGGTGCCGCGATTGGGCCGCGATCTTGTCCAGCCCTGCGCGGGTCAAATTGATCTCACGGTATTTGGCATCAACCCGGTAGTCGACGCCCGCCGCCAGCGTCTCGGTCATCCGGTGGACCCGCCGGCAGGCATCCACCAGGGGACGGTTTTCCTGGGTCCGGGAGATGATCAGCGGCGTGACCGCCTCGTCGATCAGAACACTGTCGGCTTCATCCACGATGACCGTATCCAGTCCTCTTAACACCAGCCCGGCCTGCTCGCGCTGCTGCGGCTGCAGCATCTGTCTGAGCAGGCGCCGGGAAGGGTGATAGTAAGCGCCCAGCATGAGCCGGTCCCGCAGGAAATCCGCCACCAGTTCTTTCAAGGTTGTGTAGACCATGCCCTTGGCGTAGTTCAGCTGGCGCTCCTGCGGATCCATCTGGCTCATGACGCTGCCCACCGACACCCCGCAAAACGCGTAAAAGGGGCGCATTTCAACGGCATCCCGATCGGCCAGGTAATCGTTGACCGTCACAAAATGGCAGGGTTTGCCGCTCCAGGCCGCCAGCACCGACGGCAGACAGGCGGTCAGGCTCTTGCCTTCGCCGGTGGCCATCTCGGCCAGGTAGCCGCGGTAAAGGGCCAGGGCCCCCATGACCTGAACCGGATAGGGCCGCAGGCCCAGGGTGCGGTGCGCCGTCTCCACCAGCAGTGCCAAGGCTTCGGGCACGAACTGCTCATATCCCGGTGCCTGCCGGTAAAAATGATCCTGCAAATCGCGCAGACGCTCCCGCATACGGCGCTCGGAAAGGTGACGCAGCTGCCCGGCTTCATCGACGATCGCGGCGGCCTCGGCTGCCAGATTACGACCCCGGCCTTTGTGCCGCTGATACCCGCCCACCAGGGAATAGACCACACGGTCCAGTCCCTGATGCAATTTATCCGGCATAACGATCCGGGTGCGGCGGTATTCTTGCGAGGGCAGGTTCAAATCCGGTACCTTTTCTGTAAAATTTGCCTGATTTTATGGCCCCACTGCAGCAGGAGCGGTTTCGGGTTCAGGGTAAAGCGCAGCTTGCCTGAACGGCCGTGCAGCAGGGCGGCCCGGGCCGTGGACTCGAGCGTGGCATGGATCTGGAAAAATGGCTCCAGGGTCTGCAGGCCGGTCTCATCGGTCGCCGCCACGGGCACTTCTCCGCCGGCCAGCCAGCCTAGGGCCGCCGACGGCAGTTTTTCCTGTTGAAACGGGATGAACAGGAGCTTGGTCGTCGTCAGGTTCTGGCCGGCCTGGCCGAACAAGCGCACCTCGACCTTTTGAATCCGGCCGCCGAACAGCTCCGCGGCCTCGTCCTGGGAAACCACCGCCAGGAAACGAAAGGCAGCCGGATCCACAATGGTTCCGATCACGGTTCCCCGGGACAGCCAGGCACCGGCCATGTCCTGAACCTCGGGCGCTACCCAGATGCCGGCCTGTCTGGCCCGGATGACCAGGTCCGCCTGCTGTTTTTTCAGGTCCGACAGCTTGGCTTCAATTGTCTCCAGGCGCTTGCGAATCGGTTGCAGATCGGCCTTTTGCTGGCGCAGGGCCTTGCGGTACATGGCCACGCTCTCCGCGCGCTGGGCATCGACGGCTGCAATTTCAAGCTCCAGCTCGCGGTCCGACAGCTCAACCAAAGGGGTGCCGGCCTGCACCAGCCGGCCGGAGGCCGCCAGGACGGTTCGCAAATAACCGGGGGCGTCGTTGACAATCCGGGCATAGTTGACGGCCTCCAGCACGCCGGGGGCCCGAAATCGATTGGGAAACGGTACAATCGCCAGCACCGCCGCCAAGGCGACCAAAAAACAGACGCAGACGGTCACGGCCCGCAGCCGGGTGCGGGCCAGGCGCGGGCTGGACGCCAGATATCGAATGAGCTTGTAAACCGGCACCACCACCCAGGAAATCACGCAGAACAGCGCCATCAGCAGTCCGGCCAGCAGGAATTTATCGGCTACGAACAAAATGATGCCGGTAAACACCACCACCCGGTAGATGCCGCTCAAGATCCCGAACACCGTCAGCCAGCCGGCTTCTTTGAGGCTTTCGGTTGGGCTGTTGGAATCCTTGTAGCCGAACAGGTAGCGCTCCGTCAGGTGGCGCAGGTGACCCTTGGCGCGGGTGTGCAGGTTGGGGATGTCCAGCAGATCGGAAAGGATGTAATAGCCGTCAAAGCGCAGCAGGGGATTGGCATTGAACAGGACCGTCGACACCGACGCGATGAACATCATGTTGTAGGCCAGGCTATGGACGGTGCCCGGACCAGTGTAGGCCCACAGGAAGGTGGCCAGGGCGGCCACGAAAACCTCGACGATCATGCCGGCGCCGCCCACCAGCGCGCGCTGCCAGCGGCTGCGAAACGACCAGCTGGAAGTGGCGTCCATGTAGGGCAGCGGCGTGAAAACCAGCAGCATCACCCCCATGGTGTGGACCTCGCCCCCGAAGCGCCGGCAAAGCGCGGCGTGGCCGAATTCGTGCAGGGTTTTGATAATCACCAGCCCGGCGTACAGCAAAAACAAATTGTCGGGGGCCAGAATGCCCTGGACCTGATCCGCCACCTGGTCGAAGCGATCGATCACCAGCTTGCCCGCTGCCGCCACCACCAGCAGCCAGGCGATTAGTCCAAGGGGTGAAAATATGAGTTTGAACACCGGCTGCAGGTGGCGCAGGAAGCGGTCCGGGTCGATCAGCGGCAGGCGCACGAACATGATGCTGAGCAGCTTGGACTTGATTTCACGCTGTCGGCCGGCACTTCAAAATACAGCAGATTGGCAAAATAAAGCTGGGTCAGCAGCTGGATGACATCCTCCTGGCCGGGCGCCTCGTCCGGCCGGCGCTGCAGGCACTCCAGCCAGACTTCCTCCACGGTGCGCCGCGGCCCCAGCCGGATGACAAAATCATGGGCCTCGGGACGCAGCCTGAAAAACTGGTTGTTGAACGGGTCGCTCAATATGTACCAGGTCTCGCCGCGAAAAAGCTGCTTGCGCGCCTTGACGGTCGGGCGCAGGCTGACCCGCAGCCCGGCCACCCGGTGCCATGATTCGCTGAATGTTCGACTTTCTTTGGGCATGTTACCACCACAGAAACAAGCGCAAGAAATCAATGGTGCGGTGCGTCAGGATCCACAGGATCCGGCGCTGGCCCACGTTTATTTTGGCCACCCCGCTCATCCCGGGCCGCCACCAGGAAGAGATGTTTTCGGAGATTCCGGCCCGCACCACGAACACGTTGCCTTCCTCATCGGCCGCCGCCACCGGATCGATGCGCTGTACCACAACCGGAAATTTCAGGTCGGGCCGGCTCACAAAGGCGATTTCGCCGGTCAGATCGTCACCGATCTCGTGAATGTCGCGCTGGTCGACCTTCAACTCGACGTACATCTTCTCAAGCCGGGCGACTTTGAACAGAATGTCTCCCTTGCGGACCGGCGCCCCCAGCAATTCTTCCAGATCGCCTTCCACCACGATCCCGGCGAACGGGGCTTTGACCCGGGCATGTTCGATGTGATACCGCACCAGGTCAAAGCGTGCCCGCGCCTGGGCCTCCAGTGCCTGGGCGATCTGCATGTCGGCCAGCGCTTTCTGGGAACGGGCCTTTTCGGCCTCGCGCCGGTAGCGATTGCGGTTGGCCATGGCATTGGATTCTTCCAGCAGAAGCTCGCGCGTGTCCAGCGTCAGCAGCGGCGCTTGGTCCGCCACCCGGTCGCCCACCTCCACGTGGACGTCCTGAATGTACCCGTCGAACGGGGCCGGCAAAAAGGCCAGGTCATCGGTTTTGAGCATGAAAGGCGCCTCGACCCGGTACGACCACTTGCCGAAAATCATAAAAATCAGGGCGGCCGAAATCAACACCGTCAGCAGCTTGGCAAAGGTGTGCTCGACCCCGAAGACTTTGGCCAGCGCTTCTTTGAACGAGGTCGCCAGCCGGGCACCGAACCAGCGATCGTGGCGCTTCAAATCGCCCAGCCGTCGGCCGGCCTGGTCGCAAATGACCCGCAGCCCACGGGCGTCTTCTTCGGTAAAGGGCTCCAGGGACCGCTCGCAGGTCAACACGCCCACCGGGGCGTCATCCAGTCGGATGGGCACCGAAACCAGGTAGGGCACACCCTGCTCCCTGGCAAAAGCTTCGTGGTCGCGGGCCACAAAAAAGGTATCCGGCGGAGGCGGCCACAGGATCTCCTCGTCCTGGTCAAAGGTCTCCTCCATGGCGGCCTCCAGGGTTTGAACCGCGTCCATTTTCTTTTCGAAACGCTCCATGTGGCTGATGGCCTGCACGCACAAATACGCGCCTTTGAGCCATCCCAGGCTGACCCGCTCACAATTGTAGCGCGCGGCCAGCTCATTGCAAAATATCATGGCCGCCGCGACGTACCTTTTCTCGTCATTGAGCAGCACCATCACATCCAGGGCTTCGGAAAAATTGGCCACATCCAGTTTGGCCTGGTTCACCAGCCGGGCCAGCTGATATACCATGGGGGTGTCGATCACCAGCAGTAGCCGCATGGCAGCCTCTTCGGTGCTCAATCCCGAATTGTCACTCAGCCGCAAAACCACCACGCTCAGGCGGTCTTCCTCCTCCAGTTTGAGGCGCGCACCCAGCAGGGCACCGGTCCCGCGGACGTCATCCTGCTCATCGGCGTCCAGCCAGGCATAGCCTTTGTGCGCGGATGTTTCCGCAATGTCTTCGACGAGGGATTTGATTTGAGCCGACCGGATCAAGCCGCTGTCTTCGGCCGGCCAGACGATCAGGTTTTTCCAGGAATCCGCATCCGGCCCCTTGACGAGCAGCAGCCCGGTTTTGGCTCCCGTCACCCGGGTGGCCCATTCCACAAAGGCGGGCCAGAATTCAGCGGGCGGACCGTCGAAGCGTTTGATCTGATCCAGGTTTTCGGCGATCCCGGCAAGGGGAATATTTTGTTCTTCCTCGGTGTATGCCATTGTTCCCCAATTAACAGGTTAAAAATTCGATGATTCGTCCTGGATGCCAATTTATGATCAAATAATCAAAAAAGCAAATCTAAAAATGAAACCTGCAAATTCGGCAAGCCCCTTTGGGGAAGGTTTTCATTCTGCAGAGGGCTGGTCGAGAAAATATGTGGCAGACGATTTAGGGGGCTCCGCCGCGTTTTAAACAGCGTTTCGGCTGTCTAATCAATTTATATCGGCCGGGCGATGTGTAAATTAATTTGATACCTCATTGGCTGCCGGCGGCACTCCCGGGGTTGTTTTGCCTACCCATATTTCCATCTAAGCAACTGGAAATACAAAGTAATATTCAATATCATTCCTTAAATTTGATTTCCTCGCCTTTTGGCATTAAATTTGAATTAAGAGTACTTCTGAAGCACCCATAAAACTATAACCCAGACCTCGGAATTTAGTTTGAAAAAATGGCTGTGAACCTTTGTACGTCAAGCAATTGCATGAAAATTGGACATGGGTTCAATTTAGGGATTCAGGGATTCAGGGATTTAGGAATTGAAGAAATTGAAGAAATTCTATCTTTTTTATTTATTGATTTTATCCTCTAATCCCCCAATCCCTCACTTCCTAAATCCCTCAATTCTGCGCAAATAGACATAGATCGGGTCCAAAAAAGGTGACTCATTTTAAAATTGGCAGAATACATTATTCGATGTTCGATATTCGATATTCGCCTTTTTAAAGTTTCTTTTCCGATCAACCTGGATGCTCGCGGTCGGCGGCATGCCTTAAATATACCCAAGGAGGCATCATATGCTGAATTCAATACTAGATGATCGAATCCGGGAAGTCGAAGAACAGCCGGAAGGGGCTGAGATAAACCCGGATGAAATAGGGAAATTGTTAGAAGACAGCCACGCCGAATACCAACACCTGATGAATTCCCGCCAATATGACGCAGCCATCGGCCTGATGGAGCGTCTGCGGCGAATTGCACCGGATGACCGGCAGCTGAATCGCCCGACGGCGCTGGCCTACGGGGCCAAGGGCGAGCTCGTTATGAACTGGAACGACCGGCTGCGCCTGAAGCCCGGCCCGGACCTGCTGGCGGAAATGGAGCTGGTGTTCCGCCGGGCCGTTGCCGTTGATCCCACACTGGCCGACCCCTACTGGGATATTGCCGTGCTGAAAGCCCGTTTTGCGGAAGACTTCGACGAGGCCCGGCAGTTTTATGAAAAAGCCAAAGATCTGGGATACTACCATCCCATGATGCCGGCCCTGGATGACATCCTTCACACCCGCCGGGCGCCTCCCGCACCAAGGCACGAATCCGAAGAAGAGACCCGCCTGCGGGAACTATTGCTCAAGCTTGCCATCCACCCCAATTTACCGCTGGGCCGAAGTTTCGACCCCGGCCAGGCTCCGGATGCGGAATCCCTAGTGCTTGATCCAGCCTTCCAATCATACTGCCGGGCGGCCGAAGAAATTGTCAGGAGCGGGAAAGTCAGCCCGGCCGCCTACGAAGGCGTTTTAAATGACGCCCTGGCAATCGGGGGCGATGCCGGGGAGTACCTGCTGGACCTGCTGCGGCGGGTTTCCTTTGAATACCCGGGCTGCGAAGCATTGCAAAAGTCTGCCAGCGAAGAACATCTGACCCTGCTGATCAATGCCTCGCTCTCGCTGCGCCGGCAGTCCCGGACCAACAACGACGGCGCCATGCGCCGGGCCCGCCGAACCGCCCGCCGCGGCCTGGATATTATCAAATCGACCACCCAATTTGCGGTTGACCCGGACATCCACGCCGAAATGCTGACCGCTATGGGTCAGACCTATGCCCGGGTCGAGTCGCCCGGGGACCTTCACCTGGTGGAAACCCTCAGATACTATCTCCGGGCACTGGATCTGAAGAAAGAAGCCGGCAACGCGGGGGATGTACAGCGCCTGAAAGAACTGCTCAGAAAGATCATCGAGTTTCTGATGCCCATGGCGCAGCTGTCCGGCGCGGTGGGGCTGGGCACGACCCTGCGGGGCCTGGAGCTGGGCTATAAAGCGGCTCAGCGCCTGGACGACCCGGTCCTGACCTGCCATATGGCCGTCACCCTGTCTAATGTTTACTCCACGGTCCGCCAATCCCAACAGGCCGAAACGCTGCTGAAAAAGCATCTGGCTGCCGGCGGTCACGCGGCCGAGGAAGAGGAGCGGCTGAAATTTGCCCTGGCTTCAGCCCTTTCCGAACAAAGCCGCGGCCGGGAAGCGGCCGACATCCAGCAGGCCCTGATCGCCGGCCAAAGCGCTTTGCTGGATACCCCACAAGGTAAAGCCACCGTCTACATGAACTACGGCAACTCCTTGAGAGTGGCCGACGATCTGGATGGTGCCTTCAAGGCTTTCGAAACGGCCATGGAATCCTCGGCCCAGGTACGTGAAGCCGCTGAGCGACAGCAATTGCAGTCGAAGCTGCACGCTTTGCTGGGTGAAATCCTGTTTTTAAAAGGGGACGCAAAGCAGGGCGATCAGGCGATCAAGACCGCCGAAGCCACGTTCACCGCCGATCTTGCCGGTACCGGCCGGATTTTTTTTCACAGCACCGCCGGCCGAAATTACTTCAAGGCCGGCATGCACGCAGATGCCCTGCGGCACTTAAACGCCGCGCGCGAGGCATTGCGGGCCCAATTGGAGCGCGGTGCCTGGCCCAGTGTCTGGGAGAGCATGCTCAACGAATGGAGCGATATGGATGCCATGGTTATTCAAATCCTGCTGGCCGGGCAAACTGATGGGGACACCCGGTCGGCCTTGGTGGTGGCCGAGGCGGCCAAGGGCCGGCTGCTGACCTGGCTGAGCCAGGGATATCTGGATGATGCGCCCAAATTCGCCCTGGCAACCGGTCGGCATGAGCGCGCGTTAACAAAGGTCCGGCGCTGGACATCGGAAAAAACCGGCCGCTACGTCGTCTCCCTTTTTGCCAACCAGGGCGGACTTGGAATTTTTCTGCTGGGCCCAAGCATATCCACCTCGGGTGCATGGTTGAAAGAGGTGGACTACGACAACTTGATGACCGACTTCTACGAGCCCTGGGAGCAGCTGATAGACCGGTCGCTGTCAGTCGATCCCAAACTGTGGGACGCCGCCGGCGCTTTAACGGAGCTGATCCTGGACCGGATCGGGGAATGGCTCTGGCGGGCCTGTCCCCAACTCGCCCGGGGCGGCCGGGATCTGGTCCTGATCCCCCATCGTCTGTTCCGCAGCCTGCCCCTCTCCCATTGTCGGCTGCCGGGCGGCAAAAGATTGAGCCAGATCTTTGATCAGGTCACGGTCGCGTCATCGCTTTATGATCTGTCGGAGGCCACAAGCAAGCCCCCCGGGGCAATCAAAGAAGACCGCGAATGGGCAGCCCTGGTCGATCCCGACGGGTCATTGCCCTTTGCCTGGTTCGAAGGTCTCTTGAATGTCGGACCGGCGGTAACCAAGGCCGGCCATGACGTTACGGTGGGCGCCATCCATCAGGCCCTGGCCGGCTCTGACGCGGCGCTGATATCGTGCCACGGCAACTTTGCCGAGCGCAATCCCTGGCAGTCCGGCCTGGCGGTTGCCGACGGCGAGTTTAAAGTCTATGAACTATTGAATCCCCCTTATCGAATCGTCACGGACCTGGTCGTGCTGGGCGCTTGTGAGGCCGCCCGAACGCGGCGCTCCCTGTCGGATGAACCCATCGGTTTTCCCGGGATGCTGGTCCAAACCGGGGTGCGCGCCGTACTGGCCCCCCTGTGGAAGGTGGATGATTTCGCGACCCTGCTCTTTCTGACCCATTTCTTTGACGCGGTCAAAGCCGGAACCAATCCGGCAAGCGCCGCCCAGCAGACCGGCCTCTGGCTGAGGGGCTTGGACGCTTCGGCGGCTTTGAAGCTGGCGGAAGAAATTCTCAGCCGGGCGGAAACCATGGCCGGCGGCAAGGATGGTGCAGTTCCCGAACACTTAACCCAGCGCCTGACAAATATCCGCAACTGGCTGCAAACCCTGTCCAAGGACACGCGACCTTACCGCTCGCCTTTGGACTGGGCGGCTTTTCAGTTAGTGGGACTTCCCGGCACAGATCCGGATTAAAACCAGTAAAGGAGGCAACCATGCCAGAAGCAGACAAGAATAATATAATCATTTTCGACGTCGAACCCGAGCAGCAGACCGGACCCGGTGGGCGGCCCATGCAGCCGCGGGGCGGTTTTGACTGGTTAAAAAAAATAACCGGCCGTTCCGTTCCGGCTGAAAAAGTCCAGCAGAACGTAACGCAGTTTCTAACGAGCGTGCAGGAAATGTTTGCCGAGGGTGCGGCGGCCAAAGGCTATTTTACGATTGATGCGGTCGAGATCGATGCCCAGATCTCCGCCGAGGGCCAGGTTGGATTCATGGGCAGCGGCGTCGGCATGTCGGGCAGCGCCGGCATCAAGTTTGTCCTGAAACGGCGAGCCGGAAATGAAGATTGAAGATTGAAGATTGTAAATTGAAATGCAGCAGGGAGTCGTCGCCCTGGAATCAAGATTATAATTACCCTTGTCAAACCGCATTTTTATCTTTAAGATTAGCACCGATCTGCTGTAAACGATGTTTACATTTCAACCTCCTTCGCAAACAAATTGTCAACCTAGTTGTTAACACATATTTAGACCGGGACAATTGCCCCATCGAAAGCAATTGGTTTTATAACATTTATTGATTTAATCCCGGTATGTTATGGCTGTATCGCCGATTGGTTTGAATTGCCGCTGCGCTGGCACATAAGTTGCTCCACAGGTTAAAAAATGCGGACATCAGAAAGGAAACAAGTATGAGGATAAAATTGGGAATTGTTCTTATCGCCGTTGGTTTGGCAGTTGTCGGCTGCAACGGTTCGCTGCTCAACCCGGATCCCTCCGGCCCTTCTGCCGGCAACCCCACACCGGGAATGGGAGTCAAAGCGGGAGACTTTTTAGGCTATCAACCGATAGACCCGATCCCGGTTTCTAAAGTAACCATCTTCGACCAGGACTCGGGCATGGAAAAGGACGTTTTCTGGCAGTCTTTGCCCGATGCGGAATCCAGAAGACGGCTGTTGCCCCTGCAAACGGCCCAGTTTTCGGTGCGCAAAACGGATCTGTCAGGCCAGGTGACTTATTTGGTCTCTTCACTCAGTGCGGAGCGGGGCAGCTATGAGGTCATCATGGACTATATGAAGTATCGCGTTGAAGATTCATATGGCGCAGATGGGGCATACATTGGCAATGCCCGCATCGGCGTCGGCCTGCGAATAAAGGCCAGCGTGGTCACCAACCGGGCCAATCTCAACCTCGGCAGCATCACCGCCATCGGCTTGCAGGCCAGCCTGGGGCACCTATCCGGCGGAATTTCGGTCGATGTCGTCGGCATCGATTCGGAATCAGTTACGAATTTAATCCCCCTGACCTCGGAAATCGACGAAACCGCCATCCAGTCCGCGCTGCAGGCCCTGGCATCGATCAAATCCAAGTTGTGGGACGCTGAAACCACCATTACCCCGCATGCTGTGGCCATCCGCCAGTCCAAGCCGAACCAGGAAACCAATATTCGCAAGCAAGTCGGGACCTACATGAAGTCAACCAGCGGCGATGTTTTAAGGGCATTTTGGAAGCCTGACGGCAAAAAGATAAGCCCGGCCAATGAAACAAAATTAAAGGCCTGGATGTCTGCCAATGGACTTGCCACCGGTGCCGGGTCCGTTACCATGTTTCTGCGCAGCACGGGGTTTGAGGGCTTGCGACAAAAAGCGGTCGCAGATTTAAACCTGAATTAATTTATGGAGAACCATCATGCCCATCGAAAGAGTACTTACAGATATTCCCCAGGAAGATGTCGACCAGATTGTCGAAGATTTTGAAAGTGAAGGCTGTACGGTCTCCAGGGAAAAACAGGCCGATGGCTTGTTTACCGTGCGGGTAACCTGTCCGGACGATCCGCCGGCAGGTTAGCCCAGCCGGTAGAATTAGCCCGATAGTCGCATAAAATTTTGAAATCAATTTAAGTTGCTACGATGGAAACCATTGCTGGTATTGATTGATCCTCGATTCTGGTTTCTGGATACTCGATGTTACTAAAATTCACAGTATGTGTATTTTAAGACATCCAGCATCCAGCATCCAGTATCAAGCATCCAGTATCAAGCATCTAGCATCCAGTATCGAGTATCGAGTATCGAGCATCCAGTATCCAGATTCCAGTATCGAGCATCCAGCATCCAGTATCGAGCATCCAGCATCCAGCATCCAGTATCCAGTATCCAGTATCCAGATTCCAGTATCCAGTATCAAGCATCCAGCATCCAGTATCCAGTATCAAGGAATTTGATGCCGTCACAAATCGCAACTGCAAAAAAGCAAAAGAGAGGAGGATCACCATGTCACTGCCTCATCCGATCATTGTCGTTCCCGGCATTACCGCCACCTACCTGCATGATGAATATCCGCTGCCGCCGGAAGATATCTGGAAAGTCATTAAAAAGCAGTACGAACGGATTGCACTGCATCCCAACGATCTGCGCTATGAAGCTGTGGAACCGGCCCGGGTTCAGCCGGGACAAATCTTCGAGATTGCCTACGAGGAGCTGATCGAAGAGCTGCGCTACAACCTGGCCTCCCGGGAGGATCAACCGGTGCCGGTATATCCCTTCGGCTACGATTGGCGCCTGCCGCTGGATACCGCCGAACAGCAGCTGGCAGCATTTATCGATGAAGTCATTGAGCGCACCAAGCTGTTAAAGCACTATCACCGCGGCAAATATCAGGACAAGCCCCGGGTGAATCTCGTCGGGCATTCCATGGGGGGCCTGGTCATCGCCGGCTACCTGGAACGGGTGGGAAGCAAGGCCCCGGTTCACAAGGTGGTCACCCTGGCCACGCCGTTTCAAGGCTCTTTCGAGGCGGTCATCAAAGTGGCGACCGGCACCGCCAACCTTGGCATGTCACCCCCCAGTTCGCGGGAGCGTGAAGCCGCCCGCATGACACCGGCGTTGTATCACCTGATCCCAAGCTTTGCCAACGGCATCGAGATCAGCGCACCGAGCCTGCCTGATTCGCTGTTTGATCCCAGGTTGTGGCAACCGAGCGTGGTGGAGTCGATTGCCGAATTCATCAGAAGGAAAGGCTTACCGTCCCCCAAGACCAAACTGCAGGAGGCCCGTGACTGTTTTGCCTCATTGCTGAGTCAGGCCAAAGCCCACCGGGACCGCATCGACGGGTTCAAACTATCAAAGGCCAAAATACCGGCTAAAAACTGGCTGGCTGTCGTCGGGGTCGGCACCAAGACCCGCGTGCGGCTTAAGATTGTAAAACGCGGCACTCAGCCGGATTTTGCACTGCGGGGCAAAGACCGCGCCAATGAATGGCATGATGATGTCGACGATTCCCAGCGACGGCGCCTGACCGGAGACGGTACGGTGCCGTATGAAGGGGCGGTGCCGCAGTTTATCCCTGAAAAAAGTTTGGTGTTGGTCACCCCGGACGACTATGGTTACTGGGAAGTCCAGGATCGGGCTCTGACCCTGGCCGCGGGATTTCACGGCATATTGCCGAACATGAACATGCTGCATCGTCTGATCGTCAGGTTTTTTGCCGATCGTCCCGATAAGCGCAGAAATACCTGGGGCCGCTCGGCGCCCGGTGTGGCTAAGAAAGACTGGAATCCGCCGCTCAAATTGCGTCATAAAGCGTAAAAAACTATTCTTTGTTCTATACTGCGCTTGGGAGAGTGGCCCAGCGGGGCAGCTATAGCACAGTTCATTGGTTTAGGTTTCAGGTTTCGGGTTTCGGGTTTCGGGTGTCAGGAAATCGAGTTGATAGATCCTGACACCTGAACACTGACACCTGAAACCTTTGAATATTAATGCACGTGGCAACATCGACAAAAAAGGCGATATGACTTCACTAAGCGCTTAAACAAAATTATAGGAGTCGATCTCGTTCAATTTTTGCGGGTTGGGGGGCACTTCACAGCGATCCGGCAAATTTTCTCTAAACGCCTGAAAAGATTTTGACTCCGTCAGCTGGCCCTGCTTCTCCGGTGAGGCAAAAGATGCAATGTGGGTATAGGTTTGCCCGTCATCCAGTTTGAAGGTCGCATAGTGGATGTCCGGGTCATTGTTTTGCCGCAGCTCATCATAGACGGCTTTGACCAGTTTTTCATTTTCCGCGGTATGGTCGGGCTTGACTTTATATGTAACCATTACTTTTATCATCATTCTCTCCGCAATCCCCGATGTAATCGGGGATTTTTTTTTGGGTTTAACCCTAACGATACAAGACTCTCTTATTGTAGGGTGGGCTGTGCCCACCAAATAGCGCTGAATCTATATGTCGAAGGTGGGCACAGCCCACCCTACAACAAAAACAAAGGAATCAATCAGGAGTAAGATCCAGCAATACCATTCCGTTTCAGTTTATCCCTGTATTTATTCGGATTCCTTCCAAACTAATAACTAGTGACGATTAACTCTCAATTTCCTCTGCTGGAACTCAAAACGATGCGTCATTCAATCTCCAATAACGAATAACCGATAACAAATAACGTTTCTTTCCCGCTTGAGTGTCATAAATTACAATAACGCTTCAGGCCGATAAGTCAAAATTCCCGCAGCAATTTTAACACCTGCAAAAGGGCAGATTTAAGCAAACCTATAACCAACAAAGATCCGGGTTCAGAGGAGTCGGCTTTGAGCTTATCCCAGAAGGGTGGAGGTTACCGTAGACTCCGGATGGAATAATGGAGTATTGGGGTATTAAAAGAAAACATCAAACCGTCAGCCAATATTCCAACATTCCAATACCCCGGCACTCCAACACTCCAATACTCCAATACTCCAATACTCCAGCACTCAAGCACTCCAATACTCCAATACTCCAATACTCCGAAATTTAAAGCCCCACGATGGATTATCGTCTTTTGGGCATAGAACCGATTTTTTATGCTAACTACGGCCGGAATTGATGATTTGGATTTGCATTTCGCGGATTTGTGGCGTAGATTTAAGACACGATCCAGCCGCCGCCGGCAGAGCGGCGCCAGAAACCGAACCGCGTGAATAGTTGAAAAGTCCGCAGAAAATAAAAATATTGTCGATATCGGATGTGGTCGATCCGCTGCTGCACCGGCAGGCCGGCAGCGAGCCGTTTGAGGGGATCGATGTGCTAATTTCCTGTGGTGATCTGCCGCCGGAGTATCTTTCCCGCCTGGCCCATGTATTCAACGCACCGCTTTACTATGTGGCCGGCAACCATGACATTCGATACAGGGATAAGCTGCCCCAGGGCGGTTTCAACCTGCACGGCCGGCTGGAGCGAATCAAGGGACTCAATATTCTGGGGCTGGAGGGCTCGCGCTGGTACAACGGCGGTCCTTTTCAGTACACCGAGAGCCAGATGCGGGCCATCATTCGACGGCTGCGGCCGACGCTTTGGTGGCAGGGCGGCCTGGATGTCGTCGTAACCCATGCCCCCCCGCGCCATGTGCACGATGCCGAAGATCTCTGTCATCGTGGATTTAACTGCTTCCGGTGGCTGATCGACAAGTATCAGCCCAATTACTTTATCCACGGGCACATTCACCGGCATTTTGACGACCCCGCCGAACGGGTAACCCAGGTGGATGCAACCAAGGTGGTGAACACGTATGGCTATCACATTTTGGAAATCGAAACCGGGCCGGAAGGTCGCTGATCAAAATCGGGCCGGCCGGCCAGAGGAAGCGGCCAACGAGGTTAAAAGCTTCCGTGATCAGCAGCAGAAGGAGGCCGCCTTCGACCACCGGGATCGCGGGATTCGATCAGTTCCGCTGGACCGGATCGTGGGCAGTGTCGGACGCTACAAGGATTTTGACGGCCAATTCCGCTTTAAGCCCGCGCTGCCCTCGGAGAGACTGCAAGGGATCAAGCAGGCCATGCGGCAGGGCCGCAACCTGGGACCGGTCAAACTCTTTGAGATCAAAGACGAATTCTACGTGCTGGATGGAAACCACCGAATCGCCGCGGCCAAGGAACTTGCCCACGATGAAATCCTGGCCCATATCGAGGAATTCATCCCTTCCAAAAACACCCTGCCAAATATCCTGTACCGCGAACGGGCTGATTTTGCCGACCGCACCCGCCTGCCGGCTGAAATTAACCTGACGGAAGTCAGCCAATACGGCTACCTGCTCGAACAGATTCGCGAACACCGGCAATTTCTTCAGCAAGGGCAGAAAGATGAGGTTGCTTTCGAAACGGCGGCCCAGGACTGGTTCCGCAGCATATTTCGCCCGCTTTGTACCATAATCAAAAGGAGCCGCCTGGTTGACTCGTTTCCGGAGCGGACCGTTGAAGATCTTTTTGCCTACATTACTTTTCATCAGTGGAAAGAAGGCCGCAAGCGAAAGTACGGCATCGGCATCGATAAACTGGTTCCCAAAAATATGGAGGAGTTTCGCAAAAAAATGACTGCTTTAAAGGATGCACAGTATCCGGAAATGAAACAGGGCATCAACGTGTTTATCCTGATGAACGTTCAGGCCAGAAAAGAGATCAAGCTCATGGATAAGCTTTTTGAGCATGAGGAAGTCAGAGAGGTCCATTCGGTGCACGGTGATGTGGATCTGGTCGTCAAAGTCGTGCTGACCCGAGATCTGCTCAGTTCGGATGCCGAGATCATTTCCCAGTTCGTCCATGAAAAGGTGCGCCAACTGCCTGGTGTGGTCAGCACCAAGACTTTGATTCCGGGCATATCCAAGATAAAAATGCCCGATGTTTGCCGGGACTATATAAACAATGACAAATGACGAATGACGAAATAAGGAATGTTTTCATTTGGGAATTTAGATTGCGGATTTCGGATTGGTGGAATCGCTGCGCTCTATCAAAATTAATGGACAGCATTCCTCAATTCGTCATTTCTCATTTGAAATCCCCCCTCCATCTCAGGACGCAAGCATATACCGGTCGCTGTCAATAATAAAATATGATACATCCTGACCTTATCGCAGAGCCATATTCCATTTCTATCAGACCCGCTCGAAGAATCACATGCGGGAGCCACGTGTTCCACCAGGTCCAAGTACCGGTAAAGGACCTTTTGGGGTTTAATTGGGGCGAGGGGGAGGCTTTGAGCCTTCAGTTTTCAGATTTGAGCTTTTAACTTTTTGCCTTCAGCTTTGAGCTACTCAACGCGAACGTGTTGTGTATTCATTGACTTTTCAGGAGCTTTTGATACAATCGGATTTAATCTGAACCTAAATAAAATGCATTCGTCCTTTAATCTTTTAAACCGGATAGAGAATGATCGAGCGCATCAAATAAATCCTGCCTCAAAACTTGAGTGCGGGATTTTTTGTTGTATCCTATATCGACCTACCGACTTTATGAAAGCCCCCGTAACGGGCTTTAATCAGAATCGCCCGGGCTGATCCCATGGCCGGGGTGTTTTTGGATTCCATGGAGTCTAATGAACGATAAATACCGGTCACAGAATGTTTGTTCAGTCTGGCATGAATTATGGTGGTATCTCAAAAACTGCCGGAACTGATCCATTAGCCGAAGATCGAGATTTGCCTAAATTTTGATTTAATTTCCATGTTTCATTTCTATATGGACCAAACATGGAAAAAACAGGATATATTTTCCATGTTTCATATCGTAATATAAGGATAGATGGAAAATTTTTCGTGATATAAGGGTGCTAGCATGGAAAATTTTCCATCTATCAACACTGTTGGGCCGCTGGAGCGGTAAAGATGCATGACCTGTTAAGAATAAATCACCTGAGATGACTCAACATACTACTCCCAAAGCCAATTATTGCGCCGTCATCGTCACGGCTCTCCCGGTTGAATACCATGCCGTGCGCGCTCACCTGGCGGACATTTCGGAAGACGAACACCCGGAAGGCGACGTGTACGAACGCGGCCTGTTCTACGCCGGTGAACACCTCTGGGAAGTCGGCATCGTCGAAATGGGCATGGGCAACCCCAACGCCGCGCAAAAGACCGAGCGGGCGATTGCGTACTTCCAGCCCGAGGCGGTGTTGTTCGTCGGTGTGGCCGGTGGCATCAAAGACGTGACAATTGGCGATGTCGTCGTCGCGACCAAAGTCTACGGCTATCATGCGGGTAAAGCCGCCGATGATTTCAAAACCAGGCCCGAAGTAGGTTTTCCTCAGTACCGCATTCTAGAGCGTGCCCGCGCCGAGTCGCGTAAATCCGATTGGTTGAAACCTCTCGACCCAATCCCCAGCCCGGTGCCGCGCGTATTTCTGGGCGCCATTGCGGCGGGCGAACAGGTGGTGACATCCACACAATCGGAAAGCTACAAGCTCATTCGCAATGCCTACAACGATGCGCTGGCCGTGGAAATGGAAAGTTACGGCTTCCTGAAAGCCGCGCAGGCGCATTCAGGATTGGAAGCGCTGGCCGTGCGCGGCATCTCGGATTTGCTGGAGGGCAAGGCCGAGGCTGACAAAAGCGGCTCGCAGGAGCGCGCCTCGCGGCATGCCGCCGCCTTTGCGTTTGAGGTGCTGGCAAAACTTATTCTGCCCGACAAAACTATTCGGACAGAAATCCGAGAAGTTATCCGTGAAGTTCCGGCGGCTGGCAGTGCTCGGGACAGAACACCGGGCGACCAGACTGTCACCGCATCGAGCGGGTCCGTGGCGGTTCAGAATAGTCCCGGCACCCAAGTCACGATTGCCACGCCTGACGCTGTAGCGCCCATCCCTTCGGAACAGACAGACAAACTGATCGACACTGTCCACCGGCAAGCGAGTGTGATTGAACAGCTCCTCGGACAGCGGGATGCCCCGTTCAACGCGAAGTACTCCTCTCCAGCAACACAAGGCGGTGAGACAGGCTACGTGCCGGTCGAGGGACAAACCTGGGGGACGGAGTTCCCGGTAACGCAGATGCCTCGGATAGAGGCGGACGGGGTTTCCGGAGAGGCATTAGCCAGGTTGCGCGATCGAGCAGCTCTCACGGATATGGCCGAAATAGTCGAGAAACTGGAGACCGCGGACGACATAGTGGCGGAGATCCGCTCACAGCTCTCCGTGTGGAATAATGACGCAGCGCTTCTTCTTTCAGGTCGGCTCGAAGAGCACTTGAGGGGCATCGAAGGCTCTACCTGTCCACGTCTGCTTGAGTACCTCTTCTTAATGGCGCGTGTACACGTGATTCGTGCTGAGAATAAGGATCCGAAGTCACCAGCACACATCGAGCTGGCAAATGGCTTTCTCGCCCAAATCGACGCACACATGGCGGCTTCGCCGCGACCGGCGTTTGCCGCAGATGTGAACGCGCTTAGGGGTTCGATAGAGAACCTTCAAAACGGGCCCAAAGCCGCACTTCGGTTTCTCGCTGACTGCGACGACCCCTATGCGATTCGGATACGCCTTGCGATATTCCTGAAAAATCAGGATGTGGATGGGGCAGCAGGACTGATCGAAGGAGAGTCCCCGCAATTAAAATGGTGTGACCTTGGAGTTACGGCTTACGCAGCCGCGGGTCGCCGAAATGATGCACTGGCACTCGTTGATTGGGCCAGTGAACAAGACAATCGGAGCAAGTATCCCCAGTGTGTTGTGCGCCTTGCCGACGCGTCCCTAGTTCGCGCTTTGGCCAATCAGGATCCTGGGAAGAACATACTGCCTCAAGATCTCTGCGAGACCGAACAGGTGGCGGTACAGCAGGTTCTCAAAGATCTCACGCCTGTCTTGTCGGCCATCATCACAAGTGGCTTTGTCGATTCGGAACTGGCAACTGTTGCGGTCAAGATCGGGTGGCAGGCACATCATCTGCTGGGGCATCGTGATGAAGTTGCGACGCTTGCGCAGCTCATGTCAACTCGCACTCCGGTGCCAACCGACGTGGCGCGCAGCGTTATGAGCGGTTACATGACCCCACCGCCGGACCTTCCTAAACGATTGCGAGAAGACCATCCAGGCGATCTCGACGCGAACATCCTTGCGACTGTCGTCGAGTCGCACATGGGGCAACATACCACAGCATACGAGGAAGCGAAGAAGCTACTCCCGCTCGCAGATACCAATGAGAAGAAGGAAGAGCTCTTCAAGCTGTTCCAACAGCTGTGGCAAGAATTGGATGGCGATGCCATCACGGAGTGCGAGCGTATCGCCCGCCCCCTGGTTGACCACCACCGGCAGTTGCAGGCAATGTTTGATGCTGCTCGGGCGCTTCGCGGCGGGAATGGGGCCGCAGCGCTTGAGGCCCTCGACAAGCAGAAGGCCGAAGACGATGTGTATTGGCTGCAACTGCGAGGCAATGCTTTGATGCAGCAAGGCCGTCTCCCAGAAGCGGTCGAGATATTTCAGCTTGCTGCGCGTCGGACGGGCGCGCCAATGTTACTTCACAAAACGGCGGACATTGCCTTCCAGGCTGAGAAGGTGGCTGTCGCTGTCGAGTGCTACGAGGCGCTGATTGCGGCACAGCCCGGTAACCTCATTGCGCGTGGCAATCTGGCTTCGCTTTACACATTCCATTTGCACGACATAGGCAAAGCCGCGATTCAGTTCCAAGCACTGCACGAAGCTGAGCCCGGAAATCCAGTTCACACAGTGAATCTGGCGCTCTGTCTTTCCCAACTCTATCGGCCGAAGAAGAGCCTGACCCTGTATGACGAGGCTTGCAAGACTGCCCATCCAGACCTCCGTGCCGTGTTGGGACGCGCCGAACTCCACTTGAGCCTGGGTGACCCAGATGCCGCTCGCGCCTCTCTTCAGCAGTTCCGAGATACCTTCTGGGATTCGCCAGACTTCCTTCTCGCATGCATGAATATTGCGTACGCAGCAGGTGATGAGGAATTCGCACACGAGGCGCTAATCAAGCTCAATGAACTCCGTGCTGGCGGACTCGTGGACGAGAATGCGTTCCGCATGGTTCATACCGACGAAGCCCTTGAGATTTTCAAAGAGTCCTTCAAGGCTGCGGAGGACAGAAGGAAGCACATCCATACGGAAATGCTGAAGGGACGCATGCCATGGGTATGGGCGGCGCAGCTCTCCGCAGATGCAGTGTACTGGGCGTGGCGATTGCGCACGCAAGTGCTGGATTGGGTTGGCGACGACCCGATCAACCGCGCTAGCTACACAATCTACTCGACGAACGGATTCCAAGTCGGAGAAACGGAAGGTGGCCGACACGCATTGCTTCCATTGGAATGTCCGCCGCCAGGCACACCGGTTGCGGCCGATCTCTCAGCACTGATTACGCTGCACAGACTTGGCCTCCTGGACAAGGCCGCGGACTACTTCGGTGAAGTCCTGATTCCCAAAACCTACCTGGCTATCGTGTTGGAAGACGGAAAGAAAATGGCCATCCATCAGCGTTCGCGCCAGCGGACGGCAGAGGAGATCAGCCGCCACGTGGCTGCCGGGACGATTGCCACGATTGATCAGCAGGATGGCAGAAAGGATCCGCCACCCGTCGCGGACGAATACCATGACGCGGATGTTCATCGGTATCACCTTGTCGATGTGATCAAGCCTGTCTATGAGGCCGGTCTTGTGGATGATGCGACGTACGAGCGCGTAAGTAAGGTGTGCGCGAAGCCATCCAGTGTAGTAGATGGTGAACACCCGCCGCTAGCGCGACTTCAGGATGTCCATATCGAGCTTTCGACTCTGGAAACGCTTACCTCTTTTGGCCTGCTGAATGAGATCACGAAGCACTACCGGGTGCATATTGCCAGTGAGGCCAGCAATGAACTGAGGCAACGCCTCGACGCCTTGCGCTTTCAGGAGGAAACGAGAATTTGGCATTTCGATCTATGGGACCGGGTCCGAGAAGACAAGCGATTCAGATTTGTGCGATCCCTCGTGCCGCAAGAGATGAGAGATAAGGGCACCGATAATAAGGACTTCCTTGCCTTCCTGGCGAGCTTCATAGCTCGAGATCAGGGTGTTCCCCTGCTGGCCGATGAGCGTGCCTGCCAGGCGATGACGCTGAACGAGCGGAAAGGTGCCCCCCATGCAGCCTTCGGTTCCGATGCGGTTGTACTGGCCCTGTCCACATCCGGCAGGCTGGACGCCTCTGGTGCTGCGGAGGCGATGCTTGCACTCATGCGGTGGCGTTACCGATTCGTTGTCCCATCTGCAATAATCTTGAAGACGTATGCAGAGCAATATCGCGGGAACCCGCCTGGTCTGCTCCTCAGGGAGGTGTCGGAGTACGTTCACGATTGCATGCGCGATACGGGCTTGTTTGGTGGCCCAGAGAACACAGATCTCAAGGACTCGATGGCGATGCGGCTCTACCTGTCATGGCTGAATCTGATGGCCGAATGGCTCGTGAGCTTGTGGGGTGACGGCGACTTCTCGAATGATACTGCTACGCAGTTGACCGAATGGTGTGTTCAGGAGTGCCTGCCGTCGCAGCCACGTGTTGTGCACGGGAGCGTCAAAGTCAGAATCGGATCCTTGACGGGCAGACTCCTGATCTCGCACATGTTGATCAATTCGAATTCTGTCACTGATGATGAGCGCGTGTCCGCTGCCATGAAGGCTGTCCAGGTGGCGCTGAAGCTATCTGATGAGGACTATCTGCGAATTGTAACGGAGATCCTAAATGACACCCGAAGAACAGAGCCCAAGTCCTGAAGAGATGCGGAAGGTGATGCGGGCAATGCAGGTGCGTATGCGGAACACTGCGTTGCACTATTTTGAGCGCATAGGTCTGCGGACCCTTCATGCGCTTCAGGATCTTGATCTAATCGAAGACGAGGCACCGCCTATTGGCGATGGCGTGGATCTCGCCGTGCTGCGCGACCAACAGCATGCGAGACGGCAAAACCTTCCAGATGGACCATTGGTGCTTTACTTAGCAGAAGCAGACGAACCAAAACGAATGATCGTCGAACTCCCCCTGCTCTTCTTTTCCGACGACCGAGACGTTCGGCAGGCAGCTCTGAAATGCATCGAGAAGATGCTCGGGAAGGACCCCATGGCCGTCACTCCGAAGACGGCGGCCATAATTAAGGAGTCTCGGGATGCTTTGGTGTCCGAGACGCCAGAATGCTGGCGACCGGCGGTTGTCGCCGTTTGTGACGCGCTCTACGACGATGTTCTCGTCGCATTGCACGGGGTCCGGCAGAGCCTCGAAAGCGAGCCGGTTATTCAGGACAGTCTCACTTTCTACACACCGAAGGTGATCCATCCCTCGGTGACTTCTCTCGATTCAATCAGCCTTCCTATCGGCAATCCCGAACGGGATCATGGGGCCTTGGCGAAGCTTCTATCAGATATGGTTGCTTGCGCCTCAAATCTTGCCGAACTGTGCGGCGCGTACCTTGCCAACCTCGGATTCCTGCCCCTCGCTCCACCCTATGGTTTGGCGGCCGCGATGAGAAAGTGGCTTGGCTCCAATCCTGGTGTCGATCCCTGGCAGGAGGTGTGGGGTTGGGCGAATGCCGAATCGACTCCGATATCCCGGTACCACGCCTGCTCCGTCTTCGTTCTCCTTCCAGAATTGATTCCGGACGGCAAGTTGCCGGATCTCTGGGGCGAAGTGCTCTCAGTTGTCCAAAACTCGGACAGGAAGGGGAACGACCGCCCCGAATACGAACCGTGGGCGCTTCGCCGGGACCTCGCGCGACACTACACATTCCATCTGGAGGCACGTTTGCCCGAAAATGATGGAGCAAGCATCGGGTGCTTTGCGTGGTGGTTCGCGGAACAGGTCGCCGCCCTCTTCCCGGCTGATGCGGGCGCGGCAAAGTTCTATCGGGAGAACTGGGTCAAACCTGCTTCAGACTTGTCTATCCACATCTGGCTGGCTGCGAGTGCGCCGGTTCAGCGCTCGTTCCTGCGTTACGTCACGTTCTCGGTGCAATCCCCGTGGACATTGGCTCTGCTGGCATTGATGGGCGAACACCTGGATGAACTTGCGCCCGCCGAGCAAGCTGAGGATGTCCAGATGAGATTCCACGAGGCCCTGGTCTCAAACACGCTTTCCTCATTGCCTTTCCCGATCGAAACTCCGAGCGATCCCACCTTCGCCCTGGAATGCTCATTTGCCGATACCGTGTTTAAATGGGCAGAATATCAGACGGAGGAACATCGAAAGGCGTTGCAGCAACTCGTTGCGACGAGCAGGAAGCTCGAAACCAGGGATGGCCTCTGCGATGCGCTGCGAAAGCTCGGCGAGTCCTGTCTGCCGGATCAGGTCGCTGTGTGCATTGCCCTGAAGGCGAAGGTGTACACCGACCCGACGGTCGCGGAAGGTGTATGGGAAGTTGTTTCCGACGCTGAATGGCGCAAAGGCGTACTTGGAGGCGTCAATCAGCAGGTCCAGGGCCAACTGATCGAGTCCCTGAGCATGCTCCTCGTTGACAACCGGGACAAGTGGTTCTCGCACCTGCCTCACTACATCGCGGAGCTATGTGAGAAGGAGGAAGACGAAGAGCGCAGACGGGTTCTGTTCCTGTACGTAATCCATACAAGTCTTGCGTCCGATACGGTGAGCGCAGTACGTCGCCTTCTTCGGGGAGACCAGAAGGCGAAGTTCGCGGAGTACGTCAAAGAATACCGTGCGCAGGCTGAAGCTATGCGCTCTAACTATCCTCCGTGGGTGGCGGGAAAGCTGCGTGGCCTGATGGCAAGCATGCATGTGTTGTGATAAGGGAATCAGGGCTGGAAACTCCCTGGGGATGAGGATGATATGGGGTGAAATATTAATATGATGGCCCAACATATCAGTTGAGCAGACGGCGTGGAGATAGCGGTTTTTCGTAAAGGCCCTGTCAACTTGGAATTCATTCGGGCCGCTGCTCACTTCCACGTTGGGCAGGGTGCAATAACTATGTGCATTCCAACTCACATTAAACAGTTCTGGAAATCATTTGAAGCGGATATCGGTCATGAGGAATCATCCCGGTTCTACGAATCTTTTCATTTCGATGATAACGAGCCGAGTGCAAACGCACTCGGTAACTTAGTTTTGCAAGGCCAGAAGCGGGCGACTGCAGGTCTTCTCTGGTCAAATGAAATAAACAACAAACCAATTCCTAAAGTTGGAGACCTCAGTGTGGTGACCAATTGGCAGCAGGAACCGTTATGCATAATTGAAACAACCCATGTGGAGATTGTACCGTACGAGGAAGTCAGTGAAGCCTTTGCTGCTGTTGAAGGTGAAGGGGATGGATCGCTGCGGTACTGGCGGGAAGTGCACTGGTTATACTTTTCACGAGAATGTCAGCGTGTGGGCGAAGAACCGAGTCTACGTATGCCTATTATCTGTGAGCGCTTTAAGGTGGTCTATCCCTATTGCGATTAGATTCGTTGCCCAACAATGCCACTGGAGCAGCCGGCGTGAAGACCGCGGATTTACGTAAAGGCCGTGCAAACTTGGAATTTTTTCGGGCCGCTGCTCACCGGCGGACGTTGGCCGCACCACACAAAAATGAGGAAATTGTAATGTCGATACAAAATGTTCTGATTAGAGACGAGAAAACCACTGATTTTGCCGTCATCTCCGAGGTGACTATCGCCGCATTCAAAAAAATGGAAATCAGCAATCACACCGAGCAGTTTATCATAGAGGCATTACGATTTGCGAAAGCCTTGTCCATATCACTGGTCGCGGAGGTAGATGGGCGTGTTGTGGGACATATAGCTTTTTCTCCTGTGACTATGTCAGACGGCACGAAAGACTGGTACGGACTAGGCCCTGTTTCAGTACATCCAGAATTTCAGCGCGAGGGCGTTGGAAAGGAACTTATACAAGAAGGACTGTCACGATTGAAAAACCTCAAAGCGAAAGGTTGCTGCCTTGTCGGGCATCCACAATACTACCGGCAATTTGGGTTTAAGAATGTTGAAGGACTGGTCCACGAGGGCGTTCCCCAGGAAGTATTCTTCGTTCTTTTTTTTGACGGAAATATCCCGCAAGGCAATGTCATGTTTCATGAAGGATTCAAAGCAAATAGCCAACAAAACAGTGGAGCTGACGGCGTGTAGTCCGCGGGTTTTCGTAAAAGGCCGTGCTGGCTTGACACTCATCAGGGCCGCAGCTCACTTCCACGTTGGGCAGTAAAGGAGTGAAACTATGGAAATAGAGAAGATAAGCAAGATTGTTGGTATTTTTGCAGTGGTTGCTCCAATATTTTGGGGCGGGTTTACATACTCAACTAATCTTAAGAATGAGCGCAAAGCCAATAGTTTTAAGAACTATCATGACATAATTGCAGAGATATATGATGGCGGTCGACGCGGGTATGCTGGATCACAAAGAGCGTTAATATTTGAACTGTCAAATTTTCCTGAATATCGTGAATTTACGTGTAGAGAACTTCACCAACTGAAGACGCTACCCTTTAAGAATAAACAAACAATCGAAGAAATTGATATTGTCTCAACCAAGTTGAGTTGCCAAAAATAATAACATAATAAATGCATAACAATCGCATGCACTCGGACAGCAAAAAGCGCCGCTCTTTCCTCTCTCTACTTTTTTCTGTTGGTGATGCATTGTGCACGGAGGAATTTTATGCGCTATTATGAAAATAACTACCATTTTAGCCAAAAGGATCAAGAGCGAGATTTAAAAATTATTTGGAAATGTGGTACCTGTGGAAATGAACGAGAAGACTACCCAAGAGTAAATGAGGATGGGATACGCTTTTTCTTGTGGTGGTCACTACATGGAATATAACGAAAGTAATCGTGCATAACCAGTCGCTTAACCTAACTGGGTGATTTATGCCGATTTGCGTGAATTTCTGTGAAGGTCCAAAAATCCAGCGCCGGTAGGTTAGCTCAACCGTTATGCACGACCATAAGGATAAATATGAAGCCGAGAATAAGCATGATCACTTTGGGTGTAAGCGATTTGGAAGCATCAATCAGATTCTACAAAAACGGTTTGGGCTTCCCCAGAAAGGAATCGCCACCTGATGTTGCTTTTTTCACTCTCAATGGTAGTTGGTTAGGTTTATACAGCCGCGAATCCCTGGCCGAAGATGCGAAAGTATCACCAGAGGGGCATGGTTTTGCAGGATTCACTCTTTCCCATAACGTAAGATCGGAATCTGAAGTTGATCAAACAGTTGATCAAGCGGTCTCAGCAGGAGCGACACTTGTTAAGCCACCGCAAAAGGTATTTTGGGGAGGTTATTCTGGCTATTTCAAAGATCCAGATGGCTACCTATGGGAGGTTGCTTACAATCCTCACTTTTGGGTTGGGCCTGAAGATGATATCGCATAACAAATCGCTGAACCTGACCGGGAGAATTATGCCGTTTTACGTAAAAGTCCGTGCAGGTTCGGAATGCCGATTGCCGGCAGGTTAGCTCAACCGTTCGGTGTAATTGAGATCTATATGAAAGTCCCCGATAACAAATTTGATGATATTAGCGAACAAGATTTAGGGCTGACGCAAGATCAGATCCGTGAGCTAAAGAGAAGAATCAAAGACCTTGAAAATTTAGTCAGGTATGTGATCTATTCAGAAATCATTCCAAATGGACGTTGGCGGCTATTTTTAAATATTTCAGATGACACGTGGTGCGATGATATAAACACCGCAACCTTGTTTAAAAGACAGCATATAGCAAAAGCCGTTGTTGAAAAATATTCAGAAGAAAGGCGCAAGGACATATCAATAGCAAAAATTACCACTAAAAATGATAGACGAAAGGTGCTAAAATATCTGCGGTAGAAGCACCGAACAAGACGCATGCAGCTGACGGGAAGGGGTGCAGGGGAAATCGTAGAGAACTCTGGTTCATGAATTACTGCGGCCCGCAGCTGATGCGCAGGCGTTAGGCATGCGAGCTACTGAGGAGAACGAATGAAACACACTCTTGTACCAAGCAGCAGTCCCTACGCACCGATCGTCGGGTTCTCTCGCGCCGTGCGGGTAGGACAATTTATATCGGTTGGTGGAACAGCTCCGATTGATCCTGACGGCAACACGGTTGGCGAGGGGGATCCTGCGGCACAGGCCCGTCAGTGTTTTGAAACGATCAAGGCGGCACTGGAAGAAGCAGGCGCGTCTATGAGTGATGTGGTTCGTACTCGGATGCTCCTAACAAGGATCGAGGATTGGGAAGCCGTCTCTCGTGTACGCGGCGAGTATTTCAGGGACATACGGCCTGTCGACACCATCATGGAAGTGAGCCAGTTTATCAAGGCGGAGTGGCTCGTTGAGGTAGAGGTCGATGCCGTCGTTAGTGATGGAAAAGCCTAACCCATAAGGATTGAGACGACCTGTAAGGTCGTATTCAATCCATTGTTCAAGAAGCCCGGTGTGGGAGATGTTTTGTATAAGGGTATTGCTTCGAAGATCTGAGAAGGGCCGGCTGCCCGGAGAAGATAAAATTGCGGGCAACCGACGATGGAAGTGGTTATATCTGAGAACAAGCTCAGATTTATTAGAAAAGTTTATTGCTATTTGAGGTCAAAATCTGAGTCAATGCGCAGCTATCCTGTGCGGTTATGATCGCAGATCGGCAACCGGTCAAATTTGAGAAAAAAAACACAATTAAGGTTTACAACTTCTCAGCTATCCCGGCCGCGCTGTTGCGTATCGAAACGGCAGCACAGAAGAGCGAAAAACAAGAGTGGCGCTGCATTTTTTGCAAATCATCGGCTCAGGTGATTTGAGCACAGTTTTGGGTGCCGTAATTTCAAAGC
>Ga0209678_1000108_pt1 | contig 32760 bp, 29 predicted proteins | sample WorMetilvaeELBA1_FD_187404 | JGI IMG/M metagenome (GOLD analysis project Ga0209678, IMG submission 187404) | Marine gutless worms symbiont microbial communities from Max Planck institute for Marine Microbiology, Germany - Olavius ilvae ELBA.1... ...
GAAAAAAGCCCAAGGTCGCCCTCACCGCCGTCATGCGAAAGCTCGTCGTCCTCGCCAACACCCTGCTCAAAGACGACCGCCTCTGGCTACCCGCCAACCCTTGACACGCAACACAGATGCTCCCCCTCAAGGGGGGAGGGGATAAATATGGCGTCTCACATACTTACCCCTTCCCCCTTGCCCCCTCGCCCTTGACAGAGGAGGGCCGGGGTGGGGGTGACTTCCGCCAGAGGCAGGGCAACGCGCCAGCGCGTCGAAAACCGCCGTCGCGGGCGGGCTGCCGCGTTCGACCTCGCCTTAGCTCTCCGTCTGCTCGACGAAGGCGCGGAACATCTTTTCGACCGCGACCTTGGGCATTTCGCGGGTGATGAAGACCAGGCGGCTGCGGCGATCGTCGTCGGGCCAGGCGTCCAGCAGCACCGGCGGGTGGAAGATGTGCTGCACCGCGTGCAGCACGACCGGCCCGTCCGTGTCGCTGACGTGCACCACGCCCTTGAGGCGCAGCAGGTCCGGCCCGCGCATGGCCGTCAGCGCGTCGAGCCAGTCGGCCAGCGCCGCCCAGGCGATCAGCCGGTCGTGGCTGAGGCAGTAGGCGCGGATGCGGTCGTCGTGGCGGTTGACGTCGTGGTGATGCGCATGGTCGTCGGCGTAGGCCGCCTCGTTGAGCCAGCGCACGACATCGACGCTCTTGGTCGCCGGGTTGTAGAGCCCGGCGCCGAACAGCCGGTCGGGGTCGACGGCGCCGTGCGCGACCTTGATCAGCGGCGCCGCCGGGTTCAGCGCGCGCAGGCGCTCTTCCAGCGCCGCCGCGTCCGCCAGGTCGGTCTTGGTCAGCAGCACGCGGTCGGCGACCGCGGCCTGCTTGACGCTCTCGGCGTGGGCGTCGAGGGTCGCGGCGCCGTTCGCGGCGTCGACCGTCGCCACCACGGCGTCGAGCCGGAAGCGCGCGGCCATCAGCGGGTCGGTCATCAGCGTGTGCAGGATCGGCGCCGGGTCGGCCAGGCCGGTGGTCTCGACGATGACGCGCTCGAACGGCGCCACCTCGCCGCGCCGCCGGCGCAGGAACAGGTCGTGCAGCGTATTGGCCAGGTCCGAGCGGATGGTGCAGCACAAGCAGCCGCTGGCCATGGTCACGACGTCCTCGTCCGCCGTCTCCACCAGCGCGTCGTCGAGGCCGATTTCGCCGAACTCGTTGATGATGACGGCGGTGTTGGCCATCTCCGGCTGCTGCAGCAGGTGACGCAGCACGGTCGTCTTGCCGCTGCCCAGGAAGCCGGTCAGCACCGCAAGGGGCAGCCGCTCCGGCGGCGTGCGCCCGGTACTGTCCTCGCTCAACTCACCGGTTCCAGGCAGGCCGCGAGCGCGCCGGCGAGATTCCGCATCAGCGTCGCATAGGCCTCCGGGCCGGGCGCAAGGCCGGCGCCCAGCGGGTCGAGCATGCCGATCCGCGCGCCGGTGCCCGCGACGATCGTTCGCACGACGGCCGGCTCGAACTGCGGCTCGGCGAAGATGCAGGCGGCGCCCGTGGCAACGAGGCGTGCGCGGATGTCACGCAGGGTGCGGGCGCCGGGCGGGCGGTCCGGGCTGACGGCGATGGCGCCCGCCGGCGTCAGGCCGTAGCGCCGTTCGAAATACCGATAGGCGTCGTGGAAGACGACGTACGGCCGGTTGGAAATCGGCGCCAATACCTGCCTTAGCTCTACGTCGAGTGCCGCGAGGTCCTCACGGACCGCCGCGCCGTTGGCCCAGTAGCGGGCGGCGTTCGCGGGGTCGGCGGCGCTGAGGGTGGCGACGACCTCCGCGACCATGGCCTGGGCATTCGCCGGGTCGAGCCAGATGTGCAGGTCAACGGCGTGGTCGTGGTCGTGGTCGTCGCCCAGCGCCAGCAGGTCGACCCCCGCGGCCTCGGACAGCGCCACGACGCGGGCGCCGCGCGGCAGCGACTTGAGCGGCCTGGCGAGGAAGGCCTCGAGGTCCTCCCCGACCCAGAAAACGACGTCCGCGTCCTGCAGCGCCCGCGCCTCGGACGGCCGCAGGGTCGCGGTGTGGGGCGAGCCGCCGCGCAGCAGCAGCGTCGGCGTGCCGACGCCCCGCATGACGCCGGCGACCAGCGCGTGCACCGGCACCAGGCTCGCGACGACCCGCGGCGCCTCGGCGGACGCGGTCGCAACCGAGGTCAGCACAAGCAGAACGGCGGCAAGTATGCGGATCGCGGCCAAGCCCGGATTTCCCTCTCGCGACGAGATTGCGAGCGATACAGCGTTACATTATAACGTGTCAACCGAGGCAGCCGAGACGCTCGAGTCCGAGACCGCCGCCGTGACCGCGACCTTTCCCGAGGCCGACCACGACCACGACCGCTGCGTCGCGGACGTGCTGGCCGACGCCGAGCGGGTCTGCCGGGCGCGCCAGGCACGCCTGACGGCCCGGCGCCGGCGGGTGCTGGCGATCGTGGCGGAAAGCCACACGGCCATCGGCGCCTACGACATCATCGACCGCCTGGCGGCCGACGGGAAACGGCCGGCGCCGATCACCGTCTACCGCGCGCTCGACTTCCTAATGGACCAGGGCCTGGTGCACCGGCTGGCCAGCCTGAACGCCTATGTCGCCTGCCACCGGGCGAGCGCCGACCACGGCGCCCAGTTCCTGATCTGCCGGCGTTGCGGCACGATCGGCGAGATCACCAATATCAAGGTCGCGCGAGCCATCGCCGGCGCCGCCGCCGACGTGGGCTTTGCGGTCGCGGCGCCGCTCGTCGAGGTCGCTGGCTTGTGCGCCAACTGCCGGGAATCGCGCCATGGCGCCTGACGGCCAGCCTTCGGTCGTGGACGCTACGGCGCTGGTCGTCGGCGAGAAGCTGACACTGCGCTACGGCCGCCACACGGTCGTCGAGGGCATCGATCTGACGGTGCGCCCGGGCGAGATCACGACGGTGATCGGGCCGAACGGTGCCGGCAAGACGACGCTGCTGAAGCTGCTGCTGGGCCTCTTGGAGCCGACGTCCGGGCAGGTGCGGCGGCGCCCGGGCGTGCGCATCGGCTACCTGCCGCAGCGCCTGACGATCGACCCGGTGCTGCCGATCACGGTGGCGCGGCTGATGACGCTGACGGTGCGGCGCGCGCGCACCGACGTCGCGGCGGCGCTGGTCGAGACGGGCGTCGCGCACCTGATCGACGCCGGGGTGCGGTCGCTGTCGGGCGGCGAGCTGCAGCGGGTGCTCTTGGCGCGGGCGCTGCTCGTCGAGCCGGACCTCCTGGTGCTCGACGAGCCGGTGCAAGGCGTCGATTTTGCCGGCGAGGCGGCGCTCTACCAGTTGATCGGCGACCTGCGGCGGCGCCGCGGCTGCGGCGTCGTCATGGTGTCGCACGACCTGCACGTCGTCATGGCGGCGACCGACCACGTGCTGTGCCTCAACCGCCACGTCTGCTGTGCCGGCACCGCCGAGACCGTCGGCCAGCACCCCGAATACGTGCGTCTGTTCGGGCCGCGCGCGGCCCAGGCGCTGGCCGTCTACACGCACCGCCACGACCACGCCCACACGGTCTCCGGCGAGGTCGTGGCGATCGACGATCAGGACGCCGCGGCACCGCATCCCGATGCTGGATGACTTCTTTGTCCGCGCGCTGATCGCCGGCGTCGGCGCGGCGCTGGTCGCGGGGCCGCTCGGCTGCTTCGTGATCTGGCGGCGCATGGCGTACTTCGGCGACACCATGGCGCACTCGGCGCTGTTGGGCGTGGCGCTGGGGTTCCTGTTGGACGTGCACCCGACCGTGGGCGTCGTCGCGGTGACGACCCTGATCGCCTTTCTGCTGGTCGCCCTGCAGCAGCGGCCGTGGCTGTCGGCGGACACGCTGCTGGGCATCCTCTCCCATGCCGCGCTGTCGCTCGGCCTTGTCGCCATCGGCCTGATGGCTTGGCTGCGGCTGGACCTGATGGGCTACCTGTTCGGCGACATCCTGGCGGTCACCGTGGTCGACATCCTGTGGATCTACGCCGGCGGCGCGGTCGTGCTGGCGACGCTGGTCGCCATCTGGCGGCCGCTGTTGGCGGCGACGGTGCACGAGGACCTGGCCCGCGCCGAGGGCGTGCCGACGGCACGCGTGCGCATGATCTTCATGGTCCTCATCGCGCTGGTTATCGGCCTCGCCATGAAGCTGGTCGGCGTGCTGCTGATTACGTCGCTGCTGATCGTGCCCGCCGCCGCCGCGCGCCGCTTCGCCCGCACGCCCGAGCGCATGGCGGTGATTGCCGCGGTGCTGGGCGCCGCGGCCGTCGTGCTCGGCCTCACGGGCTCGCTCGCGCTCGACACGCCGTCGGGGCCGTCGATTGTCGTCGCGGCGACAGCGCTCTTCGCCGTGAGTCTGCCGCAACTCACGCGCGCCCGCACCGGCCCTTAGGCCCGGTGGGCGGGGCCAACGGGCCCGATGGCACGGTCTGTGCCATAATGGCGTCACCGGATTGGACGTAGGAACCGACCGGCAGGTAGGTGCGCTTCGCCGGGGGGCCGAGGCGCACCCTGGTTCCGGCACTGGATATCGAGGAGAGCAGTATGGCGTCCGCGGTGGACACGACCGACCTGTCGTTCGACGAATTCGACGAGACGATCAACCCGCGCCCGGAGATGAGCGAGTTCGACCGCATCGTCGACCGCGCGCTGAGCCGGCGCGGCTTTCTGGGCAGCGGCATCGCGCTCGGCGCGACGGCCTTCGTCATGGGGACCACGGCGCTGACACCGAGCGCAGCGCTGGCGGCCAGCCGCCTGGGCTTCCAGTCGGTCGCCGCCAACACGATGGACACGGTCACCGTGCCGCCGGGCTACAGCTGGCACGTCGTCGCCACCTGGGGCGAGCCGTTGTGGTCGGGCGCCGCCGACTTCGACCAGGCGACCCGCGGCACCGGCGCCAGCCAGGAAAAGGCGTTCGGCGACAACAACGACGGCATGGCGCTGTTCGCCAGCAACGGCCGCACCGTCCTGGCGGTCAACAACGAGTACACCAACCAGGCCATCATGTACGGCAACCGCGAGACCAAGTTGCCGGAGAATGCCGACGACGTCCGCAAAGGCAAGGCGGCGCACGGCGTCTCGATCGTCGAGTTGCGCCAAGAGGATCGCCGCTGGTCGATCGTCAAGGACTCGCCATACAACCGCCGCATCACCGCCGACACGCCGATGACGATCACCGGTCCGGCCCGCGGCCACGACCTGATGAAGACCGCGGCCGACCCGTCGGGCACGACGGCGCTGGGCACCTGGAACAACTGCGGCAACGGGCGCACGCCCTGGGGCACCTACCTGGCCTGCGAGGAGAACTTCAACGGCTACTTCTCCTCCAGCGACGAGAGCTACGAGCCGAGCGCCGAGCTGAAGCGCTACGGCGTCTCGAACAAGGACTGGGGCTACGCCTGGGCGACGGCCGACGAGCGCTTCGACATCTCGAAGCACCCGAACGAGCCGAACCGCGCCGGCTACATCGTCGAGATCGATCCCCTGGACCCGACCTCGACGCCGAAGAAGCGCACGGCGATGGGCCGCTTCAAACACGAGAATGCCGAAGTGGTCATCGCCCCCAACGGCCATGTCGTGGCCTACATGGGCGACGACGAGCGCGGCGAGTTTCTCTATCGCTTCGTCAGCGACGGTCGTTATGCCGCGGGCGGCGACAACGCCGACCTGCTGGAGAACGGCAAGCTCTACGTCGCCAAGTTCTCGGAAGACATGCGCGGCGAATGGGTCGAACTGACCCCGGCGTCGACCGGCATGGCCTCCCAGGCCGAGATCAGCGTCCACAGCCGACAGGCCGCGTCGGCCGTCGGGGCCACGACGATGGACCGGCCGGAGTGGGTCGCGGCCAACCCGACCAAGGCCGAGGTCTATTGCTGCCTGACCAACAACAAGAACCGCGGCAAGAAGCCCAACGCCGGCGGCGACGACACCCCGCCGTTCGGCCCAAACCCGCGCGCCGGCAACAACTACGGCCAGATCGTGCGCTGGCGCCCGGACGGCGGCGACCACACGGCGAGCGGCTTTGGCTGGGACCTGTTCGTGCTGGCCGGCAACCCGACGGTGCACTCGGACGCCTATGGCGGCTCGGACAACGTCACGGCCGAGAACATGTTCAACTCGCCCGACGGGTTGGGCTTCGACAGCACCGGCCTGATGTGGATCCAGACCGACGGCAACTACAGCAACGACGGCGACTTCGCCGGCATGGGCAACAACCAGATGCTGGTCGCCGACCCGGACTCCGGCGAGATCAAGCGCTTCATGGTCGGCCCGCGCGAGTGCGAGGTGACGGGCATCGCCTGGAGCCCGGACCTGAAGACCGTGTTCATCGGCATCCAGCACCCGGGGGAGAAGGGCGACAGCCACTACCCGGGCGGCGGACAGTCGGTGCCGCGCTCGACGGTCATCGCGATCACGCGCGACGACGGCGGCCTGATCGGGTAAGGCCCGCGCCGGACCGAAAGACGAGACCCCGGGGGCACGCCGCTCCCGGGGTTCTCTTCTGCGACGACCGCGCTACCCGCCGCCGTTCAAGCCCGCGTCCGGCCAATCCAGGCGCATGTCCCAGCGGAACTGGAAGCGCTTGGCGAGGGTCGGCGCGGTCTCGGGGTCGACGGCGTCGTAGACGTTGCGGGCCGGCGCCAGCACCGCGTCGCGCCCGTACAGGAAGCTCTGCTCCGCGACGATCGGCCGGTAGGCCTTGTTGAGGGCGAGCGCCCGCGCGGGCGACGGCGTGATCAGCGTGTAGACGTCGGCGGCCTCGACCTTCGCCGCGTCGACCTGACCGTCGGCGCCGAACCAGCGCGCTTCCATTTCCGGGTTCTCGCGGAATTCGCTGCCGCCGCCGACGCGGTCCAGGTAAGTCAGGATCTCGCCCCGTGACTCACCGATATTGGGCGCGTCCGCCATGCCCTTGAAGTCGACATAGCCCCAGCCGGCGGCGCCGGTGACCTTGCGCCCGAAGGCGAAGGTCTGGTCGACGGTCGCGCCGATCGAGCTGTGGCAGCCCATGCAGAACGTCGTCTCCTCGAAGGTCTGCGGGCGCAAGCTGCCGTCGCGGTCTTCGATGAAGCCCTGCACCAGCCAGCCCATGCCGGCGTCCAAACCGCGGTCGCCGGCGTCGACGAACTTCGGCAGCAGCTCGTCGATCTTCTCCTGGTGCTCGTTGCCGTAGAGCGAGCGCAGCTGGGCATTGTCGAAGGCGCGGATCTTCTTCATGTACCGCAGCTCCTTCATGCGCGGCGGCACGACGATCTCGCCGTCTTCAACGCCGACATAGCGCACGCTGTGCAGGAACGCCGTGCCCTCGGGGTACGACATGCGGGCGAGCGCGACGTCCGCCGCGGCGCCCACGTAGGTGTCGCGGCGCCGCACCGTCGTCGCCACGCCCAGCGCGCCGTCGCCGTCGAGGTCGAGCGCAATCGCAGCCTCGTCGACCGGCGGCACGCTGACGACGTCCAGGTCCTTGATGGCAATTTCGACGAGCGCCAGGTTGGCGAAGTGGACATCGCGCGACGGCGTGCCGTCGGCCGTGCTGCGGAACGCCTGCGGCAGCAGGATCATGACGTCGTCGGTCGAGCCGTTGGTCGGCCAGAAGGTGCTGGGCAGCGGCTTGTAGTTGAAGGCGACCCAGCCGGAGCCGTCCTTGGCGAGGCCGTCCGCGTCGAAGGCATCGGCCGCCAGGTGCAGGTCCGCCAGGTCCGGCAGCCAGCCCTGCCAGCCCGCCGCCGCGAGGCGCGGCCGCAGGTCGGTGTAGTTCTCGCGGTTGATCCACTCCAGGATCTCGGCGTCTGAGATCGCCGCGATCTCCTTGCGCCGATCGACGAACAGGTTGTGCCACTGGTTGGTCAGGGCGACGTCGGAGAAGTCGTAGGCCGCCTGCAGGTGGCCGTCGGCCATGTAGTTGGGCCGCGCGTCGTCGTCGTAGGTCTGGTGGCAGGTGTAGCAGGGATTGAACTTGCCGAACGAGCGCGTGTAGCACTGCGGCGGCACCGTGGCTTCACGGTTGAGCACGATATTGGCCGCCTCGAGCGTCTGCGGCTCCATCGGCGCCCCGGCTTCGGGACGCATGACGGCTGCCGCGGCCGAGGCGACGCCGGCGATCACCGCCAGGCCGACGATGACGTGGATTGGGCGAAACATGTCGCACCCTCCCTGACGCGAGGGTTCTGCTATTGCGGGCGGCAAGGACGGGAGCCGACGCTCCCGTCCCTGCCGCCATGCGCCTAGTCGGTTCGGCTCAGCTGGCCGACGCGGCCGGATCCCACACCCACAGCATGTTGTTCTCGTGGTTGCCGGTATCCTCGCCGATCAGCACGCGGCCGTCCTTCAGCACCATGATGTTGTCGGGGTTCGACACGCCGCCGACGTTGCACTGGTTGTTGGCGGCGTCCTTGTTGTAGCCGAACCCGGCGACCGCCGGCTCCATGCGCGCGACGTCGTAGTCGCGGTCCAGCTTCAGCTGGTAGACGACGCCGCACGTATTGGCGTCCAGGCGCACGTCGCCCTCGTCGTCGGCCATGCCTTTGCCGATCTCCGACATCGCCATGTAGACGTAGGGCACCGAGCCGTCGGCTGCGCCGGCCTGGTTGATCATGATGCCTTCCATCTTGCGGAACTCGGCCGTGGCGCCCAGGGCCTTGGCCGCCTTGCGGCTCTCCAGGAAGGCGACGCGGTCGTCCGCGGCATTGCCTGCGGCCCAGGCGGCGACGTCGTCGTCGGAGATGTAGTTGTTGCCGCCTGCGGTGTAGTCGGCCGTCGTGATGCCGTCGTACTCACGGATCCAGCGGTGGATGGCGCCGTTGTCACCGTGCCCAAGTTCGATCCACTCGATATTGAAGCCGGTCGTGGCGGGATCGCTGCCTTCGTCCTGCGTGACCTTGGCGGCGTAGAGCGTGCCGGAGCCCAGGTTGCCGGCCCGGTCCGCGACGAATTTGTAGAACACCACGTCGGTGCCGTCGTCGGTCAGGTACGCGGTCCTCATGTCAGGCATGACGACCGTGTTCTCGTGGCTGTAGCGCCCCATCGTGAAGTGCTTCACAGGCAGCGCCTGGCCGGTGGGGTCGGAGATCTCGACGATGTAGCCGTAGTCGTACGGATTCGGGTAGCGGCCCAGGTGCTTCTCCAGCGCGACCTGGTCCTTGTGGTACTTGTAGTCCGCGTTGTTCCAGTCGGCCGTGTCGTCGAAGTACAGCTCCTCGGAGGTCAACGGGGTGCTCCAGGGCGAGAGGCTGCCGAAGCAGTTGACCCAGGTGCCGTGGACGCTGCTGAAGTCCAGCATACTCACGTCGTTGTCGGCGATTGACCAGGCGCCGGAGGCGTCCTTCGTGACGCGCATGCGGCTCATGCCGCCCGGACGGTCTTCCCAGTTGGCGAACAGATAGCCCGTGTTGCCGTCGCGGCTGACCGGGACGTAGGCGTTGAAGTCCGGGTCGTTGGACTGCTTAATCTTGCTGCCGTCGGCCGCCATGATGGCGCCGAGCCCGCCGGGGATGTCCTTGTCGAAGTCGCCCTCGCGCGCGATCGCCTGATACGCGCCCAGCGAGGACATGAAGCCCTGCTTCTCCGCGTCGGTCTCCGGCAGCTTGAGCCCGGGGACCGAGGCCGGCAGCGCATTGAAGTCGACGCCGGTCAGGACGCCGATCGTCGCCAGGTTGTTCGGCGCCGGGTTGCTGTCGGCGGGGTGCTGCGCGTTATAGAACAGGTCGCCGTTCTCCGTGATGTACATGCCGGTGATCTCGGCGCCGACGGGCACCGTCGCCAGGCGGGTCAGCCCCGGCGTCATCTCGTCCGCGAGCGTTGGCGCCGCGAGGATCGTCGCGGCGGCGAGCCCGCCAAGCAGAACAGTGCAGGTGCGTTTCATCTATTGGCCTCCTCCGATGTGGCGTGCCGATGCGATGGCACCGGCGCCCCGATGCGGGCTATTCGCCCGGGTTTTGTGACGGCTTGATAACGGTCTCACCGTAGCACCGCCTATGCGAACGATTTACGCGCACACTGTCGCATGTCAGTCGCGCCGGCACTCGCTCGAACAAGCGCGGACAGTTGCCCCTGGTTCCTTCTCTGCGAGGGCGGTCCCAGGGGGGGAAGCTAGGTCCAATCTGTTACGGTTTGACGACGGCGCGGGCGTAGCGGCCTTGCCGAGGGCTCGCGGCCGACCGCGCCCGGCGCCGGCTGCTCGGCGCGTCGCCGATTCGGGCCTCCGCTATTCTGCTGCGGCAAGTAGACGCAGTCAGAGACTAGAGCCGGTGGCGGGGTCCGCGAGGGCCCGGTCGAGCTCGACCGGGCAGCCGCAGAACGGGCAGTCGAGCGCCACGAGCCGCGCCCGCAAATCTTCGGGCAGATCCTGGTCTGCCAACAAAGTGCGGATCTCCGCGACGACCTCGGCATGCCGGCGGCCGATGGCGCAGGCTTCGCGCATCAGGTCCAGGGTCTGCGCGCTGGGCGGGACGACTTCGAAGGCCCGCGCCGCGCCGGCGGCGGCGCCGGTGACCGTGACGCCGGACAGGGCGGCGAGAATCTGGCGGCGGTGCATCGGGAGTCCTTGGTCTGCCAGCGAACCCTCCCAACATAAGCGCGCATCGCAGCGGCGGCTAGAGGCATGCGAACAGGCCTCGCGCCACAAAACGCGGTAAATGTCGCGTTAACCAAGTTTACCTACCTTCAGGCTGGAAATTCGGGCTCCCGCGAGAGTGAACCCAAGCGGGAGCCTGGACGTACGACTAGGAGAGCGTGCCGTCAGTCCGGCTCCATACCGGGGCAAGAACCTGACGGAACGCCGTGGCAACGGTTCGCCCGGGCCTGCAGGAGATGCCTCGAAGTGGTTGATAGTCCAACAACTAAAATGATCGGACAATCAGCGGCGTGGGGTATGGTCAGGACGGTAACCTTTCTGGTAACGTCGTTGTGGGGTGGGTCACCGGACAAGTTGTCGGCGTCTTCGGCGGACGCGCGACACTGAGGACGAGGGAATGAGAGCAGCCCTTTGCGCGGCCGCTGTATTGGCGGCCGGGGTCACCGCGGGAGCCGTCCAGGCCAAGTCGCCTGAGACGTTGCCGCAGGGCACAAGCACCTATGCCTTCGACATCGTGCGCGACGGCAAGCCGATCGGCACGCATGAGGTCACGCTGACGCGCCGGGACGGTCGCGTGATCGTCGACGTGGACGTCGACATCAGGGTCAAACTGGGCTTCCTGACGCTGTTCAAGTACGAGCACGAAAACCGCGAAATCTGGGAGAACGGGCGCCTCGTTAGCCTGGAGGCCAAGACCAACGACGACGGCACGCGCTACGAAGTGCTCGCCAGAGCCGTCGACGGCGTGCTGCAGGTCGAAGGCAGTGGCGGCAGCTACGAAATGCCGGGCGACACCATGACGGCGACCTACTGGAACCCCATGACGGTCTCGATGGACCGCATGCTGGACACCGCGAAAGGCAAGGTACTGGAAATCGACACGGCGCACGTCGAGGTCGGCACGCTCGATATCGCCGGCCGGCCGGTGACGGTGCGCCAGTTCCGCACCGAGGGCGACCTGCAGCTCGACTCCTGGTACGGCCCGGGCGGCGAGTGGCTGGGCATCGCCTTCGTCGGCCGCGGCAAGCCGGTGCGATACGTGCCGCGCGAGTTGCCGTCGATCCAGCAGGCGCAGGTGCCGGCGGAGTAGGCTCTCCTCGCAACCGCCTGAGTTCGGTATCGCCGCGGCCCGCAAAGCCGCGGCGTTTCGTTTGTCGCCCGCTTGATCGCGCACGCGCGCCGTGGCGTATGAGTCTCCAGAAGCACAGTCAGCCTGGAGACCCCCAAGATGCGTACCGTGTCGATCACCGGCGCCAGTTCCGGCCTGGGCCGCGCGCTGGCGCTGCACGCCGCCCGCGCCGGCGACCGCGTCGCCATCAGCGCCCGCCGCGCCGAGGCACTGGAGGAGGTGGCGTCGCTGGCGCCCGAGATCCACACCTTCCCGCTGGACATCACCGATCGCGAGGCGGCGGCGGCCTGCGTCGCCGAGATCGAGGACCGACTCGGGGCCATCGACCTCGCCGTGCTCAACGCCGGCACGTACCAGCCGATGACCGCCGCCGACCTGGACCCGGCGGCGTTCGCGCGCCTCATCGACGTCAACGTCATGGGCACGGTGAACTGCCTGGCGCCGCTGGTGCGGGCCATGACCGTGCGCTACGCCGGGCACATCGCCGTCGTCTCCTCGGTCGCCGGCTATCGCGGACTACCCACGGCGGTGGCCTATGGCGCCTCCAAGGCGGCGCTGATCAACATGACCGAGGCCCTGAAGTTCGACCTGGACAGGACGCACGTGCGTCTCAGCCTGGTCAATCCGGGCTTCGTCAAGACGCCGCTGACCGACCGGAACCCGTTCCCCATGCCGTTCCTGATGGCGCCCGAGGCGGCGGCGGCGCGCCTCTACGCCGGGCTCGAGCGTCGCGGCTTCGAGGTCAGCTTCCCGCGACGATTCACGACCCGGCTGAAGCTGCTGCGCTACCTGCCTTATCGCCTCTACTTCCCGCTGGTGGCGCGCGCGACGGGCTGGTCGAAATGAGGCAGGCGGCCGAGGCCTACGCGCGCCTCCTGGAGGCGCTGACGGCCGACTCGCTCGACGACTTGCGCGCGGTCGCCACGCCCGACGTGCACTTCCGCGACCCGTTCAACGACGTGCATGGCGTCGACCGCATGATCGCCGCCTTCGGCCATGCGTTCACCGCCGCCGACGACGTGCGCTTCACGGTGCACGACACGGCGCTGAGCGGCACCACGGCGTACCTGCGCTGGACCTTCGCCTGCCGCCCCCGCGCGCTCAAGGCGCCGCTCGAGATCGCGGGCATGAGCGAGGTGCGGTTCGACGCGCACGGCCGCGTCACGGCCCATCTGGACTACTGGGACGCAGGGCAGGGTTTCTACGAGAAGACCCCGTGCTCGGGGGCGTGCTGCGGCGCGTGCGCCGGCGCCTCGCCGTCTGAGGCGGCTACTCCGCCGCCTGCAGGGTCGCGAGCAACGGCGTCGTGCCGGCCCCGGCAGCGGACTGGTCCATGCGGCGGAATGCAAGGGTGACCTGCCCGACCTTGAAGCCGAACTTGCTGACCCGGGCGCGGTTGAGCGGCACGCCGTCGGGCTGGAGGAACATCCAGTCGTTGAAGCGCACCCGCGTGGTGCCGTCGCCGACCTTGAGGTCCAGGTCGTAGACCCACTTTAGCGCGTTGCCCATCGACCGACCCTTGGCGACGCCGATGACGTCGTCGGCGCGGCCTTCGTAGGTCGTGTCGTCGAGCCTGGTGATGCGCCAGACGCGGCGGTCGGTCTCGCCGTCGGCGAAGACGAAGTCCTCGTCGAGCGTCAGCGTCTCGCCGTCCCGGGTGCCGACGATGTCGACCGTGAACTGGCGGCGGACGGTACCGGAGCGGTCCTCGAAGATGCCCCAGGCACGCACTTCCCCGGCGAAGTACTCCTCGAGCACCAGGCGCGGTTCGGTATCTGCGAAATCCTCGATCTGCATCCTTGAGCACCCGGCGATGAAGAGGAGGGCCGCCAGCGCGGCGGCCGGTCTGGTCAAATTCAGCATTTCTGACGTGTATACGCGCGAACGCAGCGGGCGGATCAGTCCCGGGCGAGCGCGATCTGGCGCACGTCGATGGTGCCGGCGCGGAAGCCGGCCTCGCAGTAGGCCAGGTAGTACTCCCAGATGCGCTTGAAGCGCTCGTCGAAGTCGTGGCGGCTGAGCCCCGGCCAGGCGGACTGGAAGCGGTCGTTCCAGGTCTTCAGCGTGCGCGCGTAGTGGGCGCCGAAGCCGGCGTCCCCTATCCAGCGCAGGCCGGCCTGGCGCACCTGGTCGGCGAGCGTGCCGGGCGACGGCAGCATGCCGCCCGGGAAGATGTAGCGCTGGATGAAGTCGAGCCTGCGGCGGTAGTCCGCATAGCGCTCGTCGGCGATGGTGATGGCCTGCAGCCCGACGATGCCGCCCGGCTTCAGGTTGTCGCGCAGGCTGCGGAAAAAGTCCGGCCAATAGCGCTCGCCAACGGCCTCGATCATCTCGATCGAGGCGATGCGGTCGAAGTGGCCGCGCACGTCGCGATAGTCGATGAAGTGGAAGTCGACGCGCTCCGTCAGCCCTTCCTTGGCGATGCGCCGGCGCGCGAAGTCGAGCTGTTCGCGCGACACGGTGATGCCGGTGACGCGCGCCCCGAACTCCTTGGCGGCCAGTTCCGCGAAGCCGCCCCAGCCGCAGCCGATCTCCAGCACGTGCTGGTCGGGCGCCAGCTTCAAGAGCCGCGCCAGGCGCCGGTTCTTGTTGGCCTGCGCCGCCTCCAGGTCCTGGTCGTCGGCGCCGAAGATCGCCGAAGAATAGGTCATGCTGGGGTCCAGCCAGGCGGCGTAGAAGTCGTTGCCCAGGTCGTAGTGGAAGGCGATGTTGCGCTTGCTGCCGCGGCGCGAATTGCCGCGCAGCGCGTGGCGCAGCCGCCCGGCCAGGCGGGTGACGGCGTTGCCGCCGAAGATGCGCAGGTCCAGAGCGCGCGCGTTCAGCGCCGCCAGCTCCAGCACGCGGGCGACGTCCGGGCTGTCCCAGTCGCCGTCGGTGTAGGCCTCGGCGAAGCCGACATTGCCGCCGGTCAGGAGGCGCCGGGCGACGCGCCAGCGCCGCACATTGACCGTGGCCGACGGGCCCGGCTCCGGCCCCCGGTAGCTGTGCCACGTGCCGTCGGGCAGCACAATCGTCAGCTCGCCATGGACCAGCCGGTCCATCAGGCCCAACAGCAGCCGCATGGCATGCGGCGCGCCGGTGCCGGCGCTCACGCGGCGGCTCTCAGCGCCACCGGCGCCACGACCGTGACCTCGGCCTCGGGCGGCGGCGTGCGGCGGTGGAAGCGCGCGCCCTTGCGCCACAGGCGCAGTGCCTCGAAGTGGATCGCGGCGATGACCTTCAGCGTCATCAGCGGGTGGCGCAGCCAGGCCCTGAAGAGCGTCGCGTCATCGAGCGGCAGGCGGCGGCCGGTGACTGTCGCCACCAGCATGTCCGGTTCGCCGTCCGGTCCCGCCAGCGTGCTCTGCCGGATCGCCAGCGCCAGCCGGGCGTCGGGGACGCGCAGCCGAAAATGGTAGCGGCAGGCCATCTCGATGAACGGCGAGACGTGGAAGACCTTGTCGCACGACTGGCGCACGGTCCCACCGCCGCCATCCTCTACCGGCAGCAAGTACCCGTGCTGATCGCCGAAGGTGTTCTTCACTTCGTACAGGATGGCCCGCAGTCCGCCGTCACGGTGGAAACAGAAATAGACGCTGAGCGGGTTGAAGACGTAGCCCAGCAGCCGCGGGAAGCACAGCAGCAGGATGCGTCCGCCGTCAAGGTCGATTCCGGTCGCGGCGAGGTGGCCCTCGACCCAGGGCCTGAGCGGCGAGCCGTCGCGGCGGCCATGGTCTCGGTCGTGAAAACTGAACAAGTTCAAACGGTTGTGCGAGAACAGCCGCAGCCGCCGGCCCAGTTTCGGTAACTCGTCGAGGTCGAACAGCCCGGTGAAGACGCGATAGACAAAGCGGTGACGCAGTGGCGCGAGCCGCCGGTGCATCACCTCGCCGAAGTAGAGCGCCGAGGCCATGAGATCAGTCGTCGCCCGCCGCCGCGGCGGCGCGATCGGGAATGAACGGGCCGCCGGCGGGGCCGGTCTCGGCGATCGGGAACGGCGTCGGGACCGGCACCTCCTCAGCCCAAGGCCGGCGCACGCCCAGCGCCTCGGCCGCCGCCAGGCCCGCGGCGAAGGCGTCCTCGTGGAAGCCGTAGCCGCAGTAGCTGCCGCAGAACAGCGTGCGGTTGCGGCCCTGGATCGACGCCAGCGCCGTCTGCGCGCGCAGCGACCCGGCATCGAACTGCGGGTGGTCGTAGTCGAACTCGGCGACCACGGTCTCGTCGCGCGGCGACTCGAACGGATTGAGCGAGACGAACACCGGGCGCTCCAGCGGCAGGTTCTGCAGGCTGTTCATCCAGTAGGTCACCGCCACGCGCCGGCCGATGTCGCGACCGCCGTCGGCCGCGTAGTTCCAGCTCGCCCAGGCACGCCGGTCGCGCGGCATCAGCCGTGGGTCCTTGTGCAGGATCGCGCGGTTGCGCTCGTAAGTGAAGGCGCTCAGGACGCCCTCCTCCGCCGCACTGGGGGCGTCCAGCATGTCCAGGCTCTGGTCCGCGTGGGCGGCCATGACGACGTAGTCGAAGCGCTCCAGGTTGCCGCGCCGGTCGCGCACGGTGACGCCGGCCGGGTCGCGGTGCACGGCGGCGACGGGCGTGCCGCGCTTCAGCGTGCCAGGGAAGTCGGCCAGCGCCCGCTGCACGTAGGTGCGGCTGCCGCCGCTGACGGTCATCCACTGCGGCCGGTCGAAGAACTGCAACAGGCCGTGGTTCTGGAAGAAGCTGACGAAGCTGCGCGCCGGGAAATCGAGCATGCGGTCGATCGAGCACGACCAGATCGCCGCCCCCATGGGCAGCAGGTGGTCGTAGACGAACGGCCGGCCGTAGTTCCGGTCGCGCAGGTATTCGCCCAACGTGTAGAGGTCGTCGTCCGACCGCGCCAACAGCGCCGGCGCCTGGCGATAGAAGCGTACGAGGTCGGCCAGCATGTAGAGATACGACGGCCGCTTGAGCGCCCCGGGCAACACCATGCCCTGGCGGTGCAGGCAGCCGTACTCGACGCCGCCGCGCACGCTGACGCCAAACGACATGCGGGTCGCTTCGCGCGCCACGTCCAGCCGATCGAACCAGCGCACCAGGTTCGGATAGTTCCTCGGATTGAACACGATGAAGCCGGTGTCGACCGGCATCGGCCCGTCGTCGTAGGGCACGTCGACCGTGTTGCTGTGGCCGCCGACGCGGCTCTCCGCCTCGTAGAGCGTGACGTCGTGGCGCCGAGCCAGCAGCCAGGCTGCGCCGATGCCGGCGACGCCGCCGACGACGACGGCGACGCGCAGCCGGCCGTCCGGCCGCGTCGCGGCCGCCGGACGGCGGGCGCCGCTGAAACGATCGAGTTCGATGACGCTCATGAGGCTACCTGCTTGAGTTCGGCGAAGGCCGCGAGCGCGCGGGCCCGGGCCTCGCCGTGATCAACGATGGGGTGCGGATAGTCGGTGCCGACGGCAACGCCGGCGCCGGCCAGGACGTCGGCCGGGGCTCGCCACGGTTTGTGCAGCCACGCGTCTGGCAGCGCGGCCAGCTCGGGCACCCAGCGGCGCACGTAGGCGCCGTCGGGATCGAAGCGCTCGCCCTGCAGCACCGGATTGAAGATGCGGAAATAGGGTGCGGCGTCGGCGCCGCTGCCGGCGACCCACTGCCAGCTCGCGGCGTTGGCGGCCAGATCGGCGTCGACCAGCGTGTCCCAGAACCAAGCCTCGCCCGCGCGCCAATGGATCCGCAGGTCCTTGACCAGGAACGAGGCGGCGATCATGCGCACCCGGTTGTGCATCCAGCCGGTGGCCCACAACTCGCGCATGCCGGCGTCGACGATGGGGAAACCTGTCAAGCCCTGCTGCCAGGCGGCGAGGCCCGCCGGGTCGTCGCGCCAGTCGAAGGCGTCGAAGGCGGCACGCCAGTTGCGCTCCGGCAGCTCAGGGAAGTGCGCCAACAGGTGCATGCTGAACTCGCGCCAGGCCAGTTCGCTCAGGAACTTTCCGGCGGCGCCGGAGAGCGGCTCCTGGCCCTTCGCGTGGGCGCGCTGCACGACCGCGTGCCAGACCTGACGCGGGCCGATCTCGCCCCAGTGCAGGTGCGGCGACAGCCGCGACGTGCCGTCGACGCCGGGCCGGTCTCGGTCTTCGACGTAAGCGTCGAGCGCCTCGTCGAGGAATGCGCCGAGCCGCGCGGCCGCCGCCGCCTCGCCGGCCTGCCAGGTGTCGCGCAGGCCCTGGGCCCAGTCGGGTCGCGTCGGCAAGAGGCCCCAGGCGTCGAGGTCGTCCCCGGCGACCGCCTCGGCCGGGCTGAGCCGTGTCGGCGCCGCTTGGGGCCGCGCCACGTCGCGTGCCTGCAGCGCCTTCCAGAACGGCGTGTAGACGCGGAACGGCTCGCCGGCCTTGGTCGCCAGCGTCCACGGTTCGGCCAACAGGGCGGCGTTGAAGCTCTCGACCGCGAGCCCGTCGCGCTTGAGCCGCGCCTTGATGCCGGTGTCGCGGGCGACCGCCCACGGCTCGTAGCAGCGGTTCCACATGACCGCGCCGGCGCCGACCTCGGCCGCCAGCCGTGGCAGAATTTCGGTCGCCGGCCCGTGCCGCAGCACCAGCCACGCACCGCGGTCCGCCAGCGCGTCACGCAGAGCCGCAAGGCTGTGGTGCAGCCACCAGCGCGAGGCACCGCCCGGCGCCCAGGCCCCGGCCGCGCTGGCGTCGAGCACGAACAGCGGGATGATCGGGCCACCCCGGGCGACCGCCGCGGCGAGCGCGGGGTTGTCGGCCAGGCGCAGGTCCTGACGGAACCAGTCGATTGTCGGTGAGACCATTACGACGCCGTTGGAACGCTACGTTGCCTTGGGTCAACCCGCCGCACGGGCCGCGGCGGCTAACCCGTTATCGAGACATACGTTCGAACGCGCATCTCCGATCACCGGCCGCGGCCGGCGAGAGAATCGAGATATTGCCGCGTAGGCGCGCCGTTCTATTCTCTCGCCCATCCAACCAAACAAAATCGAGGGGAGCGGTCATGTTCAAACGGATGCTTGGCATCGCACTGCTGTGCGCCATGGCGGGCGTGGGCGGCACGAGTGTGGCGAGCGCACAGGAGCGCACCGCGGTCGCCGCGGCAGCTTGGGTCGGCCAGGGGCGCGTCTTCCTGACGGGCGAAAACGAGGCGCTGTTCGTCGGCGCCTTCGGCGGCATTCTCTATGTCGAAAACCCAGAGGGCGTGATCGACTCCGCGGCGATCGTCTGTCCCGGCTCGATCGACATCGACCTCAAGACCGGCGGCCAGAAAGGCGCCGGCAAGTGCATCCTGACGCAGACCGACGCCGACCGCGTGTTCGCCGACTGGACATGCGACGGCAACACCAATGCCGGCTGCCAGGGCACCTTCGACATCATCGCCGGCAGCGGCAAGTTCCAGGGCATCAAGGGCTCGAGCCCGCTGAGGGCCCGCACCGCGCTGCGGGAGGTCGTCGTCAATATGAAGACTGGCGCGGTCGCCGAAGGCGGCGCCGGCCTGCTGACCCTCGACGAGCTCAAGTACACGCTGCCCTGACCGAATCCGGTCAGTCGCCGGCAGCCAGGCGATACGGCTCGGGCGGCGGCACCAGTTGCCGCCGCCCGAACGCGTAGATGCGCCCGCGGCGCAGCAGCAGGATCTTCAGCGCCGGCCCGAACAGCACCGTGAGCGCGGGGTCGAGCACGTCGAGCCCGCCGGTGTAGGCGCCAAACGACGGCAGCACCAGGCGCCGCCCGTCGGTGGCGAAGCAGCGCCCGCCAATGCGGCGGCCGCGCGTCTGCACCAGCGCCTTGGGGTGATAGTGGCCGGAGACCTCGCCGCTGGCGATGGTCTCGGCGGTCGCCTCGTGGCGGAACGTCAGACGGTCCAGCACCAGCTCCTCGACGACCCGCCCGCCGAAGCCCTCCGGCGGCGCGGGATCGTGGTTGCCGGCAACCCAGACCCAGTCGACGGCGCCCGTCAGGCGCTTCAGCGCCGCGGCGTCGGCGGCCACCAACCGCGCCGGGGCGCCGCCGTCGTGGAAGCTGTCGCCCAGCGAGACCACGGTCTTGGGATCGTAGTGGCGCACCAGGCGCGCCAGCGCGGCGAGCGTCGCGCGGCTGTCGTAGGGCGGTAGGAGGGCGTTGCCGCGCGCGGCGAAGCCGGAGCCTTTCTCCAGGTGCAGGTCGGCGACCGCCAGCAGCCGCCGCGCCGGCCAGTAGAGCGCGCCCGCCGGATCGGCCAGCATGCCCTCGCCGTTGAGCGTCAGGTGCGCCCCGTTCATGTCGTCGTCTCTTCCAGCGGCAACATCGCCGGTCCGTCCTCGTCCCTCAAAGCGGCAGCGCCGCCGGGTCGTCCTCGCGCATCGCCTCGGCCACCAGGTCGTCGGCCTCCTCTTCGAGCAACTCGTCGAGCGCCGCGCCGTAGACGCTCTCCTTGCCGACCTCCAACAGCACCGGCACCGCCAGCGGCGAGACGCGGGAGAGCCTTTGGTGCCTGATGCGGCCCTTGACCCGCGCCAGCATCTCCGAGAGCCGCCGGATGTCGGTCAGGCCGCCCGCGGCGTCGGCGCGCGTCGCCCGCAACAATATGTGATTCGGCTCGTGGGTGCGCAGCACGTCGTAGATCAAATCGGCGTTGAACGTGACCTGGCGCCGCGTCTTCTCCTGCCCCGGCTGGCGCTTTTCGATCAGCCCGGCGATCACCGCGACGTTGCGGAACGTACGTTTGAGGAGCGTGGATTCCGCCATCCAGGCTTCCAGGTCGTCGCCCAGCATGTCTTCGTCCAAGAGCCCCTCGATCTGGCGCAGGTCCGGCGCCCTGAGGCTCCACACGGCGATGACATAGTCGGTGGCGACGAAGCCCAGCGGCCCAAGCCCGGCGCGCTCCATGCGCCGGGTCAGGAGCATGCCCAGCGTCTGATGCGCATTGCGCCCCTCGAAGCAGTAGACCACCAGGTACTCCTTGCCGCCGCGAGGGAACGTCTCGACCAGCAGGCCCTCGCGGTCGGGCAGCAGCGAACGGCGGCGTTGCATCGCCAGCCACTCGTTAACGTCGCCCGGCATCGCCGCCCAGTCGCGGCCGTCCTCCAGCATCGCCCGCACGCGGTCGGCCAAGTGCGTCGACAGCGGCAGCCGGCCGCCGACATAGGCCGGCACCATCGGCGCCTCGCCGCGCGCCGCCTTGGCGACGACATGGGTGTCGCGGATGCCCTCGAAGGCCAGCAGGCGCCCCGAGAAGATGAACGTGTCGCCCGGGCGAAGGTGGTTGACGAAGTACTCCTCGACCTCGCCGACGACGCGCCCGCGCACCCGCACCTGCAGCGTCGGCGCCTGCACGATGGTGCCGATGTTCATGCGGTAGCGCTGCACGACGCGCTGCGACGTCGGCTTGAAGTGGCCGGCCTCGTCCTGGGTCAGGCGCTTGTAGCGATCGTAGGAGCCCAGCGCGTAGCCCCCGGTGGCGACGAAGGCCAGCGTGTCGTCGAAGTCGCGCCGTGCCAGGTCGCGGTAGGGCGCCGCACGCACCACTTCGCCATACAAATCCGCGGGCTCGACCGGTGCGGAGCAGGCCATGCCCAGCACGTGCTGGGCCAGGACGTCGAGGCCGCCCGTGCGGTCCGGCGGGGCGTCGAGGGTCAGCGCGTTGATGCCGTCGAGCGCCGCCTTGCACTCGAGATATTCGAAGCGGTTGGCCGGCACCAGGATCGCCCGGCTGGGCTGGTCGAGCCGGTGGTTGGCACGGCCGATGCGCTGCAGCATGCGCGTGACGCCCTTGGGCGCGCCGACCTGGACCACCAGGTCGACCGAGGCCCAGTCGATGCCGAGGTCGAGCGAGGAGGTGGCGACGACCGCGGCCAGGTCGCCGCGCGCCATCGCCGCCTCGACCTTGCGGCGCTGCTCCGGCGCCAGGCTGCCGTGGTGCAGGGCGATGGCCAGGCCGTCGTCGTTGAGCCGCCACAGCGCCTGGAAGATCAGCTCCGCCTGGGCGCGGGTGTTGACGAAGACCAGCGTGGTGCCGCCCTCGCGGATCAGGCGGTAGACCTCGGGCGCGGCGTGCAGCGCCATGTGGCCGGACCAGGGCACGCGCGCCGCCGGCACCATGATCGACACCTCGGCGCGCGCGCCGCCCTTGCCGACGATGCGGGTGACGTTCGCGCCGTCGCCCAGGGGCGAGAGCCAGTCGATGAGGCGGTCGGGCTCGGCGACCGTGGCGCTGAGCCCGATGCGCACGGCGTCGGGCGCCAGCGACGCCAGCCGCGCCAGCCCCAGCGACAGCAGGTCCCCGCGCTTGTTGTCGGCAAGGGCGTGCAGCTCGTCGACGATGACGCAGTGCAGGTCCTGGAACAGCCGCGGCGCGTCCTCGTAGGACAGCAAGAGCGCCAGGCTCTCCGGCGTCGTCATCAGCATGTATGGCGGCCGGGCGCGCTGGCGCTGGCGTTTGGACGCCGGCGTGTCGCCGGTGCGCGTCTCCGCCGCGACCGGCAGCGCCATCTCGGCGACCGGCGCCTCGAGGTTGCGGTGGATGTCGACCGCCAGCGCCTTCAGCGGCGAGACGTAGAGCGTGTGCAGGCCCTTGAAGTCGGCGTCGGCGTCGAGGCGGCCGGCGAGGTCGATCAAGCCCGGCAGAAAGCCCGCGAGGGTCTTGCCGCCGCCGGTCGGCGCGATCAGCAGCGCCGACTGGCCCCCCTGCACCGCCTTGAGCATGGCGAGCTGGTGCGGGTGCGGCCGCCAGCCGCGGCTATCGAACCAGGCGGCGAAGCGGTCGGGCAGCGTCGCCATGTCACCGCTCAGCCTTGGGCGTAGGCCGCGGCGATGGCGGCGCCGACGCGGGCGTTGTGCTCGACCAGCGCGATGTTTGTCTTCAGCGTCGCGCCGTCGCTCAGCGCCGCCAGCCGGTCGAGCAGGAACGGCGTCACGTCGTTGCCGGCGATGCCCTGGGTCGCGGCCTCGTCGAGCGCGCGGGCGATCAGCCGCTCGACCTCGGCCCGGTCCATGGCGGCCTCGACCGGCACCGGGTTCGCGAACACGAGCCCGCCGTCGAGCAAATCCCAGTGGGCGCGCATCAGCGCCGCCGCGGCCGCCGGGTCGTCGACCCGCGCCGTGAGCCCGACCCCACTGTTGCGCGTGTAGAACGCCGGCAGCTCGTCGGTGCCGTAGCCGACCACCGGCACGCCCTGGGTCTCCAGCACCTCCAGCGTGCGCGGCAGGTCCAGGATCGCCTTGGCACCGGCGCAAACCACCGCGACCGGCGTGCGCGCCAGTTCCGTCAGGTCGGCCGAGACGTCGAGGCTCGCTTCGCCGCCGCGATGCACGCCGCCGATGCCGCCGGTGACGAAGACGCGGATGCCCGCCAGGTGCGCGGCGATCATCGTCGCCGCGACCGTCGTCGCGCCCCAGCCTTCACCCCGCGCCAGGATGGCCGCGAGGTCCCGCCGGCTGACCTTGGCGACGCCCGGCGCCTGGGCCAATGCCGCGACCTCGTCGTCGCTCAGCCCGACGATCAGGCGGCCGTCGCACATCCCCACGGTCGCCGGCACCGCGCCGCCTTCGCGCACCAGCGCGCCCACCCGCGCCGCCGTCTCGACATTCGCGGGATAGGGCATGCCGTGGGCGATGATCGTGGACTCCAGCGCCACGACCGGCGCGCCGTCGGCCAGCGCGCTCGCGACCTCCGGCGCGACCGCCAGCCTCTCCTTCACTGCGCGACCTTGAGCCGGTCGAGCCGGGCGGCGAGGCGCGCCGGGCTGAGGTCCTCGGAGACCGAGCCCGGCGTCTCCAGCGCCAGGCTGGCCGCGGCCAGGCCGTAGCGGATGGGGTGCACGTCGCCGTCCATGCACGTGCCGTAGATGAAGCCGGCGATCAGCGCGTCGCCCGCCCCGGTGACGTCGACGACGGTGCCGCCGGCCAGCGCCGGCACGTCGGCCGTGCCTTCCTCGTCGGACAGCAGCACGCCCTCGGCGCCGCGGGTGATGACGACCGCGCCGGCGCCACGCTGCCGCAGCAGCTTGGCGAGCTGGACCTCGTCGCCGTCGGCCCCCGCCAGCACCGCGGCCTCGGCGGCGTCCGGGAACACCGCGTCGAGGGCGTCGAGCACGGGCGCGAGACGCGGCGCCTTGGCGACCGAGACGGGGTCGGCCAGCACCGCGACGCCGCGCGCGCGGCGCCGGCGCAGCAGGTGCGCTAGGCTGGCGGCCGGCAGGTTGGCGTCGACGAACCAGACGTTGTGCCGCGCCAGCGACGGCGTCGCCGCGTCGACCCAGTCGGTGTCCATGTTGTCGAGGATCGCCATGTCGGCGAGGCCCATGACCAGCCCGCCCTCCGGCTCCAACACGGCGGTGTAGGTCGCCGTCGGCTCGTCGTCGACCACGTCGACGCCGGTGACGTCGACGCCCACTCCGACCAGCCGGTCGAGCACCATCGCCCCCACCTTGTCGCCGCCGACGACGGAGAACAGCGACGCCTGGCAGCCCAGCCGCGCCAGGGTCTCCGCCACGTTGCGGGCGACGCCACCGGACGACGTGGCGACGCTGACCGGGTTGGAGGAGCCGAACTCCGGCGCCGCGGCCAGGCGCGCGGTGCGGTCCACGTCGCAGCCGCCGACGCAGGCGATGCGGACGTCGCGCGGCTGCATCATGCGTCGAACGCCGCGCGCAGGGCCGCGATCCGCTCGGCGAGCGCCGCCTCGTCGTAGGGCGGCGGGTCGCCCAGGCGCGTGACCGGCGCGGGCCAGGTGGCGTCGCCCGTGAAGCGCGCGACGACGTGGATGTGCAGCTGCGCGACGATGATGCCCAGCGCGGCGACGTTGATCTTGTCGGGGGCGAAGATATCCTCCAGCACGCGCGAAGCGCGGACGATCTCGGCCGTGGCCTGGGCCTGGTCGGCGGCGGTCAGGTCGTGGAAATTGCGCAGGCCTGGCCGCCGCGGCACCAAGAGCAGCCACGGATAGGCCGGGTCGTTCATCAGCCGCACGGCCGAGAGGTCCAGGTCGGTGACCGCGACCGTGTCGGCGGCGATGCGCGGATCGAGCTCGAAGGTGTCGTTCATGATCGTGGCAGCGCCCAGGTCCGAAAGCTGGCTGAAGGTAACCGAGCGCGGGCTCTATTGCGAGCCGGGGGACTTCTACGTCGATCCGGTGCGGCCGGTCGACCGCGCGGTGATCACCCACGGCCACGCCGACCACGCCCGGCCCGGCCACGCACGCGTGCTGGCGACGCCCGAGACGCTGGCCATCATGACGGCGCGCTATGGCGAGGAGGCCGGGAAGCAGCCGCTTCGCTACGGCGAGACGGTCGCGATCGGGGACGCTTCGGTGCGTCTCGCGCCCGCTGGGCATGTGCTGGGCAGCGCCCAGGCTGTGCTGGAGCATCGCGGCAGCCGCATCGTCGTCTCCGGCGACTACAAGCGGCGAACGGACCCGACCTGCGCCGCCTTCGAGCCGGTGCCCTGCGACGTCTTCATAACCGAGGCGACGTTCGGCCTGCCGGTGTTCCGCCACCCGCCCGACGCCCACGAGATCGGTCGGCTGCTGGCGTCCATGCAGCACTTCCCCGAACGTACACACCTCGTTGGCGCCTACGCGCTCGGCAAGGCGCAGCGGATGATCGCGCTGTTGCGCCAGGCCGGCGTCGACGGTCCGTTGTTTCTCCACGGAGCCCTCGAAAAACTTTGCCAGCTCTATCGCGATCACGGGGTGGAGCTCGGCGAGCTGCGCCCCGCCGCGGGCCTGAGCAAGGCGGAGCTGGCGGGTCAGATCGTGCTGGCGCCGCCCTCAGCCCTCAACGACCGCTGGTCGCGGCGCATGGCCGAGCCGGTGACCGCGATGGCGAGCGGCTGGATGCGGGTGCGTGCCCGCGCCCGCCAGCGCGGCGCCGAGCTGCCGCTGGTGATCTCCGACCACGCCGACTGGGACGCGCTGACGCGCACCCTCGACGACGTCGTCGCGCCCGAAGTCTGGGTGACCCATGGCCGCGAGGAGGCACTGGTCCACTACGCCACGACCCACGGCCGCCGCGCCCGGGCGCTGGCGCTGGTGGGGCGCGAGGAAGAGGCGGAATGAGGGCCTTCGCGACCCTGCTCGACGACCTGAGCTACCAGTCGTCCCGCAACGCCAAGCTGCGGCTGATGGGGGATTACTTCGCGAGCGCGCCCGACCCGGATCGGGGCTATGCCCTGGCCGCGCTGACGGGAGAGCTTTCCCTCTCCACCGCGAAGCCCAAGCTGATCCGCGAGCTGGTGACCGAGCGCGTCGACCCGGTGCTGTTCGGCTGGTCCTACGACTATGTCGGCGATCTGGCCGAGACCGTGGCGCTGATTTGGCCCGAACGGCCCGGCGCCAATCGCCCCCCGGCGCTCAGCGAGGTCGTCGCGCGCCTGGAGGAGAGCCACCGCGCCACCCTGCCCGGGCTCTTGGAGTCCTGGCTCGACGCCATGGACTCGACCGAGCGCTGGGCGCTGCTGAAGCTGATCACTGGCGCCCTGCGTGTCGGCGTCTCCGCGCGCCTCGCCAAGACCGCGTTGGCTGGAATGGCCGACCGCGACGTCGCCGAGATCGAGGAGGTCTGGCACGGCCTCGAGGTGCCGTACGTCGACCTGTTCGCCTGGCTCGAAAACCGGGGCCCCCGGCCCGCGATCGACGACAAGCCGGCGTTCCGCCCGCTGATGCTGGCGAACCCGCTGGAGGACGGCGACCTGGCCAAGCTCGATCCGGCCGACTACCGCGCCGAGTGGAAGTGGGACGGGATCAGGGTGCAGCTCGTCGGCCTGACCGACGGCCACGGCCGGCGCCACGCGCGGCTCTACTCGCGCACCGGCGACGACATCTCCCGCGCCTTCCCCGACGTCGCCGAGGCGATCGACTTCGACGCCGTGCTGGATGGCGAGCTGCTGGTCGTGCGCGACGGCGAAGCGGCGCCGTTCAACGATTTGCAGCAGCGCCTGGGCCGCAAGACGGTGAGCGCCAAGATGCTCTCGGAGTTCCCGGCGCACGTGCGGGTCTACGATATCCTGTTCGATCGCACCGAGGACCTGCGCGGCCTGGGCTTCGACGCCCGCCGGGCACGACTGGAGGCGTTCCTCGCCGGCGGCCGGCCGCGGCTCGACCTCTCGCCGCTGGTGCCGTTCGATGCCTGGGACGAGTTGGCCCAACTGCGCGACGGCGCGCGCAGCGCCGGCATCGAGGGGCTGATGCTGAAGCGCGCCGACAGCCCCTACCTGGCCGGCCGGCCCAAGGGCCCGTGGTTCAAGTGGAAGCGCGACGCGCTGACCGTCGACACGGTGCTGATGTACGCCCAGCGCGGCCACGGGAAGAGGAGCTCGTTCTACTCTGACTTCACCTTCGGGTGCTGGCGCAATGGGGACGAAGGCACGGAACTGGTGCCCGTCGGCAAGGCCTATTTCGGCTTCACCGACGAGGAGCTGGTGCAGCTCGACAAGTGGGTGCGCGGCCACACGCTGAACCGCTTCGGCCCCGTGCGCGAGGTCGAACCGGCGCTGGTGCTGGAGGTCGCCTTCGACGACGTGCACAGCTCCAAGCGCCACAAGTCGGGCCTCGCCATGCGCTTCCCGCGCATCCACCGCATCCGTTGGGACAAGCCCGCGGCCGAGGTCGACTGGGTCGGCGCGCTGGAGCGGCTGATGGGGTGATACGGCCCCCGCGCCGCCCTTCTGCGTCGCGCGCGGGCGCCGTACCTGGCCCTCGCTCCGCGCTACGGGCCGGGTCGGACCATGCCGGCCATGTCGACCTCCACTTTCGTCGCCAGATCCGCCAGGCTGTCGTGTAGCGTCTGGATGACGTAGAGCGGGTTGTGCGCATAGACGCCCGGGTCCTTGAGCGAATACTGGTAGTTGTAGGCGGCCTTGAGCAGGCGCGGCGTCCAGGCGTTGTAGCGGTTGGGATACCTTGCCTCGCCGGCGTCGGCCTTGCCGTTGGCGTTGGTGTCGTTGAAGAAGTACGGGTAGGCGTGCGCGTCGTAGGCCGTCGGCACCCCGCCGACCTCGCTGGCGTAGGCCTGGATGGCGGCGTAGAGCGCCGCCTGCAGCGTGGCGATCTCCTCGGCGATGCCCTCGTCGGCGTCGCCATCGCCGTCGAAGTCGTCCTTGGACTTGTCGCGGATCTTGCGCAGGTCGGCCTTCTCGCGAATCCGCGGCGACTTGTGGCAGCCGGCGCACTCGTCGACCCGGATCTTGACCGTGTGCTGCTCGTGGCAGTCGGCGCAGCGCGTCACGTCCTCGTCGTGCACGAAGTAGCCGCGGTACGCTTGGTCCTCGTACTCGTAGGCGCCCATCGCCTCGGTGCCGTAGCGGGTGGCGCCCGCCGCACGGTAGTGGATGTTGATGAAGCGCAGGTCGTCCGAGACGGTGTCGGCCTCGCGTCCGTCCAGCCGCTTGTTGACGCTGACCGTCGACTCGCGCCCCCGGTGGCAGGTCATGCAGCGGGAATCGTCGCCCGCGTTGGTGATCTCGGCGCCCGAGGGGAAGGTGACGCTGTCCATGATCACGGTCACCTCGTTGTGGCACGCGATGCAGCTGATCACCGTGCCGACCGGGGCCGGGCGATCCACGCCGGGGCGCGAGCCGTCGGCGCCGATGTAGTCGAGGAACCCGGGCGTCGAGTGGCACTGGGCACAGGCCACCGGGATCTCGCCCTCCTCGTTCCAATGAGTGAACGCCTCTTCGGCAGCACGGGCGTGGGGCGAGGCCGCCCAGTCGTCGACGAAGGGAATCTGCAGCGGCGGCGACTGCGCCCAGGCCGCGTCGAAGACGGCGGCACCCAGCGTGAGTGCGGCGATCGTCAAGCCGTGACGGGTCCAGGTTCCTATGCCGTTCATTGCACTTCTCCCTTCTCATGCGCCCGATCCGGCCCGGCGACGCCCGCGAGCCGGCATTACAGCGCGTCGTAGGCGTCCTCCCAATCGTCCGGAAGCTCATGGGCGATGCCCTGGTGGCAGTCGATGCAGGTGTCGCCGTCCTCTGCAGCCCGCTCGTGCTTCTTGCGCGCCGCGTTGAGCTGCCGGATGAGCTCCATCGAGTCCATCCGGTGACAGTTCCGGCACTCGCGTGAGTCCGATGATTTCATGCCGGCCCACACGTTGGCAGCCATCTCCAGACGGCGGGCCTCGAACTTCGCGGGCGTGTTCACCGTTCCCGCGATCTTGTGGAACAGCTCGTTGGTCGCCTGGATCTTGCGGACCAGCTTGTGGTGCCAGGCCTTGGGGACGTGGCAATCGGCGCACGTGGCCCTGACGCCGGAGGGATTGGACCAGTGGACGGTCTTCTTCAACTCCTCGTACGGGCCGCGCCGCATCTCATGGCAGGAGATGCAGAACGTCTCGGTGTTGGACAGGTCCATGGCCCAGTTGAAGCCGCCCCAGAACACGACACCGGCGGCAATGCCGACCAGCAGCAACAGGCCCATCGAGAACCGTGCACTCGGCCTCAAGAGCGTGCGCCACATGGAAGCCCCCCGGGGCGGCCGCGATCCGTCGTCTCACGTCCGGATCCGCGGTCGGGGTCCGTCTGTCCCCTGCGCCCTTATGCACCGCCGTCCGCTTGCGGTGTGTGGAGCGTCAGCGTTGCTGGCGACCGGATCGTCCGCATTGACGCCGATCAAGTCGGTTGGCATCGGCCGCGCGGCGGACTCACACCGGCGGTCTAGACGGGCGTGCGCGATCAGCGTGACAACGCCCTTGTCTTGACCGGCCCTGCGACGGCGGAGCGCGGCGTGCCCGCGCCGCCGCTACACCAGTTTGTGCTCGACCAACGACTCGCCAGCCGCCAGCACCGCTTCCTGCGCTGGGCGGAAGGCGACACCGGTCATCGCCGTCACGTAGCCCGACGCGGCGACGGGTCGCGTGCCGAGATTGGGCGTGACCGACTTCATATTCGGATCGACCAGCGCCATGGTGCGGATGAGCAATGCCGGCAGCTCGCGGCGCGGGATCTTGCGCGCGTAGGCCGGGAACGCCGCGCGCAGGATGCCCGCCATTTCGAGCATCGTCAGCGTCTCGCCGGCGCCGATGAGGCGGCGACTGGCCGCCTCAGGCACGGTCATCGCCTTGACGTGCAAGTCGGCCACGTCGCGCAAGTCGACGATGGGGAATGCCACGGGCGGCAGAGCCGGATAGGTGCCCTTGAGGATCAGCTCGATGACCCCCAGCGACGTGCCGATGCGGCCGTCCAGCGCCGGCCCCAGCACGAAGCCGGGGTTCACGGTCGTCAGCCAGTCCGCCCGGCCGCGCGCACGCACGAAATCCCAGGCGGCGCGCTCGGCGCGCGTCTTGGCGACGATGTAGGCGTTCAGCGCCGGCCACTCGGCGTCGGTCCAGTCGTCCTCCGTGACCGTGACCTCCGGCGGGCGGCCTGGACGGTACATCATCGCCACGCTCGACGAGGTCAGGACGACGCGCTCGACCTCCGCCTTGAGCGCCGCCTCGAGCACCCTGAGCGCGCCGCCGCGCGCCGCCGGCACCAGCGCCTCGCGGCCGCGCGGCTGCTTCATGGGAAAGGGCGCGGCGACGTGCTGGACGTAGCGGCAGCCGGCGACCGCCTCGGCCCAGCCGGCGTCGGACCCGAGGTCCGCCTCGGCGAAACTCAGGCGCGCGGTGTCGCCGCCGTGGTTCGCGAGCGCCGCCCGCGCTTGGTCGGCGGCCGCGGCGTTGCGCACCGTGCCGACAACGTCGAACCCGGCGTTCAGGAGCGCCAGGGCGACATGCTTGGCGATGAACCCGTTGATACCGGTGACCAGCACCCGATCAGCCATGCCGCACTTTCCGCAGTGTGGGTGTCACGGCATATACGCACGCGTAGGCAAGCCGGTTCTACAGCGTCGCCCCGGAGCAAAAGACCCGCTAGCTGGCCGCGGCCAGGGCGGCGCGGGCGGCGTCTTCCTTCAGGCGCTTGGCGACGGCCTGCTGGCCGCCGCGGATCTCGCCGAACAGCGCCAGAGCGTCGAAGTCCTCCGACTCCGGCGGGGTCAGCGACAGGTCCATGTAGTCGCGGCGCTTGGGATCGGCCTTGATGCGGCGGCGGATCCGATTCATGCGCAGCGCCCAGTAGCCGATTCGAAGCTGGATCGCCAGCACGTGGCCCCAGTACCGCGGGTAGAACACGAACGGGTTCTCCCGCGGCAGGCCGGGGCGCCGGTCGCGGCGGTATTTGAGGCGGAAATAGCCGCCCTCCAGTGGGTGCACCCCCTCATAGTGGAAACACAGGAAGAACCACAGGCTCAGGAACATCACCTTGCCGGGGCTCAGGCCGCAGGCGACGGCGCGGCGCATCGACGTCTCCATGTGCTCCGGCGTGTAGAACGCCGCCCACGCCGCGCGGTAGGTCTCCTCCCACTCCGCGTCGGACATGGTCGGGTGGTGGGCGACCCGGTGGTGCACGTCGTACTTGTTGAGATCGGGGTCCATCCAGGCGCCGGCCTCGTACAGCTTCTTGTGGTCCTCCGAGCCCGGCAGGGGCGTCAGGATGAACATCTCCAGGATGTCGATCGGCAGCTCGCGCTTGATGATCTCGATGTCGCGCAGCACCGTCGCTTTGGTGTCGTTCGGGAAGCCGATGATGTAGCCGGCATAGGTCAGGACGCCGGCGCGCTTCCAGGCCTGCAGCATGGCGCGGTAGTCGGTGATCTTGTTCTGCCGCTTCTTGGCGCCCAGCAGGCTGTCGGGATTGATATTTTCGAGGCCGATGAAGGCGCGGTTGACGCCGGCCCGCGCCGCCTTCTCGATGAAGTTCGGGATCTTGTGGCACAGGGTGTCGACCTGGATGACGAACCTGATGTTCAGGCCCTCGCCTTCGCGCATCTCGATCAGCCGGTCGAAAAAGGCCTCCCAGTTGCGGTTGCGGGCGAAGTTGTCGTCCGTGACGAAGAACCGGTTGATGCCCTGGGCCAGGTTGTCGCGGATCGTGGCTTCCAGGTCGTCCGGCGTGCGGAAGCGGCTCTTGCGGCCCTGCACGTTGATGATGGTGCAGAACGAGCACTGGAACGGGCAGCCGCGGCCCAGGTCGACGCTGGAGAGCGAGCCCGCGGTGCGGCGGATGTGCTTCTCCGGCAGGATCGGGCGCGGTTGGCCGTCGAGCGCCGGCAGGTCGGCCATGTAGTTGTAGAGCGGCTTGAGCGTGCCGCGATGGGCATCCAGCAACACTTCGTCGAGGCGCCGGTCCTCGGCCTCGCCGGCGAACAGGCTGATGCCCAGCCGCTGGGCCTCCTTCAGCTCCTCCGGCAACTCCGGCAGCATCGAGATGCAGCCCGAGACGTGGAAGCCGCCGATGGCGACGTGGATACCGGCCTGGCGGAAGACGCGCGCGAGATCGAGCGCCCGGGGATACTGGTTCGACTGCACGCCGACCAGCGCCACTAGGCCCTGGCCGCCGTCGCCCGCGATGCGTTCGATGATGCGCTGCGGCCGGATGCGGCGGTTGGTCTCGTCGTAGGTGTCGATCTTGAGCTCGACGTCATCACCGAGCACGCGCCGCTGGCGGCAGTCTTCGGCGAGGCCGTTCAGGCAGGCCAGCGTGTTCGACGGGATCGCCGAGCGCAGCCACTGGATCGGGTAGCCCTCGTCGTCGTAGTGCGACGGCTTGATGAGGATGAAGTGGAAGACCGAGGAACGGTCGGACATGGTATCGAAATCCTTGCAGACCGCGGCAGTTACGGGATCGCTGGCGTTGCCACGCAAGGAACAGGACGCCGACCTGCCCGTCGCATCCGTGTCCTGAGCAGTATCATTTTCAAGCCGTTAGCGGAACCGTGTTCCCTGTGACCGATCGGTGACCGGTTTCGTTCGATTGAGCCGCGGCCGCGGCGGTGACAAGAACTCGATACTGCGGCGGGACGGTGCCGACGGCGTCGACCCCGGCGCTCAGGAGCGCGAGCGCGCGTGTTTGGCGACGACCCCTCAACGCCCGAGACCGGCACCCGGTCGGCCAAGCCCGATCCGCCATCTCCTAACATAGCATCTACGCACGGGCAGGCCGGGTGGTTTTGTCGGCGGCGCGCCGCTAGAGCGGGATCGCATTAGGCGGAAGCGTAGCCGGCGTTTGCGAAGAAGGCGGCGCATTGGGTTGGCGGGAAGCGGTCGATGATGCGGGCTATGGCGGCGTGGAG